>ENA-UOJO01003824-UOJO01003824.1-human-gut-metagenome-genome-assembly--contig:-P57-NODE-3824-length-13708-cov-4.813521_pt1 | contig 13708 bp, 15 predicted proteins | sample MGYA00242351_ERZ723898 | MGnify/ENA metagenome assembly ERZ723898 | reverse complement strand
ATACAATAGGTTCATCTATATTATTTAGTTTAATGAATTTAGTTCCTATGATTATTGCAATTATATTTGCAAAATATGAAAAAAGAAACAAATAATTAAAAATATGTTTTTGCAAAAAGAAGAAATTACTCCATATATTTTGGCTGTATGTAGTGTGATAATATACTATGGACTATCAGCTTTATTAGGAAATGTTAAATTTGCCAATGAAACGATACTGTCTTTATTATCCTATATGCCTTGGGCAATACTACAAGGTGGTCTTGAAGAATGTGGTTGGAGATGGTATTTACAACCAAAATTCGATATAAAAAAATATTTTCTTAAAATGATTATAATATCATTTGTATGGTTTTTATGGCATATTCCAATATATAGATTATCTTGGATAACAGCAGCCTCATCAAATTATTTGATATTTTATTTAATGATATTGGGTAATACATTTATGTTTGGGGCAATAAAAGAATATTCAAGGGGAGTTTTACTATGTGTAATTGCTCATATTTTTCTAGATTCTTTTGCTGTTCTTATGCTAGTACAAAGTAATATTATTCCAATAGTAATATTAGTAATTATAGAAATAGTAATATTTGTTTTTGTAATTAGAAAAATACCATATATAAATTAGTAATACAAATTACAATTTATAGGTGTACGCACTTTCCACTAACTGTACGCAAAATTCTGTTACTGTACGCATTTTTAAGGGGTGTACGCAAATTGTATCAATATAGGTATTCCCACACATTTGAAAATTAAGGACTGAAGCTTCAGTCTTTTTTTGTTTTTTGGAAAAATAATGTAAAAAAAGGAAATATGTTGTATAATCTTGACGTGGTGATTTTATGAATTTCATGGTCTGGATATTATTAATTTTATGTTTGATATACATATATTTTCAATTTAAGCGTTTTTCATTTATTAAAAATAAAAAGAAGCCATATAATTATTTAGTACCTTTAGCTATGTGTCTTCCTTTTATTATAGTAGCCATCTTTTATTTATGGGGTGTAGCTATTTTTGTTGTGCATTTAATGCTTTTTTATATGATTGCTAATTTAATTGTAAGAATAAAAAATAAAGGTAAAATAATTTATGCAAATGTTTTAAATGGTATTGTTTTAGGCTTTACGGCCGTCATAATGAGTATTGCCTTATTTGTATTAAGCCTTCATATCTTTGAAACTAAATATGATCTTAAAACTGATAAAACAGATGAATCATTAAGAATTGCTCAAATAACGGATGTTCATTTAGGCTGCACATTAGATGGTAAAAGCTTTTCAAAACGACTTTCTGATATTGAAAAACTAATCCTGATCTTTTAGTTATTGTTGGTGATTTTGTTGATGATGAGACGAAAAAAAGTGATATGATAGAAGCCTGTAAAGCTCTTGGCAGCTTTAAAACAAAATATGGTGTTTTCTTTATTTTAGGAAATCATGATAAAGGCTATTATAATTCTAATTACAGAGGCTTTAGTCTTGATGATTTATATGATGAGCTTTTAAAAAATAATGTGATTATTTTACATGACGAGGTATATAATTTAACAGAAAATTATGTTCTTGTTGGCCGTTATGATAGATCTTTTGAAGGAAGGATGGAGGCCTTAGAGCTTACTAAGAATATCTCTAAGGATAAGTATATTATTATGCTTGACCATCAGCCTAATGATTATGCAAATGAAAAAGATATGGCTGATTTAGTTTTATCTGGTCATACACATGGTGGTAATTTATTTCCGATTAATTTTATTGTAATGGCTTCAAATGATCAAACTTATGGAATAAAAACAATTGATAGCACAACATTTATTGTTTCATCAGGTATTTCTCAGTGGGCTATACCTTATAACACTTGTATTTTTAATGAATATGTATTAATTGATATAAATAGGTAGTTTAAAAATTGTTAAAAAATGTTATAATTTAAGGAAGGAGGGATGAATATGAAGGATGATTCAATACTAGAACCCTTAAAAATGTTTAATAGTAAATTTAAACAACTTCAACATGAAAATGGAGAAAAATATTTTGAAGAATTAGTTAAAGAATCTAAAATTGATGCGAATGCTAATCGGGAAACGATAAAAAAATATAAGAATGAGTTTGAACAAGGCCAATATTATGAAAAAAAAGAAGGCAGTGTTAGGGGTATAAAAATCTTATTAGTAATTGTTGGCATTGCTGCTTTAATTTCAGGCTTAGCTATGGCTTTTAGTGGCATTAAGAGTTCAAGCGCTTTGTTTATTGTTTTAGGAATTGCTATTTTTGCACTTGGTATTTTTTCTTTTGTTGCAGTTTTTACAAAAATTAATAAAATAATTGAAGAACGCAAGCGAAAAAAAGAAGAGTTCTATAAAAAAGCATCTGACTTAAAAGTAATTGCTTATAATCAGATGGCTCCTCTTAACAGTCTTTATGATTACTATATGACATCAGAAATTATTGAACATACATCACCTTTAATTCAACTTGATGATATTTTTGATGCGGATAAGTATGAATATTTACATGAAAAGTTTAATTTAGGCGAGGTTACTGATCCTAATACTTCAGTTAATTACGTTGTTTCTGGTTCAATTGTTGGAAATCCATTTGTAATTGTTAATACTTTTAATATGCAAATGGTTCAAAAAGTTTATACTGGCTCCATTGTCATTCACTGGACTACAATAGAACGTAGTAAAAATGGTACAAGAACAGTTCATCATTCGCAAACGTTAACAGCGAGTGTTACTAAGCCGGCACCTGACTATTATTATGATACGCGTTTGATTTATGGCTGTGATGCCGCTCCAAACCTATCATTTGGTCATGAACCAACAAATATTAATGGTATGAATGAACGTCAGCTTGAAAAGTATGTAAAGCGTGAGACTAAAAAGCTTGAGGAGAAGGAAGAAAAAGCTACTAAGAATGGCGAAAACTTTACGGTAATGGCTAACAATGAATTTGATGCATTATTTAATGGTGATGATAGAGATAATGAGGTTGAGTTTAGACTGTTATTTACCCCACTTGCTCAAAAAAATATGCTTGATTTATTAAAAAGTAAGGTACCATACGGTGATGATTTTTATTTTTACAAGCATAAGAAATTAAATTATATTATTTCTAGCCATTCACAAAACTTTGATTATAATCCAGATATGTCTATTTTTCATCACTTTGATGTTGATGAAGCTAAGAAGAATTTCGTTGAATTTAACGATGAATATTATCAAAGCTTATACTTTGATTTAGCACCATTGCTAGCTATACCAAGCTATCAGCAAATTAAAACACAAGAGTATATTTATAATACTCCATACAGAGCTAATATAACAAGCTATGAGCATGAAGCCTTAGCCAATCGTTTTGATAAGGATTTGCTTAAACATCCGGAAAGCTCTACAAGCTTGATTATAAAGACTAAGTTTGACGCTAAAAACGGAAAGTCAGATCAAGTTACAATTGAAGCACATTCATTTAAAGCTGTAAAACAAACAACTGTTGTATCAAAACTTGGTGGCGATGGAAGAATGCATGCTGTACCTGTAGTTTGGTATGAATATATTCCAATTGTAAAAAACACCTTAATGGAGGCTAAAAATACTAAGCTTAGAAAGAATGAATACTTAAAAGAAAAAAATAATAGTGAATTTTCACAATTTATGTCACAATATAGTAAAAATAATGCTATAATATACGAAAGAGGATTATTCTCTGTCTTACTTGATAAAGAGTTAGATGAGAATTCATCTTTAAAATTTAATTCGCTACTTGCGAGAAAAGGAGAAAAAGAATAATATGGCAAATCAATTAGATGAAATGACTGGCCCTGTTAATGAAGAGGGTAAGGATATTAATGTTATCCAAAAGCAAATTCCTGTTAAGGTAGGCGTTGGCTCAACAATTTTTGAAGTAATTTTATGGTGCTTATGTATTATTCCAGGTGTTGTTTTCTTAATTAAGAAAATTAACGCAGCTAAGTATCTACGTCAGCTTGAACAAAAGATTCAACATAATGCTTCACAAATTGATAATTATCTTGAACAAAGAGTTGTTATTTTACAAAACTGTGCTAAGCTTCTTGATAAAGCAATTGATCTTGATAAAACAACCTTCTCAGAAATTGCAAAATATCGTTCTGGTAATGTTGCTGATGATGCAGCAAGAAATGAACTTTCCGGTGCTCTTGATGGCGTTTCAAGAAAAATTAATATTGCATTCGAAAATTATCCTGATTTAAAGGCTCATCAAGAAATTGCTGATGCAATGCAACAAAACTCATACCTTCAACGTGAAATTACAGCTGCTCGTGAGGTATATAATGATAGTGTATATCAATGGAATAAAGCAATTCAAGAATGGCCAACAAAGATGATTGTAGCAGCAAAGCAAGGTTATACAACAAGAATTCCATTTACTGCATCTAAAGAAATTAAGGATAAAGCAAGAGACGTTTTCTTTTAATTAAAATTAAAGCTTAATTATCTTGTTTCACGGAGGTTTTTATGTATAGATGTCCTTTTTGTCATTCGACAAACATTGAGCAAGAAAGAGACTATAATGAACTAAAAATAGAACTTAAAGAAATAATGAAGGAAAATGAGAAGGATATGCCTCTTGAACTTAAACAAATTCTTAATGAAGCTATTGTTTATGATTTATATAATGATGAACAATATTTGAAAAATCTCGAGCTTCATGGAATGACATTATTTTGCAATGATTGTGGTTATATTTTTAAAGAGTATGATGTAGTTGATGATGCAAATTTTATCCCACCTACAGAAATATCTAAGGAAGAATTCGAACAAGTTATCTTAGATGCTCTTCATAAACAAAGAAGAACAATTATAGAACTTGATACAGAAGAAAAAGAAAAAATGTTTTTACAAATAGCTTGTGGCAAAAGAAAAAAATTCTACAAAGAAATGGCTCAAAAGGTTGTAGATGATTTGAGTGAAACCTCAAAGATGCTTGATGAAATTGAATTAGAGGAAGCAGAAAATAATAATTTACCTTCATAAAATTTATAGCATTTTTATGCTATAAACTGCCGTGATAGCACAGTTGGTAGTGCAACGCACTCGTAACGCGTAGGTCGCAGGTTCGAGCCCTGTTCCCGGCACCATATAATAAGTAATGGTTTGATACAGTAATAATTGCTGTTTCAAGCCTTTTTTTGAGAAGAGTCGACATTCAGCCTGAAACTGAAAAAGAATGTTCTCATATAATTATACAAAGACAAATCGGAATTTTTAAAGGATGTTTGCTATGGATATGAATCTTTCATTTTCTGTACTTACAGCAAATATTATTAGTATACTGCTAATTGGAACGTTGTATTTCGCTAACAGACAAAAAGCGGTTTACAATAGAGAGATGCGACTTCTACAGCAAATGATGGTAATTATAGGGATTGCCAATATTTCTGACTGTTGCGTTTATTATCTTACTAGCAGTTCTAATGTAGTTATCAAAGTTTTGGTCTTTCTGAGCGGATCATGGCTCTTTTTAGGAAATGTAATGATTGGATATTTGTGGGCTAAATTCATAATGGTACATATGAATATCACATTTTCTAATATACGCAGAAATATTTACCGAACAATTGGACTTATTTCTATTGTACTGTTAGTAATCAATATTTTTTATCCATTGGTATTTTCGGTGAGTGATGGTAGGTATCAGAGAGGATTCGCATATATTATTTTTCTGATTTTTGCTGCTTTTTACATTTTGGACAGCTTGTATTTGTATGTTAAGCGTGTTAAAAAAAATGGCAGTTTAAAATTATTTCCAGTACATATATTTCTAATTCCTGTTATATTAGGGGTAGTTATTCAGGCATTTTTCGTTGAAATTGCAATCACTTGGACATCTATTGCAATATCGGTCGCGGGAATAATGACAGCACTAAAAAACGAGATTATTTTTATAGATTGCCTTACAGGATTATATAATCGCATGTATCTGGAATTTTTACATAAGCGAGCCTGTAATAAAAAGGACTGCTGGGTATCCGGTATTATGATTGATCTGAACGGATTTAAACAGATTAATGATAACTACGGACACGCAGAAGGAGATCTGGCATTGTGTATTGTTGCTGATTTACTTCGGAAATCGTTCTCTGAATATGGTGTAGTAACAAGATTTGCTGGTGATGAATTTGTTATAATGTTAAATACAACAGATGAACAGCTCATACAAAAAATAATCAAATCTGCTAAAAAGAATTTTGTGATAGAGAATGAAAAGAACAATAAACCGTATCAGTTATCTGCATCTATGGGATACGCAATAACTAATCTAAGTAACGAAACAATAGATGATTTTATGAATAGAATCGATGAACAGATGTATCAAGATAAAATGAAATACTATGAGCATAATGATTGTAGAAATAGCAAATAAATAATTTCGGTCATTTTACTTGTAAAATTCCGATTTTTAGAGATGAAAAAGATTGAAATTGTCCGACACACTCTCAAAAATCGCCCGAAAAACGAGATTTTATCGTACACACGCATTAAGAAACGATTGTGCTAATACGAGATTTTATGCTCATATTAGCACATTTTTTATTTTTAGGCATTTTTACTAGGGTTCAAGTCCCGTTATTGGTAAAATTGCTTTTTTTATTGCATTGTATTAGATTGATGATTCAACTTCATAAAAAAGCTTTAGTGTATTTTCACACGATAGGTACACGATTACTCACATTTCGTGTCATTCGTGTAAATAACATATTTCTTTTATAAATAGGGTTATTTTTAATAATTATTCCCCTTTTTTATTGGATGGATAAAAAAATTTTTGAAAAAAGGTGTTCAAAATGAAGATTTTTGTCCCTTATCTATTGAAGGAGGTAAGTTATATGGCTAAAGAAGAAGTTATTAAGCTTAAAATTGAAGGAAAATCCTACAGTGAGATTTCAAGAATCTTAGGAGTAAATGAGTCTACAGCTAAAACTATTTATAATAGATTTAAGAATAGCCATCCTGAATTATTTTGCCCTATGTGTTCAAAGTTCTTAATTCAAACTAAAGGACATCGCCAGAAAAGATTCTGTTCTAGTAAATGTAAAGACCGTTATTGGAACTTAATGAAAAAACAAAAGAATAAGTAAAGAAACTTATGAGAGACTAGCCAATATTTAAACTGGCTAGTTTTTCATTTTTTATGTTCTCTAACCAATCTAAAGAACGTACCTCTAGATACTCCTATAAGTGATGCTGCTTCAGTATTTGTTATTTCATGACTTATATATCTATCTAATATATCATTGGTGTTAGGTGGCGTGATTACTTTTGGCCTACCAAACTTAACACCTTTTTCTTTTGCGATTCTGATTCCTTCCATTTGTCTTTGCTTAATATTTATTCTTTCGTTTTCAGCTACAAATGATAATACTTGAAGAACGATATCACTTATGAACTTACCAACTAGATTTTTACCTTCAATCCTAGTATCAAGTAGTGGCATATCAAGTACCTTAATATCGGCACCTATTGTTTTTGTAATATGAGCCCATTCCTCAAGTATCATATGATAATTTCTACCTAGACGATCAATTGATTTAACAATTAGTAGGTCGTCTTTTTTTAATTTCTTAATTAATTTCTTGTAATTAGTCCTATCTACATAGATAAATTTGTCTTCTACCCCAAATCCTTTAATTTCTACATACTGCCTATCGATATTTTGTTGTTTTGTTGAAACTCTAATATAAGCATAAATCAACTTAATCACCTCCGTATTATATACATCTATAAAACGGAAAATTTATCAAGTGATAAGCAAAAAAAAGAGGTATTAAAATCAATATAAAAATGTATACTTTTTGATACCTCAGATTATTTCACTAATTTAACAAAATTATATCACATATTTTCTAAAAAATCTCTATTTTAGGTAAATAAAACCTACTTTTTTCTATACTTTGATAAATTCCAATAATTTATACAATTTGATACTTCAAGACCTCACTAATCAAAAATGGAGGTCTCATATGATTGATTATCAAAAAGCAGTAAAAGACTTAAGAGATAAGTTAATTATGACTCAAGCAGAATTTGCAAAAATGCTTGGTGTTTCTTTTACCTCAATCAATAGATGGGAAAACGGTCTTAATAGACCAACTACATCAGCTCGTAAGCAGATTGCCGAGCTATGTAAAGAAAACAATATCGAATTGAAAGAGGTAAATGAATAATGGATAGAATTACAATGATTAATACGATAGGGAATAGCTACTGCACATCAAATTTAGAAAATGGAGAATTTAGTTATTATAAGGCATTAAATGAAGCTGGAGTTGGTTTTGAACCAATACTTGATGAAAATGGCAGAGCATTTAAAGATTTGGATATTCGTTTTGTCAAAGATAATGTAAGTGTATTAATAGAAACAAAAACTAAATTTAAGAAAAAAGATGAAAAGCAGTTGAGTGCTTATGTAGAATATGAAAAAAGACTTAATTCAAACAAGATAGTTGCTATTCTAGCTAATACCGGAGACGATAAAATAAAAGTTTGGAAACAAGATATTAATGATGAAAGTGTACTTTCTTACGAAGACGTTTTGAAATCAATAGATGAGTATGTAGATATTTTTTCTAGTAGAGTTAATAATAAAGAAAAAGTTATGAAAAATACATATGAATTGAACCAAAAACTTCATAAGTATGGAATAACAGAAGAGCTTCGAAGCCAATTCGTTGGAACATGTTTATTAGCACTAAAAAATAATCTTGATTATAAAATTGCTTCTTTAACTACAAATCAAATTAATACTAGAATTGAGGAGATATTAGGTACTTTATTAGATGGTGATATGAAAAAAGCTGAAAAGCTAGCTATTATTTCTAGTAATGTATTAAGAAGTCAGGTTGTTGAAGATTTGAAACCAGGAGATTATAAAAACATACTAAAATATATTGAAGATAATATACTTCCTTTTATTAATGATAGAAGTACAGCAGGCCAAGATTTATTAAATTTGTTCTTTGTTACCTTTAATAAATATGTAAAATCTGATAAAAACCAAGCTTTTACACCAGATCATATTACTGATTTTATGTCAAAAGTTGTTGGAGTAAATAAACATTCTATTATTCTTGACCCTTGTTGTGGAAGCGGTTCGTTCCTAGTACGTGCAATGACTGAGGCATTTTACGATTGTACTACTGAACAAGAGAAAAAGAATATAAAACAAAAACAGATATTAGGAATTGAATATGATAAAAATGTTTATGGATTATCAACAACCAATATGTTAATTCATGGAGATGGAAATTCAAATATAAGAAATGGAAGTTGTTTTGCGTTAAAAAACTGGATTCAAGAAAACAGACCTAATGTTATTTTGATGAATCCACCATATAACGCACAAAGAAAACATGTTCCCGAGTCATTTTCAAATACTTGGAAAGATAATGCTAAGCAAGATCCATCAAAAGGGTTTTATTTTGTGAAATACATTGCTGATACATTAAATGAAATCAATCAACAAGCAACGTTAGCTGTTTTATTACCTGTTGCATGTGCAATTGGTGGGAAAAATAAGTACATAACGGATATTAAAGAACATATATTAAAGAACAATACTCTTGATGCAGTTTTCACTCTACCTGCAGAAGTTTTTTATCCATGTGCATCAGCATCTGTGTGTTGTATGGTATTTAAGATTGGAAAAAAACATAGCCATGAGAGTAATCCGAAAACATTCTTTGGCTATTATAAAGATGATAACTTTAAAAAGAAGAAAAATCTTGGTAGAGTTGAACAAATAGATCAAGATGGGCACAGTTTATGGAAAGAAACTGAAAAAATGTGGCTTGAATTATATAGAGAAAGAAAGGTTGTTGATGGATTAAGTGCAACGAAAACAGTTAGTGCAAGCGATGAGTGGCTTTGTGAGGCATATATGAAAACAGATTATTCAAAACTAACACAAAAGGATTTTGAACTTACTATTCGAAAATACTTAGCTTATAAAGTTGGCGAGGGCGATTTTAATGAATAATATTGATGTGTCTAAATGGAAAGAGTTTAAAATTTCCGATATCTTCCCATACAAAAAAGTAAAAAAGTACAGTAAAGAACCTGAAGATAAAGGTGAAATAGCATATGTCACATCTTCAGGGGTAAATAATGGAGTTGTATCATATAGCGATGCAAACGCCATAGGAAGTAATGTTATTACAGTATCAACTAATGGTGATTGTTTTGATTGCTTTTATCATGACGAATCTATAGCCGTCTCAAGTGATGTTGAGGTTCTTTTTAATGAGCATTTAAATAGGTATAATGCATTATTTATCTGTACTGTATTGGAATTAGAAAAGAAAAAATACTCATATGGAAGAAAACCAAAAAGCGGAAAAGTTTATAATACAACTATAAAACTTCCAGCTGATGAAAATGGAAATCCTGATTGGATATATATGGAGCAATATTCAAAGGATAATTGGTGCACACTAAAAGATACAAGTATTATTGAAAGCAATGTTGACTTCAATGTAAAAGCATGGAAAGAATACCCGTTAAATAAATTATTTTCTTCTATAAAAAAAGCTAAAGCGTATGTCAAAAGTAATATCATAGTTGCAAATGTTAAAGATGCAGATAGAACTCCATTTGTGTCAAGGACAGATGTGAATAATGGTGTCGATTGCTATGTTGTAGACATGAAAACAAACTTCAAATATGAGACGGGTAATGCGATGATTATAGGAGACACCACTTCAACATGTTATTATCAAGAAAGCGATTTTATAACGGGAGATCATATTGTAGTTTTAAGAGCTGATTGGCTAAATAAATATAGAGCACTATTTATTAAAACAATTCTTGAAAAGGATAGATATAAATATAATTATGGTCGTTCGTTTAAATTGGATACAATTAAGAAAACTATAATTAAAATACCAGTTGATAGTGAAGGAAACCCGGATTGGGTATATATGGAAAACTATATTAAATCATTACCATATTCAGATAGAATTTGAAAACGTTTATAAGATGATGAAACTAATTGCATATGCTATTTAGGTACCAGAGATAATATCAAAGGTGCTTTTTTCATATCATCCTTATCTAGCCTCTTCATTTGAAACTGCTTGAGCACAAAATGAAACTACCAATCAAAAAGTGAAAACGTATTACCATACTTGTCCTTGTACATATAATAAGTAATGGTTTGATACAGTAATAATTGCTGTTTCAAGCCTTTTTTATATTCAAATTCGTAGTTCGAATTTGATAATAAGTGTAACAACGAGATTTAATTTAAGGTATAAATGCGTGAATGAACAAAATTAGTTATTTAGCACAATAAACTTTTACTTGCATAAAAATTTTTATTACTATACTCATCTATCAAATAACGTTAATATTTTGACAAATATACAATAATGAATTAAAATAACAACATAGTTTAACTAATTAATAAAAACTGATAGTAATTAAGATATGGGGTAATAGGAATTGATTAGCTCTAGCGAATTCATAAAAGGTTATACAAAAATAATCATATGTGCTTATCTATTTAGACAACGAGATTATTTATATAACATAGTAAAAAATATCAAAAAATGGTGAAGGGTATGTAAAAATAAGTAATTCGTCTGCCCTTATTGCCATAAAAGAAATGGAAAAGGATAACTTAGTGTCTTATGATATTGAGATATCTACACAAAATCAAGAAAGAAAGTACTATGCGTTAACAGAAAAAGATAAAAACTTCTATTTATCAAATAGAAATTATTACATAAAAAGTTTACATTTATTACAAATTATGATAGGTAATGACTATGAAAACTGAATATCAAATAATAAAAAAAGAGTGAGAAATGAGTTAAAAAACAGGAAGATTATAGATAAAAAAATCGTTGAAGAGTTTACTCAAACTTGTTTTGATTATTATAATTTATCATTAGAGAATGGTGAAAGTAAAAATGATGAATTAAAGTCTGTTTTTTCTGCTTTAACAGAAACTTTAGATTCATCTAATTTACTAAATCATAGGTCAAATCCTTATCACTATTCTTTAGTATTAAGTTTAGTCTCTTTTGTGGTTTCTTTCATTATTGCTCTAATTGGTTGGCTATGTGCTGATGTTTTAGATGTTTATGGCGTGATTTATCCACTTTGCCTTTTAGCAATATTAATTGTTTTAGTGTTTACAATTGCAAATTATAAGAAACGAAATAAAGTAGATTTTTTAATAGTTACCTTAATCTTTATAGCAGTCGTTATTATAAATATTGAGTGCTTTATGTTTTTTTATCGTGCTAGAACTGGTAATTTTTATTATTCATTAAACTATAATTTCCCAGGTCTTTTAAAGTTTAATAGATATGTGCTTACTTCCTCAGGGCAATTTAAATATGAAATATCAGAAACTATTTTGCTCTTTGAACCAACATTAATTGTTAGTCTAATTAGTCTAATTAGTTTAATTATTAGCATTATATTTAACATTATTGAAAAGCAAAGAAAAATATGTTAGGTATATTACTGACATTATTTTCTACGGTTTTAGGCATTAATTTGAGGTGAAAATATGGCATCAAGCAAGAAATATTTAAAGTTTATTTTAGGACAGATATCTGAATTAGAAGAAATTACTTATCGAGCTATGATGGGAGAATTTATTATTTATTATCATGGCAAGATTGTAGGCGGTATCTATGATGATAGATTACTTGTTAAACCAGTAAAATCAGCAATTAGTTATATGCCGACACCTTCGTATGAATTACCCTATGAAGGAGCTAAAGAGATGTTGCTGGTAGATGAAGTTGATAATAAGGAATTTTTGACGGGCTTGTTTTATGCAATGTATGATGAACTGCCAGCTCCAAAGTCGAAAAAGAAGAAATAAACAACTTAGAATTTGTGATGAAAGAGAAATGAATTTTAAGAATTTATTACCAGCAAAAAATCGTGATGAGTTACGTTAATGGTTACAGGAAAATTACAATAAAGTAAGCGAATGCTGGGTAATGTTAAAATGTGGATGTCCAGTGGATAATGGAACATTTTGGTATATAGATGCCGTTGAAGAAGCAATAGGCCTAATGATGACGATGAAAAACTTATTGTTTCTAAAAATGGGAATGATTATTCAGATGATGCAATTAACGCATTGACTGAGTTCCAAGAAAGATTTTTTGATTCAGTAATAATAAAAAAAGAATATCGTTTTACAAGAAATTAATTAAAAATAGTTTGGTGTGAAAATTTTCGGTGCTTATGGTATGCATTGTATCAATTTTTGTAATCAGACAATCATTGTTGTTTTTATGAATTTTTTTTGGCTATTTAACTATATTTTTTTTGAAAAATGGCTTAGATATCAAGTTTTTATGTACTTGTTAGCTTGAGCTATTTTTTGTATTATTTACCTTGAAAATAGCAATAAAGTGGCAATAACAATTTATTGTTTTCCTAAAAAATTGTTAAAATGATAACATTTGGCATGAAAGGCATTAGCAAGAAAATAAAGGTTAATTAACTATTATTTTTATATAAATTAGTTTGAAAAATAACAAAAATATGTCGATAAAACATACAAAAAAATATATAATATAGTTATAGTGATATTAGATAAAGCTTTTGCATGCAAGAAAGGAGTGTCGAGTTATTTTATGAATGATTTTAAAATTGCAAAATTTGTAGACAATAGTTTTGAAATTGATCGGA
>ENA-UOJO01003822-UOJO01003822.1-human-gut-metagenome-genome-assembly--contig:-P57-NODE-3822-length-13716-cov-6.267404_pt1 | contig 13716 bp, 9 predicted proteins | sample MGYA00242351_ERZ723898 | MGnify/ENA metagenome assembly ERZ723898 | reverse complement strand
AACACAATACCTACAAATATGTATATTTGTCTTTACCCTCCCCAATTGTAGGGATTTCATGATATTTTTCCTGTAAAAACGCACACAATACCTACAAATAGGTAACATCGACACCTTTTTACCTACTAATTGCGATTGCACACCGTTGACAGCCCCTTTAATTTTGCCAAAAAATTAAAAAACGCAATGAAAAGGTTAACTAATTTATTAGCAATCACTCTACTAACCTCTTGTGTAACGGCATTTGCACAGGAACAAGAAGAAACAACGACAGAAAAATCCGCAGTGGAACAATCCGCAGACATTTATGCAGCCGGATATAACAAGTTCCGCTTCGGCGGATATGGGGAGATCCTCGCAAACTTTATGGACTACGGCATCAATCGTTTCCGGGGTACGGACAACGGAAGCAAGAAAGACCATCGCAATTCGATCTCCATACCCCGTTTTGTCTTGGCTTTCGATTACAAATTCAATTCCCAATGGGTATTAGGAGCAGAAATAGAATTTGAGGCTGGAGGTACGGGAAGTGCCTATGAGATAGAAAACACAGAAAACGGAGAATACGAAATGGAAGTTGAAAAAGGCGGTGAAGTTGCTTTGGAACAATTCCACATCACACGTCTTATCCATCCGGCCTTCAATGTCCGTGCCGGTCATTTGATCGTCCCGGTCGGTTTGACCAACGAGCATCATGAGCCGATCAACTTCTTCGGAACTTCTCGTCCGGAAGGTGAAACGACCATCCTTCCTTCTACCTGGCACGAAAACGGTATCGAAGTGTTCGGTACGTTCGGTCGAGGCTACACACGTTTCAACTACCAGGCTTTGGTCGTTGCCGGATTGAACGCCAACGGTTTCGACCGCAACACATGGGTTGCCGGTGGTAAGCAAGGACTATTCGAAACAGATAACTTCACCTCACCGGGCTATGTGGCCCGCCTGAACTATTTAGGAGTACCGGGATTGAAAATAGGCGGTTCCTTCTACTATTGCCACAATACGGGAGCCAATTCCGACAAACCGGAAACATACGTCAAATATGGAAACATACCTTTGCGCATCTATACGGCTGACCTGCAATACAAAAACAAATATGTCACCGCACGCGCAAACATGATATACGGCAACCTGAGCAAAGCCGACGACCTCAGCAGTGTCAACAACCACCAAAGCGGCGGTTCTCCTTATACACAGACAACCCCGATCGCCAAACGTGCGGTCAGCTATGGTGGCGAAGTGGGGTTCAACCTGCGTGCGGTTTGTAAAGACAATATGAGCGTACCCGTAATCTATCCGTTCGTCCGCTACGAATACTACAACCCACAGGAAAAAGGCGAAGGCAAGCACACGATGGATTTACGCAACAAAGTAAGCATGTGGACAGCCGGAGCCAATTGGTATGCTTTACCTAATCTTGTCGTGAAAGCAGACTATACAACACGCAAAATCGGAGGCGGCAAATATAACAGCGAAAACGAATTCAGCCTGGCTATCGCCTACATCGGCTGGTTCCTCAGCAAATAAAAACAACATAAACAATTTAATAGCTTAATCAATAAAATGAAAAAGAAAAATTATTTCTATCTGGCAGCCTTATCGCTCGCCATGACATTCTCGATGGGAGCATGTAGCGACAACGACGATCCCACGCCTGATGGTGGCGGAAAAGATCCTGTCAGCCTGGACTACAGTTCTGAAAACGCCAGTGCATGGGGTAACTATATGTACAACGTGGCAATGTTGCTGAACAACGATGCGACCACGCTCTACAACTCCTGGGTGACCGACTACGTCGATGAGCAGGGTTCACACGGTCCATACGCCACGATCTTCAAAGACCAGACTGCCGGAGCTTACCAAAGCCCGCTCTCGTGTATCGAGGAAATGATCGAAAGCGGTATGTGGAACATCGCCAACGAAGTAGGTGACGCCAAGATCAAGGACCCGTATACCAAATATACCAGCGGTGACAAGGAAGGCGGTCTTTATGCCGTCGAATCATGGTATAGCTGGCATTCGCGCGACGACTATACGAACAATATCTTCTCCATCCGTAACACATACTACGGCCGCATCGACGACAACGACGTGTCCAAAGTGGACGGAAACCTGAGTGCATTCAACTCTTACAAAGATTTCGACGATGAAGGAGACATCGCAGAACACTCGCTTTCAAAACTGATCGCTTCAACCAACCCGGATCTCGACGAAGAAATCAAAACGCTGATTTTCGCTTCTGCAAAGGCGATTCAGGCTATTCCGCAACCGTTCCGCAACAACATCGACAGCGAAGAGTCCGTTGCCGCAATGAACACTTGCATGGAACTGGCCAACCTGTTGTTAAATGAAGCAAAACCGTATGTAAACCAAACATTCGGCGATCCTGAATACGACGATGACCTTGATGCAATAGCCGAACAGTTTGTCGATGCGGTCGTTCTTCCTACTTATAAAGACTTGCAGGAAAAGAACAAGCTTTTGCTGGATGCAGTGAATCAGTTCAGACAGAACCCAAGCAACGACAACTTCGAAAAGGCCTGCAACTTATGGATCACGGCACGCGAACCGTGGGAAAAGAGCGAAGCTTTCCTTATCGGCCCGGTTGCCAACTTAGGTCTGGACCCCAACATGGACAGCTGGCCTTTGGACCAGAACGGTATCGTACAGGTATTGAATTCACAAAACTGGGATGACCTGGAATGGAGCGGAAACTTTGACGAAGAAGATGAGGCCATCGGAGCCGCACAGAGCGTACGTGGTTACCATACATTGGAATATCTCCTGTTCAAAGACGGGCAGCCCCGCACTGTCGATGGAGCAAAATAAACATGCCTCTGAGACATAAAACTTGATAATAGATCATGACAAACCTTGAAACAGCAGACAAATGCCCGCTGTTTCAGGGTTTCAGAGTTATTACACAATGCGACTCGCGTTATTCGGAAATAAATTCAGAAAACCAATAAAATGATATGAAGCAATCTTACCTGTTAACATCCTCGCTACTCCTGCTCTTTGCATGCGCAGCTTGTGAAGAGGACGATAAAATGGATATGGATAAAATAGATGTCCCGAACGGATATGCGCTGTCAGCAGGGACTTCAACGATTTTCCTAAACTCATCGGTCGCCTACGATACGAACGCCGACTGGATAACAGGAGCCAACTCGATCCGTTTCAACAACGGCGACGGTCTCTACGACGATGTACGCACCAGCAACAATGGCGACGGAGGCGGTCTCGGACCTGTTTATGCCGGCTATTCCTGCGGCAGTTGCCATCGCAACGCAGGAAGGACCAAACCGACATTGTGGGAAAACGGCGGATCGGGCAACTACGGTTTCTCTTCCATGCTGGTCTATATCTCCCGCCGCAACGGTGCTTTCTTCCGCGACTACGGACGTGTATTGCACGACCAAGCCATCTACGGCGTCAAACCGGAAGGTAAGTTGTCCGTCACATACGACAAGCAGACTTTTTCCTTCCCCGACGGAGAGACTTACGAACTATGCAAACCCAATTACACAATAACCGAATGGTATAAAGACAGTATCGCCCCGGAAGATTTGTTCTGCACCGTACGCATCCCGTTACGCCACGTCGGTATGGGACAGATGATGGCAATCAACCGCAGGGAAATCGAAGCGCTCGCTGCCAAAAGCAATTATCCGGAATATGGCATCAGCGGACGTTGCAACTATATCACCGAGAAGGGTGTCACCGGTGTCGGCCTTTCAGGAAACAAGGCACAGCATCTCGACCTGACCGTCGAACTGGGCTTTTCAAGCGATATGGGCGTGACAAACAGCCGCTATCCGGAAGATATTTGCGAAGGGCAGGCTCAGATCAACCAAGGCAGCATGATGGGGCTCTCGTATGACCAGCTCGACATATCGACCGCCGATATGGAAGATGTGGACCTTTACATGCAAAGCCTCGGTGTACCGGCACGGCGCAACATAAACGACCCTCAGGTCATCTTAGGAGAACAAAAGTTTTACGAAGCGAAATGCCATCTCTGCCACGTCACTACGCTGCACACGCAAGCGGGCGGTTCCACACTGCTCAACGGCACACGTTTGCCATGGCTCGGCGGACAGACCATACATCCTTATTCTGATTTCCTACTGCATGACATGGGGTCGGAGATCATGGGAGTCGGGTTGAACGACAATTATGTCAGCGGCCTGGCACGAGGAAACGAATGGCGTACTACGCCGCTTTGGGGTATCGGGCTGCAGGAGAAAGTCAACGGTCATACCTATTTCCTTCATGACGGACGCGCCCGCAACCTGACCGAAGCCATCATGTGGCATGGAGGCGAAGGGGAAGCCTCCAAAAATTTATTCAAACAAATGAGCAAGGAAGAGCGTGAGGCAGTGATCGCATTCCTCAACTCCTTATAATTTATCCATAAGACAAACTAAAATGAAACAACTGATAATCACAATTGCAGCATTATTACTATTGCCGTTGGCCGTCATGGCCCAATATGAGGAAGATACGGAAAACGGTGTCGTATCGCTAAACGGCAAAGAAGGTTTTACAATCGCTACCAAGAAGGGGGATTTCGTTTTCAAACCTTATATGTTGGTACAGACCAGTGCCAACATCAACTACTACGACGATGAAGGGCTGGACCCGGCCTACAATCAGGACAATATACACAACAGCGGTTTCTCGATCCCTTATGCCATCCTCGGTTTCACGGGCAAGGCATTCGACCGGGTGACATTCAACCTCTCCATCAATGCTGCCGGAAACGGAGGAAACATCCTTCAACAGGCTTGGTTCGACGTAGAGATAAAAAAGAGTTTTGCCATACGTGTTGGCAAGTTCAAGACTCCGTTCTCGCACGCTTACCTGACTACGCTGGGCGAGACGTTAATGCCGACACTGCCGACATCGCTCACCTCATCCGTTATCCTGCCTTATTCTCTTAATGCCGTGACACCGAACATCGGCATGGGATTCGACCTCGGAGTGGAAGTGCACGGATTGGTAAAGGATAAGTTCGGCTACGAAGTTGGGATTTTCAACGGAACGGGAAGCTCCGTCAACGTGGCATCCAAAACGTTCAGCGACGACTGGCATATCCCGTCATTGTTGTATGCCGGCCGCATCACGTACATGCCGAAAGGAGTTATGCCGTCCAACCAGGGCAGCCCGAACCGTTTGAAGGAAGATAAGATGCTGTTCGGTCTTTCCACTTCATTGAATGTGGAGAGCGAAAGCGAAAGTACGAACGATTTCCGGGCAGGAGCAGAATTCGCCATGTTGAAGAATCGCCTGTATCTCGGCGCTGAAATCTATTATATGAATGTAGGGTTTACCAAACGGCAGAAAATTGACGAGAGCTATAACTATTTAGGGGGGTACGTGCAAGGCGGTTATTTCGTTACCAACAAACTACAAGCGACAGCCCGTTATGACTTCTTCAACCGCAACGGATTGGACACAAACGGTTTTCTGAATATGCCGGCCGTCGGATTTAACTATTTCTTCACCAGCTGCAACTTGAAACTGCAAGCCATGTATCAGTTCATCGGACGTACCGGACATGACACGCAGCTTGACCGCGACAACGACGACTTAGGATTAGCCATGCATTCCGGAACCGTCTTACTTCAGTACACTTTCTAATCGTAACGTCATGAAAAGAGAAGTTTATTCATTCATCTCCGGGCTATTGCTTTTTTCCTGTCTTGCCATCTCCTGCGACGATGGCAAGATATATGATGAAAACAATCAGACGGAAAGGGAAGGAGGAACAGTGAAGTTAACCGCCCAAATCAACGGGATAGATTCCTGGCCAGGCGGTTACAGCGTCGTACTGGCCGGATTCACCCCTGACAATGCTTTCGCACAAACGGCAAAAGGGATTAGCCAGACAGCCGACGGGACGATAAACATGGTCTTGGCCGGTATTCCCAGTGAAGTCACACAGATCGAAGTTTGTGTCATCAACAAACTACGCAAAAGGATTGCCAGTTTCTATACCGCCGACTACACGGAACAGGCGGATACCATACGGCTGGATGCCGGAAAGTTGGATGCCGGCATGTTCAACAGTATCCAAACCGAAATTTTCAATCGTTCCTGTACGGCTTGCCATGGAGGAAGTACGGAACCTGCTGCCGGACTGTACCTCACGGAAGGCAAAAGTCACAAAGCCTTAGTCGATGTCGTAGCTGATAAAAGCGAGGAAGGGCTGAAACTGGTCAAGCCGGGAAGCGCGGAGGAAAGTTTCCTGCACGTCATCTTGCACGAGAACATTGTCAAGTACGATCATACCAACGTCATCACGACATCCAGCACTCTGACGTTGCTCGACGATTGGATCAATAACGGAGCTAAAGAATAAGAAAGCACATATTACATGGATTATATCAAAAAGACATACACAGACAAAGCTATCGAAGTTCAAATTTCTTCCTTTGCCGGGAAAGGTGGGGTTACCGAATATCACGTTCTACTCACTATTACAGACCGGACATTGCCGTTTTCCGGACAACTTCAGAACATCCAACGGGCCTATGTGGCAGTTATCCAAGAGGTGTTACCTGACGATGCGACTGCCGTCTTCCGGCGCTATTTCCTGAGCGACGCTGCCAACCAGGCCGACTTGGTGATGGTTTGGGAATGCGAAAATTCCTATTGCCCTCTTTCCATCGTGGAGCAAGCTCCACTAAACGGGAGCAAAATAGCCATGTGGACTTGGTTTCAGACCGGTATCACTGTCGAAACGACCAAAAACGGAATGTCGAAAGCCAAACACAACCGTTATACACAATACTGGACCGGGGGCTCTTGCAATAGGGCTTCCAACTCCGAGTACCAGACACGGCTTTTGCTGAACGATTACGTCTTGCAACTGACCGAGCAAGGATGCAAGTTGGCAAACGATTGCATCCGTACCTGGTTCTTCGTTCAAAACGTGGATGTCAACTATGCCGGCGTCGTCAAGGCCCGCAAAGAGGTTTTCATCACGCAAGACCTGACGGAAAAGACCCATTATATTTCCAGTACGGGAATAGAAGGACGCCATGCCGATCCGAACGTTTTTGTCCAGATGGATACTTATGCCGTAAAAGGCTTGCAGACCGGACAAATCCAGTTCCTCTATGCTCCCACCCACCTGAATCCGACATACGAATACGGAGTGACTTTCGAGCGGGGGACAGCTGTAACCTATGGCGACCGGAAACAAATCTTCATTTCCGGAACCGCGAGTATCGACAATCAAGGCGAGATCATGTATCCGGGGGATATCCTGAAGCAGACGGAACGCATGCTGGAAAACATCGACACCTTGCTACAGGAGGCGGGAGGCGGATTGCAAGACATCATGCAGGCAATCGTCTACTTGCGCGACCCGGCCGATTATGTCGTGGTCAAGCAATATATCGAAAGCCGGTATCCGTCGTTTCTCCACCTGATCGTACATGCTCCCGTATGTCGTCCGGGTTGGCTGATCGCAACGGAATGCATAGCTGTCATACCGGCGGAGGCACCTCAATATGCATACTTATATTAATCTACTATAGAAATGATAAAAGATATGGGAAACATGAAGAACGGAAAATACAGGGAAACAAGCAAGATGAGTGACCTGATATGCGAGAATTATCCGATGGTCCTTGTGATGAGCCGCTTCGGTATCGACCTGGGGTTCGGAGAGAAAAACATCGGGGAAGTATGCCGGCAGAATAAGATCGACACATATACATTCCTGACTGTCGTCAACTTTCTGACGGAAACGGAGACAATCCCGGCAGCGGAGGTCCATAAAGATATCTCCATCTCTTCGCTTATCACTTATCTGCATAATGCACACGACTATTTCCTGAACTTCCGTCTTCCCCATATCCGCCACAAACTGACAGAGGCGATCGTGAGCTGCCCGAAAGATGTGGCCTTCGTGATCCGCCGCTTTTTCGACGAATATGCCGAAGAGGTACACAAACATATGTCGTACGAAGAGAAAATCGTCTTCCCGTATGTCCGCAATTTGCTGGAAGGAAAGAAAGATCCGAAATATAACATCACCATCTTCCGCAAACGGCATGACCAGATCGAGATGAAAATCACAGAACTGAAGAACCTGATCCTGAAGTATTATCCGGGACCGGACAGTAACTTGCTCAACAGCGTCCTGTTCGATATTTTCGCAACAGAACAAGACCTTGCCTCTCATAACCGGGTAGAAGACTACATCTTCGTACCTGCTATTCTGTCTTTAGAAAAACAATAAAACCACTTGCCATGTCCACTAACATTAAAATAACGATAGCCGAATCATCCTCCATCATCCGGTGCGGACTGGAAACACTGCTGAAACGCTTACCTGGATTCCGTATCCAGATATCCGAAATAACAGCAGCAGACTGTCTGACAGAGGGCTTACGCATTTATAAGCCGGACATCCTGATCGTAAATCCTTCCATTCCGGGAAACTTCAACCTACAACATCTGAAAGACGAATGCGGCTGCCCGGATATGAAATGTTTTGCCCTTCAATATAATATAAACGACCCGTTTCTGCTTCGCTCCTATGACGATCAGATATCAATATACGATAATGCCGATGAGTTGAAAAATAAATTGGAACGCCTCAACACCGAAGAAGTTCCGTCCGAAGAAGGGGAAAACGAGGACCAGCAGACACTGAGTAGCAGGGAAAAAGAGATTGTCATCTGTGTGGTAAAAGGCATGACAAACCGAGAGATTGCAGACAGGTTATACCTATCCACCCACACCGTTATTACCCACCGCCGGAACATCGCCCGAAAATTGCAAGTACACAGTGCCAGCGGCTTGACTGTCTATGCCATCGTAAACAAATTGATAGAGTTGAAGGACTTGAACGGCTAACAAACAGTACCGTTCCTTACTTTATTAAGTAATTTTCAACTCTCAATTTTCTGATTTCAATTAAATAGCCTTATTTTTACGATCTATACTATAAAAACACAATATAAATATGAACCTGATAAGGAAAACATACGACACGACGGAAGTGCAAATCACCTCTTTTCAATCCTCCAAAGGCATAACGGAATACCATATTTTCTTCCAACAGACGAACTGCCTGGAGGATTTTCACACTCAGTTACAGCACATACAAGATGTTTATGCCCGTTCAGTGGAAGAGTTGCCGGGTAATCCGGTCGCTATTTTCCGGCGTTATTTTCTGAGTGACGTAACCAACCAGACAGATGAACTGATGGAACGGGAACGGCTTTCCCCCTATTGCGCACTATCAATCGTACAGCAGGCTCCGATGAACGGCACGAAGATTGCATTGTGGGCTTGGCTGCAGACTGGCGTACAGACACAGGTGTTGCCAAATGGGTTGTTTGAGGCGCGTCACGGTGCATACGGCAAGCTTTTAGGTGCCAACCAGTGCAACAGGGCGGCCAATTCGGAATACCAGACCCGCCTGATCTTCCGCGATTATATCCTGCAACTGACGGAAGCCAATTGTACACTGGCGGCCAACTGCCTGCGCACATGGATTTTCGTACAGAATGTAGACGTGAATTATCTGGGTGTGGTAAAAGCCCGCAAAGAAGTGTTCGCGACACAAAACCTGACAGAAGAAACTCATTTCATCGCCAGTACGGGAATCGAGGGACGCTATTTCGACCCGATGGTATTCGTGACAATGGACACATATGCTGTTTCCGGTATCTGCCCCGGACAAATCCGCTATCTATATGCACCAGAACACCTGAACCGCACATATGAATACGGCGTTACGTTCGAACGAGGCACAGCTGTCACATACGGCGACCGCCGCCATGTCTTTATCTCCGGCACGGCAAGCATCGACCGATACGGAGAAATCGTGCATGCTGGCGATGTCATAAAACAAACTTCCCGCATGATTGAGAATATCGAAGCCCTGCTGAAAGAAGCGGACGCCACTTTGAATGACATCATGCAAGCTGTGATCTATATCCGCGATACGGCGGATTATGCGCGGGTCAAACGTTATATAGACGAACATCATCCCAGCCTCCCTTATATCATCGTACGTGCTCCGGTTTGCCGAACCGGCTGGCTGGTCGAAATGGAATGTACAGCGGTGACAGCCAAAGGAGATGAACGGTTTGCGGCACTTTAGCCATTGGGGCAGAATCCTTTTATCATAATAACAACGAAGCCCCGACGGAATTACTCTGTCGGGGCTTGTTTTGTGTCTGCTCTCTTTCCTCACGGAAGTACAGGCAGCATTGTTATTTTTTACTTTAGTATTAATGTACCACTTGTTCGCCCTCGCGGGGTAATTGACTGGTCGGAAAGACCGGACACATGGTCATTATTTGATTATAAAATCTTTATTTCAATATAGTAGAGACACTGTTTCATAGTGTCTCTACGGGAGATCATTATTACTTAACGATCGCTTTAACAGCTTCTTCACCTTCAACAGCTACTACAACTACGCCCTGAGGAGCAGCAATTGTTGCATCGCTTGAAGTGATAACTGTGTTAGCAACTGTCTGGCCCAAGATGTTAGTGATAACAACTTTCTTACCTTCAGCGTTAGCTACACGTACAGCACCCTGCAAAGCGATTACTGTAACTTCAGATGTTGCAATTTCTTCGTTGTCTGTTGCCAGCTGATCGTCAACCTTATTTTCAACATTGAAGATCAAAGCTCCGTCGCCACCTGTTGCAGCATGTGAGAATGTAGATGATTTGTCTGTCAAAACCACACAACCATTCTGAATCTTCAACCATGCAGCATTTTCAGGTGCAATAATCTTATTGTCATAGTTGTTCGATTCGAACAAGAACTGATTTTCTACGCCTTCTTCCGTTACATTACCTGCATTTTCCGGATGTACATAACGGAATGACCAAGTGTAATTCTTATGGTCGTCACCGTCAAGTCTATTCTTAATCAAATATGATTTAGAAGCAAGATTTTTCACAGAATCATTATAAGCTTCCAAAGCATCGAAGCTAATCTTATCGTTAGCCAAAGCTACGAATTCTGCCGGCAGGATCCACAACGTATCGGCAACCCGGATACCTTCAACGAAACCTACGCGAGTATAACCACCCTTGATATCTGCATAAGGTTTGTCCTGACCGTAAACATCTACAGAATCCTGGAAACTTACCAAATATTTAGCTCTTTCGAAGCCAGGGATAGCCGGAGTAGCGTGAACACAATGTTCTGCGTCTGTAATATTACCGTCTTTGTCTACGTGAGGACCATCTTCCGTACAAGGTTTACCCGGAGTTCCGGCAAAGTCGTTATGTGCAACCGAAATCAAGTATTGCGGTTTGATATAACCAGCACCACGATTAACCCAAGCAGTATCGATCTGGAATGACAAACCTGTTGCTTTGTCAGCTGTCCACATACCCAGATAGTCAACATTAGCATCAGTCAAGTTGCTATTGTTTTCATCCATCAAGTATTCCTTACGGATCGTTTCGAAGAATCTCAAGCTGTCACGGCCGTCCGTTGCGCTTTCACTCAGTGCAACGTTGTTGAAACGACGATACAACGGAGTTGTAGAAGGTTCAACAGTGAAAGCAGAAGTTCTTGTTTCATTCAGCAACTGAACTTTCAGACCAGCACTCATACCGTCATCAGCGATACCGACTTTCTTCGTAACACCTGTATTTTGAATTTCAGTAGCATGAGCAGTTCTATTATAATTAGATTCGACGATAGCATAGAAGTCTTTACCATCATAGTGGTTGTTTTCTTTAAAGAAGAATGTATCAACAACCATATTATTAGAACCATAGTTTGCTACACCCATTGAATACTTGCTTCCATAAGCTTCAACCAAACGATCCTGTTCATCTTTAGCAATGACATAATTCGTTCTTTCCAACTGAGCCAGTCCCGGAATCTTTTTCAAAAGAGCGGCATCAACATCGATACCATATTCGTATGTAGAACCTTCAACCAAAGCATAATCGCCGGCATCCTGCTTAACATAGATCAAAGAATCTTTACCTGTACCGTTAGCAATCCAATATTCCATTGAGAACGGGTTCAGATAATTGAATTTATATCTGTTGACCAACAAATCATTTGAGTCGATATGTTTGTAACCTAACTTCTTATCTTTGATGATTGCAGAGTCTTTGATCTGAACAAACGTTACGTTGTTCAACATATCAGCACCCGTTGTAAGTGTATAGATTTCACCATCTTCATTCAAACGGAACTGAACGTTATCCCAATTTTTCGCTTTCGGGAATTCACGGTTTACAATTTTAACCGGAGAAACCGGTTGAGATACTTCTGCATTCAATGTTTTTGTAATAACCCACTGGTATGCAGGCATGTGCAACGGTTCCTGTTCGTCCAATGTCACCCATTCGATTGCATATTGTTTATTACCACCTTCTGCATTTTTATGAATAGGAGCAGCCAATACCTGACCCTTTGCATTCTTGATGATATACAAACCGTTGTCAACTGAAGTCTTATCGCTAGTTACGAAACAGCCTTTCAGACCGAAACCGATCTTTGTATTAATAGGTTGTTCTCCAATTGTAGCAATACGATCCGCAACAGTAAAGTTCTGCAACTTAACATGCAATTTAGCAGCATCAACATTACCTTCAGTATTAAACGGATCTACAAACTTATCACCATAATTATAAATTTTTCCTTTCGCTGTACCATTAATTTCGCTCCAATACTTTTCAGCATTCTTATCTGATTTGTAACGAGCCTGTTTAACCTGGATACGCAGTTGATCCAAAGAAGGACGATAAGTAAATAAGAACTTGTGCTGATTTACTAACAATGAGTTAGCAAAATCTTTTTCTTTAGCCATATCAGTCCAGCCAAACTTCAAGAATTGAATACCAACACCATTAGCAGCAGTATCCACTTTCAAATAAGCATTTGCATCGGATTTAGAAGTCACATATACGAAGTTATGATCAGTATCTGCTGCAACTCCTTTAGCGACAAAAGCAGTCGTTGAGAACGGATTGACGTCTGCATTTGCATCCGGAGTAAATGTAAGCACATTCTTATTATCTTTCAAATAAGCATTAATTTCAGCCGCACTCAAAACGTAAGTACCTGCATCAAAAAGAGTAAATTGAACTCTCTCCGATTCTGATCGGGCAACAGATGCTTTTACTTTTTTTGCCTTAAGGCCTCCATTTTCACCTTTTACCAATAAAAGAACATTATCAGCTTCTTGATAAGTAAATAAAGGCATATTACCTTTCAAATTTTCCTTGTATTCCGGAGAAAATGCCCAACCGCCAAAAGTTTCGCCAACAGACAAATTAGTCTTCGTTTTTTCTCCTACCTGTAAACCAACAACATCTTCTTCTGAAATAGCTAAAAATTCACCAGTTGCTTTATTTACAAAGTCATAGATCGGTTCTTTGCCTTGACCTTCTTCCGTCACTTGAACACACCACAGAGAAGCCTGTAAATCAAAGCCATCATTTACGTTCTTTAATACATACTTGCCATCTTATATAACAAGCAACTGAGTACCAACTCTCAACTGATACACTCCACTCAAAGCCGCCTTATCCAACTTAGCAACAGCTGTAGCACCAACTCCCACAGCTGCATCAGTGAGGTCAATCGCATTTACAGCTGAAAAAGCTGAAGAGAACAGTAAGCTAGCACACAAAAGAGTAGAAAACTTTTTGTTCATAATTCTAAAATTAATATTAATACTAATGTTTATAAAAGTTCAG
>ENA-UOJO01003821-UOJO01003821.1-human-gut-metagenome-genome-assembly--contig:-P57-NODE-3821-length-13717-cov-16.495242_pt1 | contig 13717 bp, 15 predicted proteins | sample MGYA00242351_ERZ723898 | MGnify/ENA metagenome assembly ERZ723898 | reverse complement strand
TGCGGGTCAGGTATATTTAGTGTTGCAAAAATAGTAACAGCGCGTAAATCAATTTAAACATGTAATGCCATTGTGGTAGACGGAGAAGTCGCAGTCAATGAGTCACTATTAACTGGCGAAACAGATGAGATATTCAAGAAACCGGGAGATACATTGATGTCCGGTAGCTTCGTAGTATCTGGAGAATGCTGCGCCAGGTTGGAGAAGGTTGGCGCAGATTCCTATATCTCTCAGCTGACGCTCGAAGCCAAAGCCATGAACCGTAAAGAACAATCTGAAATGATACGCGTCCTCGATAAGCTGGTGGGAGTAGTGGGAATCCTGATCATCCCGCTTGGACTCCTGCTTTTTGGACAACAGTTTTTCGTTTCAAAAGCCTCTTTCAGCAGCAGCATCGTCTCTATGGTTGCAGCCGTGATTGGAATGATTCCGGAAGGACTGTATCTGCTGGCAAGTGTGGCCTTGGCAATCAGTGTCATACGCCTTTCATCCCAAAAAGTTCTCGTTCATGATATGAAATGCATCGAGACGCTTGCCCGGGTCGATGTTCTGTGTGTGGACAAGACGGGGACCATTACAGAAAATAATATGCAAGTGATCAGCACTATTCCAATGGAGGGGTACAACCCCTCGACTGGATCTGGGCTGAAAACAATGATCAGTGATCTTGTAGTATCAATGCCAGATGGCAACATAACAATGCAAGCACTGAAACGATTCTTTAAGACACCATCAGATAAAAAGGCTGACGTGGTGATTCCGTTTTCATCGACATATAAGTATTGTGGAGCTGCATTTTCTGGTGACGCATACGTCCTTGGCGCACCGGAGTTTGTTCTCCGGGAGGACTACGAGAAATTCAAAGTACTGATTGAAAATTACAGTTCTGACGGTTATCGTGTGCTTGTATTTGGCAGATACAGCGGCGTTCCAGATGGGAAGGAACTGACGGAAGCCGTTACACCACTGGGGTTAATTCTCCTCGCAAATCCTATTCGCAAGGATGCTCCGGAGACCTTCCGGTATTTTGCGGAACAGGGTGTAGCGATCAAAGTAATATCCGGCGATAATCCCGTGACTGTCTCGCAGGTTGCCCTGGAGGCAGGCATTGCAGATGCGGCAAAATACATCGATATGTCTACTCTCCATACAGAGGATGATATACGCGAAGCTGCAACCCAATATACCGTATTTGGACGCGTCACGCCGGTACAGAAAAGACAGTTGGTTCATGCCTTACAGAGTGCTGGGCATACGGTCGGTATGACAGGAGACGGCGTCAACGATGTTCTTGCACTGAAGGATGCGGATTGCTCTGTTGCTATGGCATCCGGATGCGATGCTGCCGCACAGGTCTCCCAGCTGGTCCTTCTGGAATCGGACTTCGCCGCGATGCCATCTGTGGTGATGGAAGGCCGGCGGGTGGTCAATAACATTGAACGCTCTGCAAGCCTGTTTCTGGTCAAGAATATATTCTCATTCCTCATGGCAGTGTTCTCGGTATGCTTCCGAAGCACCTATCCATTGGAGCCGTCACAGGTGTCCCTGATCAGCATGTTTACCATAGGAATTCCCGGCTTTTTCCTTGCCCTGCAGCCCAACGGAGATATCATACATGGCCGGTTTTTATCAAATGTTCTTATTAAAGCTTTACCCGCTGGTCTGACAGATTTTCTTGTTGTAGGCGCTCTTGTCGTATTTGGCAGTGTCTTTGGTGTGAACGAAACTGATATTTCGACCGCATGTACTATGCTGCTGGCGATTGTTGGGTTTATGATCCTCTATCATATCAGTAAACCCTTAAATCCGTTACGATGGTGTGTTTGGGTAGGATGTATTGTTGGGCTTCTGGTTTGCAGCATATGGCTGGGAGATGTATTCGGTATTGAGCATATGTCGATGGAGTGTGTCATGCTGTTTGTGCTCTTCGCCATTGTGACCGAGCCAACCCTACGTTACGGTACGATACTGGTGGAAAAGATCGGTGGCATTATTACGAATAGAACGAAATAGAGACATACCGATACTGTGGCACACACAATCAGTTGAAACAACGGATTACTGTCTGTCACTGAAATAAAAAAGCAGCCTTACGGCTACTTTTCAAGTGTGGTATCAATTAAGGCTTTTACAGTTGCTTTGACGACTTCCAGAGAACGCTCATCGCAAGCTGAAAGCATACGGAGGAGATTTTCTACCTCGGAATCTTTGGACGGCTTCTCGGGGTAGAAAATCGAATCCGCAGAAATGGACAATTCACGGATCAATTTATAGAGAACATCGAAACTTGGCTTTTTGCCTTCGTTTTCAATTCGATATAGGTATCGCTCAGTGATTTCAGCCCTTTCAGCCAGCGCTTCAATGGTGATACCCGATTTTTCCCGCGCTGCTTTGAGGATACTGCCGAGCGTTTCAGGTTGATTATGCACTTTCAGTTCACCTCCACCTATTATTCTACAGATTTATGCCATGTTTATAATGGCATAGCAATTCAATTATAGGTGGTCTGGTGGTTCTCAAAAATGTGAACTAAGTATATAGCCCCACCAATAAAAAAAACGAGGTTTTGGCGGGGCTGATTCCTCATGCCCCCCAATTCCGAGTTTGGATTGGGGGGATTTTTATGCGCTGGAGCTTTGCCTGCGCTTCGCTGCTGATTTCATGCAGCGATTATGCGTTTATCCGATAAGCCCCAAATGTACTAGTGGTATACGGTCAAAAAAAGCCCACATCCTCCATCTGGACAAGTAGGCACATATACTGAACTATCATTTCAGTATAAATATGAAATAAATATTAGCAATGCGCTTTTTATGCACTGCCCTGCAGTGTGTAATGGGCGCATTTTTTCGTGTGTAAGCTCATTTCCACCGCGTTGCCGAAGTCCTCCGGTCAATCTGGATTTTCAAAAAAATCAGATTGATTGGAGGTACATAACGTGGATGCTGACAAAAAAAGATTATGGGTCAGCGGTCAATTCATCGAGGTAACGGATGAAGTTTACGATGCCTACATGAAAGGTGATCGGAAAATGCGCTACTTTGAGAGTGACCTGAAAACAGAAAGGTTCCTTATGGATGAAAACGGACAGATCAGGCAGGTCATTCCCAGCCGGGAGGATTCTTTGGACAGGCTCATGGATGATAATGCAGAGCAGTTCGCAGACCGGCACGAAAGTGTCGAGGACATGGTGTTACGCAGAATTTCCATTGAGCGGCTGTATAAAGCGCTTGATAGACTTACTGAAAAGGAAAGAAAGTTGATAGAAGCTCTTTTCTTTGAGGAAATGACAGAGCGCGAAGTTGCTCACTCCCTTGGTATTTCCCAGCCGGCTGTCCATAAGCAGAAAAATAAAATACTCAAAAAGCTGAAACTTTTTCTTGAAAACTAAGTTTTAGCGGTTATCAGACCCCTCACTCAACGGCAAATAGAGTGAGGGGTCTTTCTGTTATGACTCTGATGTTCCTTGAAAACCGAATACCCATTCATCGAATACTTTCCTATTGCTTTTGTGATGAGCATAAGCCACGTTAGCGATTGCGCCATGATGTACCAGGTAAACGACAGCAGGAACGCCACCTGATTGATTGTACGGTTCGAGGTCTGTCCTGTCTGATACGGAGCGATAACAGTCGGCTATAAGTACCGGGCAGCTCCCGGTATGGCGATGACAGGCAATAGGGATAATGATACTCCTGTCCAGCCACAGTCCGAGCGTGATAAGCGTTCTCAGCGCGAAGCCGTCGCAGGCAATGGGGGCAGCCGAAAAGCAGAGATCCTGCCGGGGGTGAAAGGCCCGTGGAGCTGATACGCTGTCAGCCGTTCGATGGATGCCCACAGAGATTCGGGGTGTCGGGGACAAATGGAATCTCTCTACATAGGCGGTACATATCGCCTCAATAATTCAGGGAGGTCATAATAATTGAAAAGAACATATCAGCGCGGCGAGATGTATTACGCCGATCTGGGGCATGGCGTTGGCTCCGAACAGGAGGGTCGCCGCCCGGTTGTTATCATACAGAACAATGTCGGCAATAAACATAGTCCTACGGTCATTGTAGCGGCCATAACAACTAAAACAGCAGGCAAGCGGAAACTGCCCACCCATTATGAAATCGGAGCTGAGCATGGCCTGAAAGCACCCTCATTGGTCTTGCTTGAACAGATTCGCACCATTGACAAGCACCGATTGGAAAAGAAAATCGGAAAGCTGTCTCCGAAACAAATCAAGGAGATGAACCATGCGCTGGCAGTCAGCGTGGGTCTGACCGACCCGAAGCCCAAAACGATGACACTCTGCCTTTGTCCCACCTGTGCTGAGAATTTCTTCAGCACGGGTGCTTATTATTTGAAAAGAGTCGATCCATACAAAACAGAGAAAGAAACCTGTACCTACTGCAATCAGCGTAGAGGGTTTGATTATAAAGTGATTTCACGGAAATAAGGAGGGTGCTTATGGATAATGAAAACGAGAAAAGTAAATCGAAAGTACCAATTTGGCAGAAAAGTAATTTGACGATAGAGGAAGCGGCAGAGTATTCCGGCATTGGACGCAATAAGCTCCGGCAACTTTCCGATAATGAAAAATGTCCGTTTGTACTGTGGGTTGGCAATAAGAGACTAATCAAACGGAGAGAACTGGACGAGTACACGGGGCGTATGTACTCTATCTGACTTAATCAAGTGTGCAACGGTAGCGGTTCGCACCTTTGGCAAAGAGGCGCTGCTTTGATAGGCTTATACCGAAGCAACGCCTATACATATTATAAGGAGGAAATTATTATGGCACAGCCCAAAAGAAAGGATAAATCAAGAGTGGTACTCCGCAAAGGAGAAGTGCAGCGCGCAAACGGTACATATCATTATTGCTGGACGGATGGCAAGGGAAAGCGTCACTTCGTTTACGCAAAAACTTTGGAAGAACTTCGGGATAAGGAAGCAGAGATCGAAAAGGATAAGTCCGATGGCATCAAAGCTGAGGCAAAATATACCACGATAAACGACCTGTTCGATCTGTGGAAGCAACTTAAGCGTGGATTGAAAAACAACACCTTTGAGAACTACAAATATATGTATGATACTTTCGTCAGGCCGGAATTTGGAAAGACACGAATCAGCTCTTTGAAAAAGTCTGATGTGAAACGCTTTTATAATCGTCTGGCAGATGACCGCGGCTTGCAGCCTTCTACGATTGATTCTATTCATACGGTTTTGCATCAGGTTCTGGATATGGCGGTTGACGATGATTATCTCAGATCGAACCCGTCGTCCAATGTCCTGCGGGAATTGAAACAGTCTCATTGCTTTGAAACCGAGAAAAGGCGTGGACTTACGAAACCGGAGCAAGACCTTTTCCTTGATTTCCTGAAGCGCAATCACACCTATTCCCATTGGTATCCGATTTTTGCGATTATGGTAGGAAGCGGACTCCGTGTGGGTGAAATAACGGGCTTGCGCTGGTGTGACATAGATTTGGAAGAAGGCATTATTGATGTCAACCACACACTTGTATATTACGCCCACAGAGATGAGGTCCATAAGCATGGCTGCTATTATAATGTGAACACGCCAAAGACAAAGGCGAGTACACGGCAGGTGCCAATGCTGGATTTCGTGAAAGAAGCCTTTATCATGGAGCGTGAATATCAAGAGGCGATGGGGATTAAGTGCGAAGTAACGATTGACGGCTACACAGACTTCATTTTTGTCAATCGGTTTGGAGAAGCACAAAATCTGGCGAACCTCAACAAAGCAATCCGCCGTATCATCAGGGATTGCAACGATGAAGAGTTTCTAAAAGATGAAAACCCGGCAGTCCTCTTGCCGCACTTTAGCTGCCATTCGCTTCGCCATACCTTTACGACAAGAATGTGCGAAGCAGGAGTGAATGTTAAAGTCATTCAGGATGCCCTTGGACATCAGGACATTTCTACTACCTTAAACATCTATGCCGATGTGACAAGAGAACTCAAGAAGAAAGAATTTGCCGGTCTGGATATGTACTTTATGCAAGGACAATAAGAGACATCCCGGTTAGCCCAACAGTGAAGAATCTTACATCACTTACATCAAATTCTACATCAAACAGAACAATGGATATAAGAACTTATAACAGGTTATGAAAAATGGGTTGATTTTGGATGGTGGATTTGGTAGGATATAAGAACTTAAGGAGTGTTATAAAATGAATGTAAAAGACTTCCCGACAATGAAGTCATTAGACGGCGGAAGCAAGGAAAATAAGGCATCTAAGAGTAATTCGACAGAGAATTGCGACCAGATTGCGACCGTTGAAGAGAAGATTGATTTCTCAAATGTAAAGATTGAGCCATTGTTTGAGGAAACAGTTGACTTTGATACATTTTCAAAATCAGATTTTAGAGCAGTTAAGGTTAAGGAATGTGTAGCAGTACCTAAGAGCAAGAAACTTTTACAGTTTACTCTTGATGATGGTACAGGTGTAGATAGAATAATCCTTTCTGGTATTCATGCATATTATGAACCAGAAGAATTAGTTGGAAAAACATTGATTGCTATTACAAACCTTCCACCTAGAGCAATGATGGGAATTGAATCTTGTGGTATGTTGCTTTCAGCAGTAAATAATCTTAAAGATTCAGAGGATGAGGAGCTTCATCTTCTTATGGTTGATAACCATATTCCCGCTGGAGCGAAATTATATTAAACAAAAAGCTAATTGAAGAGAACATGCTCAAACAGTTATTCGTAAATGTAAGGAGGATGGAACTATGCTTCCATCCTTCTTATTTTCTTTTCATATAGTACGTAGTAAGGAGCGTGTTAATAGAAAAAAGAAAGAGGGGTACCGTGAAATGGCATTCAATAAGTTTATTACAAACGCATCGGATTTAGTAACAACGCATCAGGCAACAAGAACAGGATTTTTAAGTATTGCTCTAGAGAAAAATCGTATAAGTGACCCATATGTAAAAACAGCACTTTCTTTTAAGACTATGGTGACTGGGGTTAAAAAACCGGATGATTTGCTTACTATGCCATCCATAAGACCATTCTTAATCTCTGCTTCGGGATTATCAGATAAGTCGCTAAATTACTTAGATGAAGATGATAGAACAGAAGCTATAAAGGAGTTAATTGATAAATTTCTTAAACCAGCTGGCCAAGATTTCGTTGATGAAGTAGTATATAGATACCTTCTCATTAAAGGTGATAGTGTTGGGGGAACAATGAGAAATAGAATTGGAGCAATCGGTGAGGAAAAGCTAATAAGATGTATTCTTTCAAATCTCAGTGTGCAAGGAATTTCCTATGATTGGTGTGATGGCAAGCCTTCGTATCATTGGCAGAAAAAACCTCAAAATGATGCAGGTTTAGAACAATCAATTAAAGCATTACACTGGAAGAATGCAAATGGTGAAAGAGTTCTGACTTTCGATATGACAATTCCACTTGTAGGGAAAAATATAGATATATGTTTATTTAATACCGATATTACGGGCTACGATAAAGGGAAAATAAAAAATTATCCAGATAAAGGGTTAATGTTTGGAGAACTGAAATCTGGAATTGATCCAGCCGGAGCTGACGAACATTGGAAGACCGGAAATACGGCATTACAAAGGATTCGAAAGAGTTTTGGCGATGCCGGTTACTCAATTCAAACTTCATTTGTTGGAGCAGCTATAGAAAAAAGTATGGCTGGAGAAATATACGACCAATTGACAGATGGAACTTTGAATAATGCATCAAATTTACATGATGTTAATCAGCTTAATGAATATTGTAATTGGGTCGTATCAATATAATTAGGAGATACAATGAAAGAAACCTATGAACAGCTTACCTTGTTTGAAGGGGTAGATGAAGAAAATAAAGATGAATACCTTGTAGATAATTTTTCCGCAGACGACTTTTGTATAACGAAAGAAAGAGAATGGCTCGAAGCGCACTTTGAACCATTGTTGGAAGTCACAGATAAATTTAATAGACAAAGTGTTAGTTATCAGCTGAGTAAGAAGGACATATTACATAGTTGGCTAAAGTACAAAGAAGGTTTTTCTGCTGATTTAGTTAATACTCTTCTTGATGAAATGAAAGTTCCTAATAATGGCACTATTCTTGACCCGTTCTTTGGATCTGGAACAACGGGACTTGTATGTCAAATGAGAGGAATTAATAGTATTGGCTATGATATAATGCCGATTTCATCGGTTTCAATCAGAGCGAAAGCCTCTGTTATGAAATACGACATTGAAGAATTAGAAAATTTATTAGATGAAGTAAAGAAACTAGTAGTTCCTAATAGCTATAACAAGAAAACGCAATATGTAAAAATAACGGAAGATGCTTATCCTCCGGATAATGAAGTTTTTATACAGTATATCTCAGATTGGAGGGATGAATCGCATTATTCAGCGCAAGCGAGAAATTTACTAACTTTATGTATAGTTAATTCCCTTGAAAGATGCAGTTATACAATCAAGGCGGGGCAATATCTTGGATGGGATTATCGTTCTCCAAAGGTCATAAAGGCAAACAAAGTACGTGAAGAAAAAGGAAAGAAACTTTTGCCCAAAAAAGTTGTGAGAGAAGTAATTGCAGATGCGCATGAACTAATAGCGGAAGAATTAGAACACGTAATTTCTGAAATAAAGCTAATACAAAATGATAATACAGAGCATAGTACAGCACATATAGAATATGTACAGAACTCTGTTCTAAAGGAGTTGCCACTTTTGGGAGATAATTCTATAAATGGCGTTATTACTTCTCCACCATATTGTAATAGATATGATTACACACGCACCTATGCCTTAGAATTGGTCTATTTGGGTCTGGGGGAACAGGATATAAAGGATATGCGCCAGACTTTACTCTCATGCACTGTCGAAAATAAATCTAAAATTGAACAGCTCGAAGACTACTATAAAAGTATTGGGGCTGAGGGGAGATTTAATTATATAAAAAATATAATAGAAAATAATAATGTTCTTAACGAAATTAAAACTGCGTTAAACCAGAGAAAAGATAGTGGTGATTTAAATAATAATGGCATTATAAGAATGGTTGAAGGATATTTCACGGAATTGGCTTTCGTATATGCGGAGATATACAGAACTTGTATGCCAGGCTCTAAAGTTGCATTTGTTAATGATAATGTGAGATATGGTGGAGAGGTAATTCCAGTTGATTTTCTGAGCTCTCTGTTTGCAGAGCAATTAGGATTTAAAATAAAAAAAGTTTATTGTCTGCATCAAAAGAAGGGAAATAGTAGCCAGCAAATGGCTAAGTTTGGAAAAGTATCACTCCGAAAAAGTATAACTGTCTGGGAAAAGGAATAATAACGATATACTTGCTATTAAGAAAAAAATGGATCTGAAATAAAGCAGTTCCATTTTTTATTGTGTTAATTCAGTTAAGAATGATACGGCTGATTCAATTTGCTCCTTTGTTGGTTCATAATCATAATCATTTTCAGTAAACGCATAAGGAATGAAAGATGTCCCAAAGTGTATATATGAGCATATCTCGTCAGCAGGAATAGATATACGCCATATTACATTACCTTTGTTAATATTATTATATTTTCCGTCTAGTTCAGCTTTCAATCGTTTCTTTTCGTTGTCGGTCTTATTTGAGGAAAAAATTGAATATATCTCATTTATATAATTTCTACAGTTATCTGGAATAGCAAAATGATACATGCCCTCTGAATATGAAATAAAATAACGGATATCCATTATAAATTTATCTAATTCTACTGGATGCTCATTCGATGCGGAAGTAATGTTCGGCGTCTTTTTTTGTTGATATATCCAGTCTAATGAATAATTGTATTTATTCGAAAGTAAAATTGCCTTATCAATTGGAAGATTGGATTCTCCAGTTTCATAATTGCAAATCATTCTTTCACTAACATCTAAGATTTTTCCCATTTCTATTTGTGAATATCCTAATGTTTCTCTGATTTTGAGAAGATTGTTTGGATAGATTTCTTTGATTTTATTAGCCATGTTAACCTCCTTGACCAGAAATTTAATTTCTGGTTTTCCTGCTAATGAATATACCACATGTTTTGCATAAAATAAAGACATGATATATCAAACAAGCGCATATGTGACTATACCATAGCAAGAGGTTATGGAGAAAGGAGAACAATGTTTATGCAGGTAAAATTAGTTGGCATACAGCCAGTAAACTTTACTAACAGTAATGGAAACACAATTTCTGGAATAAATATTTTCTGTGTCTTCAAGGACGAAAATGTCGAAGGCTTAAGAACCGAGAAATTCTTTCTCAAAGAAGGTATCAAGTTACCAGAGTGCAAGTTGAATGATACGCTTGATATTGCCTTCAACATGAAAGGTAAGGTTGAGATGGTTTACAAGGCTTAAATTTATTAAAAATTGAAAAGTGGCATCGGGAGGGAATCTCTTCCCGATGCTTTACTTAGAAAGGAAAGTTATGAATAATAATCAATTTAATGAAGAAAGGTATATACATAAGAAAAATATATATAGGCTAAAGATAGGATTTCAGCAGTTTTGTAATTACCCATGGTTGAATTTGCTTTGGGTAATGTTTGTGATTGGCATTGTGCTTCTGGTGGTCGCAAAAAGAAATCTCATGGCATATATAGATGTAAATCCACTTTTTGCAACTATATTTCCATTGTGTATGAATGTAATTACAATTCTTATTCCTGTCATATTTGCGATGGGGATTGTATGGGCGGTGGGTAATTGGTTTGCAGTTAGAGATGAGGCAGACCTTGAGATTGTTTTTGGAGATAAAAGAGACGTTATAAATCAAGTGTCTATATTAACAAGCAAGAAAAAAGACAGAAAATCTGGTGTTGTAAAAAGAGAATTTTATACTACGATTCCTATGGAGAGGTGGCAGGAAAAGAAGGAAGCCATTTGCGATAGAATGAATATACATATGGTTGGCGATATTACATACGGTGGAAAGAAAAGAAATAAAGGAAATCATATTTATTTTGAATCGGCAAAAGACAGAAAACCAAAAAACAGAGGAAGGTTGTATGATGATACCTTCTGATTTACTTGTTGGATATGATTATGATGCTTGGTATGGGTATTCTGAAAAAATACCTGTCTGTGTGGACGCATCTATTAAGAATAATTCTCAGACGCTTATATGTGGAATGTCTGGCTCAGGTAAGAGTTATCTTACAAATCAGTATATGGCTCGAATCTGTGTATATGGTGGAATGGAATCTAAAGTCTATTTTGCAGATTTTAAGCAGGACGACAGTTTTTCACACCTTAGAGAGTGTCCTCGTTATTATCCGTATGACAAAACCATAGATGCACTCGAAGAAGTATATGAAATCATGCACAAGCGTCAATGTGGAGAAGATACCTCAAGAAATTTTGTAACGCTTATATGGGATGAATATATGGCTAATATTCTAGCTTTATTAGGCACAGAAAAAAAGAAGGCAGAAGCGGTAATGCATAAGGTGTCAGAAATATTAATGTTGGGTCGCTCTTTGGCAGTTCGATTAGTGATAGCTTGTCAGCGTCCAGATGCCTCAGCTTTTCCAACAGGTTCAAGGCTTAACTTTGGCGTGATAATTATAGTAGGGGCAACGCTAGAGAGCATATACTCAATGCTTATGCCGAAGGAGTTGATAGAGAAGGTAGGTAATCGAGAATTTCATACTGGTGAAGGTGTTATGCTGTGGCAAGGTTCAGAAATGCGCTTTATAAAAGTTCCTGTCATAAAAAATGAGGATAAGATGAAGGCACTCTGCATAGATGCACTTACAAGATAATAACCAGAGGCGGTGGCGGTGGCGAAGCCACAAGCCATCCGCAACAGGTTTGGCTTAGTATTACCCAAACCTGCACAAACATGTGCACTCCTTGTATTTACAGGCTTCTCAGCCTGTTCACAAGGCTGCACATAATGAACAGGAGGCGATAAAAATTAAAGATACTCAGAGCTATATGTATCAGCTTACGATTAACGCTCCAAAGGAAAAAGGATGGACGCATGAATATATATTAGAGGTGATGCGAGGAAATTTCAAAACGCTTGTCTATATTTGTATGGCAGATGAGCAGGGAAGTTGTTATCACACACATATTTTTGTTGTGTTTGCATCCAGAGTTAGATTCAGCATGGTTAAGCGTTATTTTGAGGAAGCACATATTGAAAAATGCAAGGGTACGGTATCTGATAATGTAAATTATGTAAAAAAGACTGGAAAATGGGAAACAGACAAAGTGAAACAGGAAAAGAAAATTGAAGAAACATTTGAGGAATATGGCACACAACCGCCAGATAGTAAAGGAAAAAGAAGTGATATGTCCGAGCTTTACCAGATGGTAATGGACAACATGACGAATGCAGAGATACTGGCTCAAAATCAAGACTATATTCTTCAAATTGATAAAATAGATAAAGTAAGAACTACAATATTAACGGAAAAATACAAAGAAACAGTCAGATTGGATTTAGAAGTGGTTTACATTAGCGGAGCTACTGGAACAGGAAAAACCAGAGGTGTTCTGGAAAAGAATGGATATTCAAATGTATATCGGGTGACAGATTATTTGCATCCGTTTGATTCATATAATGGACAGCCTGTAATTGCATTTGATGAATTTCGTTCCTCTTTAAGGATTAAAGAAATGCTTTTGTTTTGTGATATATATCCAATTGAACTTCCGAGCAGATATACTAATAAATATGCTTGTTATAATAAGGTATATATCATATCGAATTGGTCTTTGGAAAAGCAATATGCAGAAGTACAGCGAGAAGATAAGGAATCTTGGGAAGCTTTTCTTAGAAGAATTCATAAAGTGGTTGTATATTCAAAGGATGGAAGTATTGAAGAATATGATTCTGTAAAAGCATATCTGAATAGAGACGAATACATTGAAATAGACGATGATGTAGATTCACCTTTTGCTTGAAGGGAGTGATTGGTATAGATAAAAAATATGTTCCGTTATGGGAAAAAGCAAACTTAACACTTGAGGAAGCTTCTATATATTTTGGAATCGGTCAGAATAAGCTTAGGGAATTAACTAATAGTGATAATTGTCCTTATGTCATCTGGTGCGGTAACAAGAGATTGATAAAAAGAAGGTTATTCACAGAATACCTAGAAAAGTTGTATTCAATATAAGCTTTAACATAGAGGATATTTATCTGGTATAATTTGTATGGAGAGATATTCTTTGTGATAAATTGTATAAAGGAGAGATAATTTTATGTATATATGTGAGAATGTTGATAAGCTTGAGAATTATAGAAGGCGAATGAAAATTGAAAATTGTTATCCAGAAGAAAATGAACTTCCATTGATTTATGTAGAAAGTAGAGGTGTAAAAAAAATTGATTTGCAGGCAAATTATGGTTTGCCATATTATGATGAAATAGATATAAATTTGATAAGCGAAACAAATACATCTTGTAGCAGAAAAATAATATATTCAAATTATGAAAGAGTTTTGAACAGTATATCGTATATTGTAAAAAATGAATGTAGACCTATCAGCGTACTGAAGGATGGAGATGCTTATTATATCGAGAACGGAAAACATAGATATCTTGCACATATTATATTAGGAAAAAATAAAATACCAGTTTCGATTAGAGAACGAGTGAGTGTTTGTGAAGAAAATAATGGCTTTATTCAATATAAAAGAAATTTATTTTCTGATGATGGACAAAAAATATCATATACAGATAAGTT
>ENA-UOJO01003813-UOJO01003813.1-human-gut-metagenome-genome-assembly--contig:-P57-NODE-3813-length-13742-cov-8.690582_pt1 | contig 13742 bp, 9 predicted proteins | sample MGYA00242351_ERZ723898 | MGnify/ENA metagenome assembly ERZ723898 | reverse complement strand
GGGGGATGGGGGCAAAAAAGCAAACTAAAGTCAGGGGCGGCGGGTAACCCAAAAGGCAAGCCCCCTGTGGATTCCGGAATGGCACGGTCAGCCGGCGACCAGCCGGGCAAGCCCCCCACCTGGCGCCCCAACGGCAGGCCGAGCCGGCAACGGCGCGGCACATCTCCCCGTAACAATAATAATTTCTTGCGGAAAATGTGACATTTTCCCGAAAATATGTTGACAAGCTGGCGAAATCGTGCTATACCGATCGGACAATACAGTAAAGGAGAGTTAACCCAATGGAAAACAAGAATCTCGCACGCTTCCTCCTGACTTTCTTCCTCGGATGGATCGGAAGTCTCATCATCAACCACTCTTCCCTGAAGGTAGAGGGTTGGACATCCCGCACCGGCTGCTACATCCTGCTTACAATCGTGACCTTCGGAATCTACCAGATCGTGGCTTCCATCTGCAACCTGACCTTCGACGCCTCCAAGCCCAAGAACATCGGCTACAAGAAGGACGCGGCTCAGGCCTGATTTTCCCGTGAACCTCTCCGGAGGACTGCCTCGCATTGCGCGCGGCAGTCCTCTTTTGTCTGCCGGTTTCCGCCAGCCGTACACCCCGCCGCAGGAAAAAACGCAAAAACTTTCCGCCGCTGCCGGTTTCTGTTTAACACAGCACCGCACGGCGCATACTGTGTTACAAAGCACGGCACAGGAGGTAGAGTATGCTCAGAGGCGCGCAGAAACAGATGATCGTGATCCGGACGCATGACAGCCGGCTCTTTGAGGAGGCGTACTTTGTCGTGCGCAAGCCGCGCACGGGACGTCCGGCGTGCAAGGAGGATATGCTGTGGGAGGCGAACCGCATCATCGAGCGCAGTCTCGCCGCTGCGGCGCCGGCAGGGGGCACGGATACCGGCACAGCCCCCGCCGACGGAGATGAGCGCATCGCCGGGGCAGGGAACACCGCCGCGCACAGACAACCTGCCGGAAGGCACCTGCCGTTCCTGCGGCGGCAGGGCATCGTCCGGGGACTATGGTTCCTGCTCGGGGTGCTGTGCGGGGGCGGAGCGGTCAGCCTGCTGCATCTGCTGCCGTAAGCAGCCGCCGAAAAAATGCCCGAATTGCACGCGGGATCGGAACGGCGCATCGCCGGATTGCACAAACTTTCCGCCGTTTCGGGATGCGCTCGAAACTGCCTGTTGACAGAACGGCGCGGCGGGTGTATAATAAGGCGATGTTTGTGTTCGGATACGGCTTCGCGGGGCGGTTCTGTACCGCCGGAGTTTGTCGCCGGGGAAGGGTTCCCCGGTTCCGCCGGAGCCGGAACGACAGCGTCAGGCACAGGCGGCAGCAGCCGGACCCGGGTCGTAAAGGGGTTCGGCACGACGGTGCGGGAACCACTCCCCGCGCTGTCCCCCGCCCGCTCCGCGCTGTCACTCGGGGGCACGCGCCCCGCCAAAGCATAACATACAGAGAGAGAGGGGTTCCTGCCGCTCCCGCACGCTGCGCGACGGGGCAGGCGACCGATCTCCCAAGGCTCTCCCCGGTGTACAGACTGGCACCGGAAGGGTCTTGTTTTGCCGTGTCCGGAAAAGGGTTTTCCCCGTACCGCGCCGGCAAGGGTGCAGATGCCGCCGGCGTCTGCGCCGTTTCGGCGTTTTCTCCCGTCACCGGAGGATAAATGCCCGCCGGGCGTGCTGCTTGCGCACCCGGCTTCCGGCGGCGCCCACGATACGCGCCGCCTGCTGAATATTCAGAGGTGCTCATGAATTCGGCACCTCCACAGGAAAGGAAACAGTATGGATCAGAATACCAATAACAATACGCCTGACCGGAACGCCCCGGAGGGGACAGCCGCACCGGACGCCGCCGCAAAGCCGGAAAAGTCCCGTCGCCGCCCCAATCCCCGCCGCCGTCCCGCCCGCCGTCCGGCACAGGAGCAGTCCGACGGACTGTGGAGCGGCTCCCGTGACATTCTCGGCTCGCCCGAGATCCGCCTGAACGAGCAGACCGCGCCGGCCGCCGATGCGCCGGCAGCCGATGCTCCCTCCGCCGCCCCTGCACCCGACGCGGACGCATCCGCCGGGAAAAAGCCCGGGCGCCAGCCCGGTCGTCAGCCCGGTCGCCGTCCGGGACGCCCCAAGGGAACCGGCAAGTCCGGCGCACAGAGCAAGCCTGCCGCCGAGGCGACCGGCACAGACGCAGTCAAGCAGCCCGCCGCGGCACCCGCCAAGGCACCCGCGCGCCGCGGTCGCAAGCCCGCCGCGCAGAAGCCGGTATCCGATGCGCAGAACACGCAGAGCGCGCAGAGCGCGGCACAGACTGTGCCGAACGCAAGGGGGGCGCAGAATGCCGCACCGGCGGCGGATAAGTCCCGCAAGCCCCGCTCCGGCGGGCGCGGACGGCGCAATGTCCCGATGGTGGTCAGCTCTGCGGACTCCATCGTCCGGGATGCCGAGATTCTGCGGCATGAGGGCAGTACCCTGCACGTGCGGCGCATGGGCGGCGAGCTTGCCTACATCCCCAAGGCAAAGCTGCGCATCATCCCGCTGGGCGGTCTGAATGAGATCGGAAAGAACATGACCGTCATCGAGTACGGCAATGACATCCTGGTGGTGGACTGCGGCATCGGATTCCCGGATGAGGACGAAATGCCCGGCATCGACCTGGTCATTCCGGACATCACCTATCTGGAGAACAACCGCGACCGCGTCCGGGGCATCGTGCTGACGCACGGTCACGAGGATCACATCGGTGCGATCCCCTACATCCTGCAGAAGCTGTCGGTGCCGATCTACGGCACCCGGCTGACGCTGGGCATCATCGAAAATAAGCTACAGGAGCACACCCTGCCGTGGAAGGCGGATCTGCGCTGTGTCAAGGCGGGAGACGTTATCCGGCTGGGGGCGTCCTTCACCGTGGAATTCATCCACGTCAACCACTCCATTGCGGACGCCTGCGCGCTTGCCATCAATACCCCGCTGGGAATGCTGGTGCATACCGGCGACTTCAAGCTGGATCTGACGCCGATCGACGGCGACATGATGAACATCACCCGGCTGGGCGAGCTGGGACGGGACGGCGTGCTGATGCTGATGTGCGAGTCCACCAACGCCGAGCGCCCCGGGCATACCCCCTCCGAGAAGAAGGTGGGCAAGTCGCTGGAGATGATCTTCACCATGAACCCGGAGAAGCGCATCGTCATTGCCACCTTCTCCTCCAACGTCCACCGCGTCCAGCAGATCATTGACATCAGCGCCCGCCACGGGCGTAAGGTCGCCGTCACGGGGCGGAGCATGATCAATATCGTTGCCGCCGCCGTGGAGCTGGGCTACATGAAGGTGCCGGCTGGCGTGCTGATCGACATTTCCGAGATCCGCCAGTACCGCCCGGATCAGCTGACGCTTATCACCACGGGCAGTCAGGGCGAGCCGATGTCGGCACTCTACCGCATGGCGTTCGGGGATCATAATCAGGTCACGCTGGGTCCCTCCGACCTGGTCGTGCTGTCCGCCTCCGCCATTCCCGGCAACGAGAAGCTGGTCGGACGCATCATCAACGAGCTTGCCAAGATGGACGTGCAGGTCATCAACGATTCCTCTGTCGAGGTGCACGTGTCGGGTCACGCCTGCCAGGAGGAGCTGAAGCTCATGCAGGGGCTGGTGCACCCGCGCTACCTTATGCCTGTCCACGGCGAGTACAAGCACCTTGCCGCCAACCGCGAGCTGGGGCTGTCCATGGGCATTCCCTCCGACCATATCTTCATCTCCGACATCGGTAAGGTGCTGGAGATCGACGAGGCGGGCGCGAAATGGGGCGGCACCGTGCCTGCCGGCATCGTGCTGGTGGACGGATACGGCGTGGGCGACGTCGGCAACATTGTCCTGCGCGACCGCAAGCACCTGTCGCAGGACGGGTTGATTGTCGTGGTCGCCACGGTGGACGAGAACGCCGGACAGCTGGTGTCTGGTCCCGATATTGTCTCGCGCGGCTTCGTGTACGTGCGGGAGTCGGAGGATCTGATGGAGGAGGTGCGCCGCATCGCCGCCGCCGCCATCAACAGCTGCATCGACCGTCACGGGTGCGACTGGTACGAGATCAAGAACCGCATCAAGGACGATATCACCCGCTTCCTGTACACCCGGACCAAGCGCAAGCCCATGATCCTGCCCATCGTGATGGATGTCTGAGCCGGATCGGCGCCCCTGTGCCGGTGTCCCAAACGGACTTTTTCCGTGACGCAGCCCCCTGCCGGGCAGAATATCCGGCAGAACGGTGCAAAATTTTATACCAATTCACGACTCATTCATAAAAACAACACGAACGCAAGGTATAATAGGAGCATTATCCGCTGTCTGTCCCTGTGGGGCGGACAGCGCAAACACCCGCCTCCGCAGAAAGGGATCCCCCTCTTTGCGCCGTGCGGACAGAAAGAGAGGACTTCTCACTCATGAATCAGACCGCCGCGAAAAACAACAAGACAAAAAGTTCCCCGACAACGGTTCTGCTGATCGTTCTGCTGGCAGTTGCCGCGCTCATCCTGGTGTACAGCGTCATCAACAGCTTCGGCATCATCGGACGCATGAGCACCGCCGCCAAAACCGATAATTACTCCCTGAGCAAGAACCAGATCAAGGTTCTGAAGTATCAGCAGGAGCAGAATATTTACCAGAGCCTGTACTACAACTGTATGTACTACTCCTACGGGCTGAGCGGCTATTACACCGATTACTTCGGTGATCTCTCGGCTTACAAGAACAACCCGAGCGGCTATGCTTCGGCGCATATGAACAAGTATAACTTTGATTCGCTTGCTTACAGCCAGGCGGAGAACCTGCTCATCTACTGCGAGGGTGCCCGCGCCGCCGGCGTTTCGCTCAGCAAGGAGGAGCGCAACGACGAGGACGCGCTCAAGAACATTGCCTATATCAACATGGAGACGCTGCGGAGCGGCGCCGACTCTAACGGGCAGACGCTGTCCGCCTACATCAAGGCGTGCATGGGCGAGGGCGTCAGCAAGGGCGACGTGCAGGATGTCATTGAGATGACCATGCTTGCCAACAAGTACTACGAGCAGAAGGTGGAGGAGCTGAAGAACGCCGTCACCGAGGAGGACGCGAAGAAGTACCGCGAGGATAACAAGTCCAGCTTCTACTTCACCAAATACACGTCCTACACGCTCAAGAACACCGACTGGAAGGAAGACGCCGAGAAGGTCACCTCCGTTGAGGAGCTCAAGAAGCTGATCGTCAACAAGATGTTTGACAGCAGCTACAACGAGAAGTACAAGTCTGTCTTTACCGACAAGGGAATTACCGACGCGGACAAGGATCAGACCAAGAAGGACGTGCTGGCGACCATTCTGCACTGGGACAGCCTGGATGAAGGGCACGGCGACGAGGGTCACAAGGAGCCTGCGTTCGGTGTCAAGCCGTCCGAGGAAAAGACCGACGAGGATAAGTACAAGACTGCCGGCTACAATCTGGCGACCGCGCTGAACACCGATATCCAGAAGGAGCTTGCCAAGGTCAACGAGAGCGGCAAGTCGTACTACGCCGACCCCACCGCCTCCTCCGCGACCGATGCCCAGAAGTGGCTGTTCGACGCCGGACGTAAGAGCGGCGACCATACGGTCATCACCACCGAGACCAAGTCCACCGGAAAAGACGGCAAGGAGACGACCACCAAGCACTGCTACTGGTACCTGATCGCCAAGGATGAGGATATCATGCAGATCGACACCGAGAAGACCCGCAAGGGCTTCTATGTGGAGCTGACCGACGATACCGACAGCAGCATCAGCGCCACGGATAAGGTGAAGCGCACCGGCGTTGAGAAGTACGAGCTGGTCGAGAAGGCGGCATCGCAGGACGACCGCGTCAAGGTCTTTACCGATGTGCTGGGCGCGTCCGAGCAGTCCTCCATTTCCAAGAGCGCACTGTCCGGCAAGGAAGCCGTCGAGAAGTGGTTCTTCAGCGACGACCGCAAGGAGGGCGACTTTGATAAGGTGACGGTCACGACCGGCACCGACACCAAGGTTACCAAGTCGTATGCTGTCCTGTTCCTCGGCGTGAACGAGGAGAACTGGCTGGTTTCCGCCAAGAGCTCGGTTGCCGGTGAGCGCCTCCAGACATGGTACAACGGGATGAAGGAATCCTGCCACCTGACCATGGATTACGAGCAGGCGACCGCCGCCGAGACCACCGGCGCGGCGACGACTGTCACCGGCGGTACTTCTGCCGCAACGGAGCCTGCTTCCGAGACCGCTACGGAGGCTGTTTCCGAGGGTGAGGGCGTGACCGAGACCGAGCCCGCGGAGAGCGAGACTGCCGCATAAGGCACGGTCGGACAAAAGTTCGCTATACTGTGGGGGAGCGGAACACGCATCGGTGTGCCGCTTCCCCCTTCCTGCTTCCCCCTGTTCCTCACCTGCCGCCGCCGGACGGCATAGGATAAGCGGGGAAGCCACTGCGCCGTCCGGCGCACGCTGCGTGTGCCGGGGCGCCCTTTTGCCGAAAGGATGGATTTGCCTGTATGGTTCTGAAAGAAAAACACACCACCGTTGCGTACCGCTGCCCCTTCTGCGGCTCCGGCGTGATGAGTGCCGTGGGGCTGTTCGGACTGTCTGCCGACATGGTCAAACTGAAATGCCCCTGCGGAAAGAGCGAGATGCAGATCGTGCGGCAGCGGGAGAGCGCCGCGGACGGCACTGTCCGGTTGACGGTGCCCTGCCTGCTTTGCCCCAAGCCGCACACCTTTACCCTGCGCGATGCGGTTTTCTTCTCGGACGATCTGTTCACTCTGCCGTGCCCGTATTCGGACGTGAATATCTGCTTTACCGGGGAAATCAACCGGGTCAAGGCGGAGCTGGCGCGCACCGAGCTGGAGCTGCTGGATATGCTGGAGCAGAACGGCATTGCGGATTTCTCGGCACTGCACGGTGACGAGCGCGACCTCGGCGACCCGCAGGTGCGCGAGGTCGTGCTGTATGTCATCCGGGAGCTGGAGGCGGAGGGGAAGCTGTACTGCCGCTGCCCCGACCGACAGGAGCGCCCCGCCGATGATTTATCGGAGGATGCCGCCCAGCCGGGTGATGCGCCGTCCGATCGCGACACCTGCGACAGCGAGGATCGCTACGAGGCGGAGATCACGCCGGAGGGGATCCGCGTGACCTGCCGCCGTTGCGGTGCCACTGCCCTTGTGCCGACCGGCTCCATGGTTTCCGCCCATGAGTTTCTCACGGCGGATTCGTTGCGGCTGGAGTAACGGGAAAATCCGGTGCCCGGCAGGCGCCGGCATACGGGAACCCCCTGCACAATTCCGCTTCGGGATGTGCAGGGGGTTCCGCGTTCTTTTCGGGGAAGTGAGACGGGTGCGAAAAAATCCGAGCCTCTGCCGTCCGGCAAAGACTCGGATTTCGTATTGGTGGAAACGAGGGGACTCGAACCCTTGACCTCACGGATGTGAACCGTGCGCTCTAACCAGCTGAGCTACGCTTCCTTGCGACTTGATTATTATAGCACAAGCGGCGGCGTATGTCAAGGTGTTTTTTCAAAAACGCCGGATTTGTGCAGGTGTACAAAAAAGTGGCTGGATATTTGTGAATTATTGCAGAAAACCTGTGCCGTGTCCCGTCCGACCCGGGATGCAAGAGGCGAAGCCCCTTCGCCGTTTGTTAAGGCATTGCCGCGCAATTCCGATGGTACAATTGCGCAGTCGGATTTTTCGTCAGACAATACAAAAATTCGCAGGCTGTAGTAGAGCTACTGACAAGGATTTTTGTGAAGTATGACGGAAAAGACGCAAGCAAGTGTGCCATGCGTGGATTGCGCGGTAATGCCTTAAAATACTCCTTGACAAAATCCGACAGAACGGGTATAATAGGTATAATGGCACAAAATAGTACAAAAACGCAACCGGAAACAGCGTCCGTCCGGATGCATCCTGTTCTGAGGAGGATCTGCCGTCATGAAAAAGATGATTGCCGCCGCACTCGCCCTGCTTCTGCTCGCCAGCGGTATCGCCGCCTGTAAAGGGAAACCGTCGGGGACAGACGAGTCCGGAACGGGCGGGGGGGATGATACCGTTTTCGCTCCCGCGACCGGAACCGGCGAGGCTGCGACTACGTCTCCTGCCGCGACAGATCCGGACGGCGCCTCGGAGACTCTTCCGGAAACAGACACCCGGGCAGGCGAGGAGACCGGAACCGCTTCCGCCCCCGCCGAAACGGATACCGAAACGGAGCCGGCGCATATCCGGGTTCCCGCAGGGGAGCCTGCCGATCTGACGCCCATCCTGCGCGGGGAATCCGCCGGGTATGATATGCAGTATAATTTCGCGGGAGCCAGCCTGAACGCCCTGCGCGCCGATGCCAATCTGCGCTTCTCGCAGAGCGGGGACATGACAGCGGGCGAGCAGGGACTGACTGTCCCTGCCGACCGCTGGGCGGCGGTCGGATTTGCCCGCAGCATGAACGCCCCCTGCACCGTGACCGCCCGCGTGGGCGCCACAAACTCCACGGGTGCCGCCAAGGTGACGTCTGCCGTCATGCTGGGGCTGCGCTGCACCGATGCGGGGCATATCTATACCGACAGCGGGCTGTGGATCATCGTCCGGGACAAGGCGGTCTTCGCCTGCCTCGGCGGGGATACCACGCCGGTTCAGCTTGCCGTGAATCTGCCCGCCGGACTTGACGCCGGTGTTTCCCTGCGGGCAGAGGATGACGGCTCCGTCCTGCGCGTGTTCGTTGAGGAGACCGCCGTTGCGACAGCCCGTTTTTCGGATACCGCCGTCCGGCTGTTCAATGCCGCCGGAACGGAGGTTGCGTCCGCCGGACTGAACCGGATCGCGCACGGCGCAAATCTCGGCTATACCCGCATTCTGTCCCATAATACCAACGGGTGCCTGTCCGCGCTGAGCGCGGTGTCCAAGGTGTCCGCCTCGTATGCGACCACCGCCGGCACCGTGGCGCTCAAGGCGGAACGGGACTATCTGTTCCGCGATAAGGTGCAGTACAGCGCCGCCCTGCCGACTGTCCGGGTGGACGGACACTATCTGGCGGATGCGCAGGCGCTGGCGACACTGTTCGGATTTTCCTATTCCTTCAACGGAAACACCGCCACACTGAGCCGCCGGCTTCTGACGCTGACCTTCCGGGCAGGCGAGGACAGCGTCGGCGTCAACGGCGTTGCGGCGCCGTTCCCCACGGTCGTAAGGCGCGGGAACGGACTGCTTCTCTGCGCGGACTGGCTCGCGCCCATGCTGGGGTATACCGCCCTGTGCGGCGAGGATACGCTGTACATTTTCCCGGATGCCGCGCAGGATGCCGAGCGGCTGACTGCCGTCATGGATGAGCGCTACCGCCTGTACGAGACAACTGTCTACGACCGGACGACACCGGACTTTGACAAAACCGGCGTCGGCAAGTATACCGCGACGGATCCTGCCGCGCGGCTGGTCGGCATTGCCTACACCGCCGGACACACTGCTGCCAAGTCGTGGGGCAGTGCCGCCCGTCCGCTGCTGGGCGCGTACACCTCGGATGACCGGGAGATTATCTACCGGCACGGCGTCTGGCTTGCCGCCGCAGGCGTGGATTTCGTGTACGTGGACTGGTCACGCAATACGCTGTATGACCCCGACATCGCCGGGGATAAGCGCTCCGAGTACCGCACCATCGAGGAAACGACCGATCTGCTGTTTGAAATATGGTCGTCCATTCCCGGTGCGCCGCGCATCTGCATCCTGCTGGGACCCGGCACGACCGGTCAGATGGGCATCGCGGGGGGCAGTCACCAGAGGAAGGCGGATCAGGTTTACCGGGCATACGCGGAAAAATACCCGGATCTGTACTTCTGCTATGAGGGGAAGCCGCTCCTGCTCTGCTATGGCGGAACGCCTGCCCGTCTGGGAACCAATCCGGACTGGAAGGACGACCGGTTCACGGTCCGCTGGATGACCGACTATGCGGGCGTGCAGACTGCCCTGATCGAGCCGGCAGACCTTACCGCGCCTGTCTACTGGACGCGCCGCGACCGGGACGCGCAGGTGCTGTCCGTCCGGGGGCGCCTTGCCGAGGCTGTCTCCTGCTCCGCCGCATGGAGCGGGCAGGGCAAGGAGGGCGACACCGCCTATGTTGCTGCCTGCGGCTTTGAGTCCGGCGAGACGCTTCGCAGGCAGTTCGCACGCGCCGACGCGCTGGGCGCCCGTATCGCGCTGGTCAGCGCGTGGAACGAGTGGTCTGCCGCGTCCCTCGGCTTCTCCGCTGACCTGGAGCCGTCCGATGCCGAGGGCACCTTCCGCTATGACCTGCTCTGTGAGCTGATCCGGCAGTTCAAGAGCTGACAGGCAGGGCGTTGCGGGGGATTTCCGCCGGCGTGCATTCGCACCGTCCGGGCGGGGAAAACAGGGGTTGCCGTAAACCGACGTTAGCATGTTAGGCTGCAAAGCAGCACTTATTAACGGAGGTCAAGAAAGATGGAAAACGAGAAAACCAAGAAAGAAGCGACAGTCGAGTTGATTGATGTCATGATTCAAAACGTCGACAAAGGTCCTTCAGGCTTTTGGACTGAAGATTGTGAAGGATGCGGCAATCCGGCGATCTTTCCGGAATTTGAAGAAGGACTCAAGCACGGAAAGTTGATTTCAAAGGAGCACTATCTCTGCCCCTGGAACACAGCAATTCTTTACGGCAGTAAACATGGCAATATCCATACAGGCTGCTATCACAGTTGTTCTATTGGAGACGCCAAGTACCTATCAGAAGAATTGCTGACCAAAGTCCTTTGCAACTTTAAAAAACGCATTTTAAACGGAAACCTTGATAATCTCGAAAACATAACGCCTTTGCTGACGAAAAGCGACATTGAGTTCATAATAAATCAAAAGAAGCTTGAAAAACAAGCCAATGAACGCGCTCGCCAAAAGGCAGAAAAGACGATTCGAGAAAAAGCCGCTGAACTTCTTGCAAAGCACCCCAAATATGAAGGGATGATAATATCTCACTATTGCAAGAAGGTTGTCCAGATGACAGAAGGCGGAAGCATTGACTTTGATCCGGATGGGCTGAAAGAAGTCGTACATGGTGACAAACTCACCTATAACGATTATATCGACGCTCAAATAAACGCTCTCGGAAAAACACACGGCGGATTCCAATGGTGTTTCTACAACATACCTTTCGGGTTCAGAGGGCAAATTGAAAAAATAACTGATGAATTTGTTTGCTTTCAGCGTATATCAATTGAAGGGATGTATCCTGATGGAATTTGCTTTGATGACAGAGAGCAGCATATCTGGATGGACCTTAAGGGCTTTGAGAAATTTCAGCCTGGCGATAATGTTGAGTTCTCAGCAGAGCCGTACCGTTATTTGAAAACTGGCAACGGCAAACAAATCGACTACGGTTTAAGAAATCCTACCGACGTTAAGAAAATTGGGGAATATCACCTTCCTACAGATGACGAACTGATGCACCAAGAACTCAATTTGATTCGTTGTGAAGCATGTTATCTAAACGAAAGTTGCAATAAAATCAACTGCATCTTCGGCAATAAGAAAAAGTCTTCTGAAAGGAATGACGCGCAATGATAGCAATGATAAAGGAGATGTCATATAAAAAAACTTTTTTCACTCCTTCTCCTGCTCGTTATAATAAGCCTTTGCGGATGCTCTGTGATCACATCCTTCAATAATAAAATCCCAGAGTATAGAAACACTGAAAGGATGGTCGTTTCAGTATAACGGAGGAACCAACGATTTCAGTTTATTCTTTTGACTGTTATAGCAACTCTCAAAATTACAGGCAATGCTCATCCGCACCAAACCAGCCTGTACAATCCTGCCGACTGATGCCGGAAAACGCCCGGGATACCATTTCCGGAAAAAGTCCAGCAACTCGGCACTTCGCGTTTGGTGTTTTGCTCACCTTTCTCCCCACATTGTTCCATTTTTCTACGATTGTCAAGGGTGACTGTTATTTTGGAAGTTGCCGTAAACTATAAGCATAGCCCCCCGGCGCCGGGTTTCCCGGTGTCGGGGGGGCTATGGCTGGTGTCCCGTTACCCGATGCTCCGGACGGTGTAGCCCGCCTCGGTCACGACGCGCGTCAGCTCTCCGTCGGAGCCGGGAGCGGACAGCGTTACGGTTACGCGCCCGGCGCTGTGATCCGGTTCTGCCTTCTCCACGAAGGGGAGCGCCTCCAGCGCCTTGCGCACGCGCGCCTCACAGTGCGCGCACATCATTCCTTCCACGTACATGATTTTCTGCATATTGCTTTTCCTCCCTGTTTTTATTTGATAAGGTGATTTTATTTGATAGGGTTTCCGGCGGCGCAGTCGGTCATTCGCCCGACCGCCGCACGGAAGCGCGGGTGATCCTGCAACGGGGCAAACACGCGGCTCCCCGTCAGGTGCGGCAGCAGTCGGGCACACTTGCCGGCGTCCGGATCGGTGTGGCGTTCCGTCCCGTCCGCCGCGCGGGAGTAGGTGACGCGGTTGATGAGCGCCGAACCGTAAACCGCCTCGGCAGGGCGACGGTCGTAGGCGACGGCATAGTCCGCCATCCGTTCGATCTGCTCCAGCGCGGCGTCGGTGTCCCCTTTTTCCATGTACAGCAACGCCATCTGCCGGCAGGAGTTGGCAAGCCTGTCCGCGTAGAACAGCGGCTCATCCCCGAATATCAGGCGGAATATCTCCACGCCGGTGGAAAGCAGCTCCAGCTTCCCATCCACCGTGTAACGCCCGCCGGAAATATCCGGCACGCAGGCGAGATTGTACAGATGCCACCAGATGTTGTCGGCAAACAGGATGAGGTTTTCCTGCGCCTGCCGGAAGGCGGTCTCGCCGGTCAGCACGGTTGCCTTGATGATCTCCCGACAGTATGCCATATCGTGGAACTGCTCGGCGATTTCCAGTGCCTGCACGCTGTCATCCAGCTGGTGCGCGTAGATGTCGCACAGCATCCGCTTGGTACGGTCGCGCAGGACGTCGTCACTGCAATCCTCCAGAATGTGCCGGCAGAGCGACACCGCCTCGCCCAGCGCGGCGCCGATGGCTGTGCGTGCCGCGCTCCGGGCGGACTCGTTCCCTGCCGTTTTCTCCGCCACCGTCTCGGCATACAGCGACAGCACCTCCGCCGCCTCCAGCCGCAGGGCGCAGCTGGACGGCACCTCTGCCATGGTCCTGCGCAGCAGTTCCAGTGCTTCCGGAACCCGCTCCGCCTCCAGCAGTGTGTCCACCTGCCCGATGCAGTCCTGCACGCGTTTTTCCGTGCGCCTGTCGGCGTAGCAGAGCAGTTCATCCATGCTGACGCTGAAGAAATCCGCAATGGCTGGCAGGTACCCCATGTCCGGGTAGCACACGCCGGATTCCCATCGTGACACTGCCTGCGGTGTCACGCCGAGGTGTCCCGCCAACTGATCCTGCGTTACGTCGTTCTTTCGCCTGAGCAGTCTTATCTGCTCTCCTATCCGGATCTTTTCCATCCTGTCTGTTCACCGCGCCCTTCCGGGATCCGTTCGATCCCTGACTGGCTTCATTATACTCTTATTCCGTCCGGAAGTCAATAGATTGTTGACAATTTGCGTGTAGGTTTATTTTTTGAGGGGGTAACCCGGCGGGGCTTGCCTTTCTTGCCGCTGTTGTCCCCGGCGGGGGGCGTGGCGGTTTTGGTTGCCGGTTGACTTTGCCGCTGTGGTGCCTGAAGGGGTGGCTTGCCTTCTTTGCCGTCTGCCTACCCTGCCTTCAGTTTATT
>ENA-UOJO01003810-UOJO01003810.1-human-gut-metagenome-genome-assembly--contig:-P57-NODE-3810-length-13748-cov-6.733148_pt1 | contig 13748 bp, 9 predicted proteins | sample MGYA00242351_ERZ723898 | MGnify/ENA metagenome assembly ERZ723898 | reverse complement strand
CGCATTTGATAGTAGTCTGCTGATAATTGGGATGGATTCCTTCCTTCATTGCTCTTGTTCACCCCTTTCTGGTTCACTCGTCGCCGCGGCATCGCCGCAAACGCAACTGTGATAATAGCACACTCTTCCCGCAAATGCAAGCATTTTTCGCTATTTTCACAAAGAAATTTCTTCTCCGCAGGCGAAGAAATACAGAATGCGCTCCGTCACCGGCTTTTCCAGTATCCGCGACAGCGCTCCGGCGTAAGCGTCCAGCTGCGGCCGATAGGCCTCCGCCCGCTGGGACGCCTCTGCCGCTGTCACCCGATCAGTCTTGAAATCCACCACCGTCAAACCCGCCGTCGTCTCAAACACGCAGTCTGCCACGCCCTGCAGGAGTATCTCCTCCCCTGCTGCCGCGACGTCATAAATACCCGCATCGGTGAGCAACGCGAAGCGGTACTCCCGCCACACCTGCGGCGCAGTCCGTATCCTCTCTGCCAGCGACGACGCCAAAAACCGCGCCAGCGCCGGGATGTCCAGCGCCGCCGCCTGCTCCGGCGTCAGCAGCCGTCGGGCCGTCAGTCTTTCCGCAAAAGCCGTCACTGCCTCTGGTGCCGCAGGGGTATCCAGCGGCAGAAACTGCATCGCCAGGTGCATGGCTGTGCCGCGCTCTGCCCCGGTCAGTCCGCGCTTTTCCTGCAAAAATCGCGGTTTCTCCGGTGCGGCGGTCCGCCGCGCCGGCAGTGTCCCCTCGGCGATCTCCTGATCGATGGCCCGCCCCTTCAGCTGGGTAGCCGTCACCTTGGAGGGCGTCACTGTCGCCACTCTGTGACTGTACCGGAACGCCAGCGCCGCCTCGTCCGGCTGCGGATCCGGTGCCTGCGCTTCCGGCTCCTCCGCCGGCAACGCCGAACCGCCGTCCTCCTCACCTCCGATGCGGTGCAGCCGCAGCGCCAAGCCCTCCGGCCCGTCGTACAGTACCGCGGGACGTACCCCGGTGTAATCGTGGAACACCCCTGCCTGATATGTGCTCAGCAGCGCCAGCAGCAGCCAATCGCCCGGGCAGTTTACCGCGGCCACCGCCTCCGGCGGCGCCGGCAGCTCCGCCAATGCACACAGCTCCTTGAGGTGCTTGTCCGGGTTTTTCCGCGAGCATACCATGATGAGCTTCTCCTGTGCACGGGTCATGGCTACATACAGTATCCGCAGCTCCTCCGCCTTGGCTTCCCGTTCCAGCGTCAGCGCCAGCGCCGTTTTGGAGACGGTGTCGTACCGCAGCCGGCGTTCCACCTCCACGCGCTCCGCACCAACGCCCAGCTGGGGATGGACCAGCACCGGTCGATCCAGGTCCTGCCGGTTGAAGCTCCTGTTCAAGTCAGCCAGGAACACCACCGGAAACTCCAGTCCTTTGGACTTATGCACGCTCATCAAGCGCACACCGCCCGCCGCACCTGAAGCGGTAATGGCCGGCGCATCGCCGCTTTCCAGCAGCTGCCGTACCTGCCGCACACAGTCAAACAGGCTCGTTCTGCCGCCCTGCACAAGCCGCCGTATATAGTCATACAGTGCCCTCAGACGCGCCTGGCGGGCTGTACCGTCCTCCATGGCACCGAAGATCGCCTGCACCCGGCAGCGGTCATAGATATACCACAGCAGCTTATCGGCGGACAGTTCCCGCGCCACCTGCCGCAGCTCATGCAGCAGCGACAGGAACGCCTGCGCGTCCTCACCCTCATCCTGCCGCAGCGCCTCGTAATAATCCCCCTCACGCTGTACGGCCCGTATCTCCGCCAGCCGGTCGGCGCTCATGCCTACCAGTGGCGAACGCAGCACCGCGATCAGCGGCACATCCTGCCGTGGGTTATCCACCACCTCCAGCAGTGACAATACCACTGCGACCTCCATCGCCGAGAAGAAATCCTCACTTTCCCCGCCGTCGCAGGGGATCCCCTCCCGTGCCAAGGCGGCGGCGAATACCGTCTGCCGGGCGCTGGGTGAGCGCATCAGTATCACGATATCCTCCGGTGCTGCCGGACGCATGGTGCCGTCCTCACCCCGGACAGTGAACCCTTCGTCCAGCATACGGCGAATACGCTTTGCCACGAACCGCGCCTCGGCCTCCGCCGGGTCGAACCGCTGCTCCGGTGTGTCCTCCACAGCCAGATAGTGGAACTCTGTCTCCCGCGGCACCTCCGGATAGTATTCCGCCCCAAAGTGAAGATGCTGCTCCTCTGTATAATCCAGCTCGCCCATTTCCCGGGACATCAGCGCCGCGAACACAAAGTTCGCAGCTGCCAGCACCTCCCGGCGTGACCGGAAGTTCCGGCTCAGTACCCGCCGCCGCGGCGCACCCGGCGCAGCGTGGTCCGCATCGGCATAGGTCCTGTATTTTTCCAGGAATATCCCCGGTTCCGCCAGCCGGAACCGGTAGATGCTCTGCTTCACATCGCCCACGGCAAAGATATTCTCTCCCTGCCGCGATACCGCCCGGAAGATACAGTTCTGCACTTCATTAGTGTCCTGATACTCGTCCACCATGATCTCCCGGTACCGCCGGGACACCTGCTCGCCAAGCTCCGTGGGCGTTCCGTCCTGGCGGCACAGCATCTGCACGGCGTAGTGTTCCTGGTCAGAGAAATCCATAGCGTTCCGCCGCACCTTCTCTGCCCGGAACCGCTTGTCGAAGTCCCCTGTCAGTGCCAGCAGCGCCCGCATAGCGGGCGCGATGACCTGCAGATCGCCCAGCAACTCCGTCTCCGCCGTCTGATACGGTGCGGACAGCTTCTTCAATGCGTCACGGCACTTTTCCAGCACCGCCCGCGCCGCGTCCTTCGCCCCGGCGCATTCGTCCCCCTTCACCACGCCCATCCGTCGGAAGGCCGGCTGCACACGGCCCATGGCATCCCAGCCTTCCCGGGCCGCGGCCGCGTATTCCCGCAGCTGCGCCGCCGTTTCCAAAAACCGATCTCCATAGGCGTTATACACGCTCTCGCAGTCTTCCATATCCTTCACGGCGCGTTCCAGCCGCCCCGCCCAGTAACTGGCGCGGCGCACCGTGTCCTCCATGATCGTCCGGCCGTACACGCTGTCGCCCAGCCGTTCCGGCAGGTTCGCCCAGCTCTCCGCAGCCTTCTCCAACCACTTGTCCGGGTAGGGATGGCTCTGCAATTTTCCGTGCAGCTCCGGCACCAGCGCCGCCAACGCCCGGTCATCCCGGCCGAAGCCCAGCGTCTCCGCCAACGCCCGGCAGCCCTCGTCCCCCTGCTCGATCCGCTGATAGAACGCCTCCAATGCATCCTCCAGTGCCCGCTGCTTCAGCACGCCGGCCTCCGTCTCATCCAGGATACGGAAGTCCGGCGTCAGACTCCGCCCATCCACCGGCTCCAGCAGATGGATATGCTCCCGCAGCAGCCCTGCACAGAAGCCGTCCACCGTCTTGATGTCCGCCTGATACACCCGGAACATCTGCTGCCGCAGGTGACTGTTCTCCGGGTCCTGTGCCACCCGCTTCGCCAGCTCTGCGGCCAGCTTTGTCCGCAGTTCGGCGGCAGCGGCGCGGGTAAATGTGATAATAAGGAAATCGTCTATGTGGCAGTGTTCCTCCGTCAGATAAGCGAACACACGCTCGACCAGCACCTTCGTCTTGCCGGATCCGGCGGCGGCGGACACCAGCAGGCTGCCGCCCCGGTCCTCCACTGCCCCACGCTGCTGTGCCGTCAGTTGGATGTCAGCCACGGCGCGTCACCTCCTCGTCCACCAGCTGCCAGAATTCTTCCGGCGTGGTCTTTTGCAGATAATGAGGCTTGTCCCGTTTCTCGTCAAACCAGCAGGCCGACGCGAAGGGACACCAGTCGCAGGCACTTTCCTGAGGCCCCCTGCGGCATGGATCTGCGTCAATATTGCCATCGCCCAGCTCCCGGGCTACCTTCCGCAGCAGCTCGTCCACATACCGACCCATTTTGCCCATCTGGGCCGCATCCGTCAACACACTGGCCGCCAAACCGCTGACCGAACCGTCCTTTTTCACTGCAATAGGCAAATAGCAGGGTGACTCCAGCGCACTGTGCTCCATGGCTGTCAGCACCTCTGGGTCGGACAGCACCATGCCCGTCCGACGCAGCTCGCCCCGCAGCAGCGCGGCCAGCTTGTCCGGCGCGATGGCCCGATCCGCCTTTTTGACGACGTCCCTCGCCGGCAGGTACAGCACTCCCGCCGGCTCCACCGCCGCCCCAAAATAGTCCCCGCCGTACCGCTGCAGTGCGAAAAGATACAGCAGCATCTGAATACCCAGGCCGTAGCGCACATCCGCCAGATCAAAAGCCTTTTTCCCGGTTTTGTAGTCCACTACTCGCAGATATAGCTTCCCGTTCTTCAGCCAGCCGTCCACCCGATCCACCTTACCGGTGACGGACAGCGTGGTATCTCCCGCCGTCACCGTGACGGCAGGCAGCTGTCCGTTTTTGCCGCCGAAGCCCAATTCAAAGGCCACAGGCCGGAAATCCGAATGCTCCAGCTCATCCAGCACGTTCTCAACAATGACCAACGCCGTCTCCCGCAGCCGGGAAAACAGATACCGGAACCGTGCGCTCTTCTCGCCGTAACCGTCGATGACCGTCCGGACATACTCATCCGTATACCGCCGCACCAACGCCGCCAGCGCCGGTCTTTCCGACCGCTTCCCCTGCTGCTCCACCTCCCGCAGAACATTCTCCAGCAGATAGTGGATAAACGTCCCCACCTCCGGCGCCTGGAAATCCGCCTTTGTCCGTTCCCTGGCCCGCAGGCCGTACTCCATGAAATAGCCAAAGTGACAGCTCTTCACCTGGTCCAGCCGCGAGGCGGACATGGCCAGCGTACTGCCGTACAGGCTGCGTACCGCCCCGGGTGACAGCCTTCCCCGGCCCATAGCCCGGGCCGCTGCCATCTTCTCCAGCGTACCGCCCTGTCCATGCATCTCAAAATAACGCCACAGCGCACCGCCGGGCCGCTGTCCCGCCAGTGCCAGCGCTGCCGCAGGCAGTCCGCAGCGGTACGCGCCGTCTTCCCGTTGTATTTCCACTTGCGGAAACAACTTGCGGATACGCTCTACCACAAAGGACGGCAGCAGCTTCGCCCCCGACTCATCGCCGGCGCACCAGGACACGGTCAGTGTCTCCGTTGGCTGGGCCAGGGCGGCATAGATATTCTGCAGCTCATTGCTCAGCGGGTCGAACGTGGCGTCGGACAGCAGTATTCCCTGCTGCTGCAAAAGCTCACGCTCCTGTTCGTCCAATATACCGCCGCCCTTCTCCACCGTGGGCAGCACATGGTCATTGGCGCCCAGCAGGAAAAGATGCCGCACTGTATGGCGGTCATTTCGCGTCAGGGGGCTTACCTTTACCTGGTCCAGCGCAGCTGGTATGGTGGCCACGGCATACTGGCTCAGCGTCAGCCGCAGCAGCCGCGCAAACTCATCGCCGTCCACCTCCGTGTCACCCAAAAGCGCCACGAACTGATCCAGCACATCACAGAATATCCGCCACAGCTGGGCATACTCCTCTGCCGCCTGCATCTGCCCCTGCTCCAGCAATTCTTTCTCCCGCTGTTCCAACACGGCCGGTGTACCGGCGTCCTCCGCAAATCTGTAAAGTGCTTCAGCTTTACCTCTTACCGTTTTATTGACTTTCATCCCATCACTCAGGGTAAGAAACAGTTTTCTGACTTTTCTTCTGACCGCGTTTATCTCGGCCAGCTGTTCCCGGCGATAATCAGTTATCTCTCCGCTGTATCCATCCGGGTCTGCCGTCCAGTCGGCGTCCCGCAGCCACATATTACCCCGAATTTCCCAACGGATCACGTAGTTTTCCAGAAGATCGCATTCCGCCGCTGTCAGGTCTGTCATGCCGGTCTTCAGGCACCGAAACACGTCCTCATACTCGAAGCCGCCTGTCACTGCGTCGACGGCGGACAGCAGCAGCGTCAGGACCGGCTGCTCCAAAATGTCGCTCCGGCGGCTGATATAGGCGGGAACATCGTCCCGGCGGAACACGGCCTCCAGCAACGGGCCATATACCTCCATATTCCGCGCCGCCACGGCCATCTCACGCCAGCGAACGCCATTTTGTGCCAGCGCCCGCAGCTGCGCGGACACATATTCCACCTCAGAATAGGCGGTATTGGCCTGGTACAAGGTGATGGGCGGCGTGTCGCCCGTCCACGCTTTTTCCGCGCCGAGGAAGTATCGCTCCAGGTGCGAAAACGCTGTGTCGCTGTTCCTGACAAGGTTTTCTACTTCACAACTACAACCGGCGTCCTTCGCCAGTCTGCGCAGGCGTTCCCGCTGCTGTATGCCGTTGCGGAAGAGCTGCGGGTCACTGTCATCACCCAGCAGAGTCACTGTAACAGAGTTGGCCTGTTTCAGCGCGGCGGCAATGATATCCTCCTCCGTTCGGTTGAAATAGGAAAACCCATCAATGTAGATATCTTTTCCGCATAAATAGTCCGAATTCGGCAGTTTATCGCAGAGTTTCTGCACTTTTGACCGGGCATCAAAGTCGCCGCCGTGGAGCCGCGCGTCATAAGCGCCGAATAGCAGCGCCGTAGAGCGCAGCTTATCTCCGGCGGCGCCCGGAATGTCCTGAACCTGTTGCAGCAGAAGGGACGGCGCGATTTTATAGGCGTACAGCTCATCAGCCAGGGCCACCAGCTCCCGCAGAAAGGCCGGGCGCTGTGACGGCTTGGAAAACACCGTCAAATATGACGAAACTTCCTGCAAGGCGCGGCGCATTATCAGTATTTTACCACCATTATCTAACGTTATATCGGATATGCCTCCGGTTTGTGACAGTACGCGGGTGGCAAGGCTCTGGAAGCTCAGCACCTCCCCGTCACGGCTGGCGGTATCCCCCAGCGCGCGGCAGAGATCCAGCTCCGCCTCGTGGGTGGCGTGCTCCGGTACCAGCAAAATCTGCGGGCGCTCAAACCGTTGTGCCGCAATGGTTTCGAGCACCAGCTTACTTTTTCCCGCACCGGCGCGGCCGGTGATGATACGCAGCTTCATCGCGTCACCTCCCCTGTTTTCTCCCCCATAGTATACCGCAAACCGTCCCTTATGGGAAGTAAAAGTCGAAAAAAGGACGCGGGATCTTCCCGCGTCCTTTGACGGTGCATGTCACTTTCGTTTACTTTAGGCTGCTTTTGTTGGCGCTCTCCTGCGCTCTTATTTATACCTTTTTGTCACCTGTGGTACACCATAGCGCAGCGTTTGTTAAAGGTTCATGGTACGGCACAGCTCGTCCCGGTTTTCCACGGTGACGGTCACCAGACGCACCCGGGGATGACCGGCCACCGCCCGGAGAAATTCCGTGTCCGCCTTTTGCAGGACGCCCAGAACGGGAAGGTCACCGTCCAGGGCCGCGAGCACCGCTTCGCAGAATTTTTTGGCACCGGACTCCGCCGGGCCCAGCTCGTCCATCAGCAGGACGTCCCCGTCACGGTCACGCAGGGCCGCCGTGCCCAGCGTGTCGAACCTCTCGCAGGAATAAGCGCCGCAGTAGAACAGCAAATTCTCCGCCGAGGGCGTTCCGCCTGCCGCGGGCAGCAGGTGCACAGAGGGCCGGTCCAGCACGCCTGTTACCCGCACCGTGCGGAAGCCGCAGGGTGTATGCCCGGCCAGCAGGCAGCGCGCCAGCGTGGACTTGCCCACGCCCTTGTCACCGGTGAGGAACAGATGGTCAGTGCATGGGGCAGCCATGGTGTACCTCCCCTGCCGCTTCGCGCCGCGCGGCACGGACACAGATCATCTCACCGGCGATGGACACGGCGATCTCCTCCGGCGTCACGGCCTTGATGGGTGTGCCCACCGGCGTGTGGACAAAGGCGATCTTCTCCTCGGGAATGCCCGCCTCCCGCAGGCGCTGGTTCACAAAGGCCGTTTTCTTCCGGGAGCCGATGACGCCCACATAGGCCGTCTCACCCCGCAGCACCTGCACCTCCGCCTGAAAGTCATGCTCATGGCCGTTGGTCATGATGACAACATAGTCCTCCGGCGTCAGCGTCAGGTAGTCGCTGATGCGGTCAAAGTCGCCGCAGATGGTCCGGTCCGCCTGGGGAAAATGCTCCGCCGTGGCAAAGCCCGGCCGATCATCCACCACCACGGGACGGAAGCCAATCGTCCGCAGCAGAGGCGTCAGCGCACGAGCGATATGTCCCGCGCCGAAAATGACCGCGCGCTCCCCCACCGGCAGCGGCAGGGAGAACACGCCCTCGCCCGTCTCCGCCGTCTCGGCGATATGGGGCGCGGCGCCGTCCAGCGGCAGCACCAGCCAGACGGGCACACGGTCACGCACGCGGCGCAGCACCTCCGCCGCCAGCGCGTCCCAGACGCGATCCGACAACCGGGCGGGAGTGAACAGCACCGTCACATCGCCGCCGCAGGCCATGCCCAGCTCACCGTCACGGGAGAGCTTGAAGTCATACAGGGCGTCCACGTGCTGACCGGCCAGCAGCGCCCGGGCCAGCTGAATGGACCGCAGCTCCACCGCGCCGCCGCCGATGGTGCCGGAGAGCAGACCCTCCGCCCCCACCAGCATCTGGCTGCCCGCGCCGCGGGGGGCGGAGCCGTCATCCCACACGATGGTGGCCAGCACGGTGTCCTTCTGCTTTTCCCGCTGGTAGAGCAGGGTCTGGAAGATGTTGTTCATATGTGTCTCCTTTCAAGGGCCATAGGGAGCGGCGGTGCCGCTCCCTGTTCGTTTATTCAGCCGGCGGCCTCCACAGCGGGGAGAGAATTTGCCACCAGCGCGTTGTACTGGTCGATGGTCAGGTCGCAGTGGTAGAACAGCTGGAAATAGGTCTGGGCGACCTCGTACATATCGTAATCGGCAGCCTCGGGGTACAGGACCTTGGCCATCCACTGCATACCCAGGATGCGCTGGACGCTTGGCGGGAAGCCCATCCAGTTGTAGGGGCCGAAGGGCACCTCGTAATACCTGCCGTCCTTGATGGCAGGTATGGTCTGCCAGTTCTCGTTATCGGCCACGGTGCTGTAAATGCTGCCGGGGGCGAAGAACACGATAGAGGGGTCCCAGTTCAGGATCTGCTCCATGTCCACCTCGTTGCCGGTACCCTTGGAGGAGGGCTCGTCCACCACAGCCAGATTATTGCACAGCATATCGACGACCTCGGCGTGATAGGAGTCCCTGGCGATGACGTTCAGGCCATCTTCACCGGTGATATACAGGACATCGGCCTTCTCCACGCCGTCCACGATAGCCTTGACGGTGTCATAGGCATTGCGGCAGTAGTCGGCCAGGGCCTGACCCTCGTTGGGCATAGCCAGCAGGTCGCTGAGCATGGCATAGGTATCGTCCATGGAGGCCAGGTAGGCGTCAATGTGGACAAAGGGGATGCCGGTCTGTTCCTGCAGGCCGTCCAGGTCCTCCGCCATGGTGCTCTTGGGCTCGCCCACATCGATGACCACGTCGGGATCGGCCGTCAGCAGCGTCTCCAGGTTCAGTTCGCCCTTGCCGCCGTACAGCTGGCCCAGCAGGGGCAGGTCCAGATACTTCTGGTCAAAGTAATTCTCGGCGGTCTTGTCCCAGGCATTGGCCACACCCACCATCTTGTCCGGGGCGATGGCAAAGACCACCATCTGGGCCAGAGGGCCGGAGACGGCCACCTTCTGGATATCGGTGGGGACGGTGACCTCGCGGCCGCAGGAGTCGGTGAACACGCGGGTGGCGTCCTCCGTCCGGGTGCTGTCGTCGGTCTCGTCGTCCTGGGCCTTCCGGCCGCAGGCAAACAGGGTCAGGCTCATCACCAGCGCCAGGACCAGCGCCAGCAATCGTTTTGTCTTGTTCATATGTGTTCTCCTTCTTCTGTTGAAAATGCAATCATTCCAAAGCGGCGGACGCCGGGCAGCTGCCACGGGAAGTCCGGATCGCCGGTGGAAATAAGTTTGGTGCGGAGATCGTCCTCCGCAGGCGCTCCCCCGCCGTAGATGGTCAGGAATGTCCGGGCATCCTCCAGGGTGCGGAAGGGCTGGGGAAAGTCCAGCGCCGCACGCTGCGCCGTATAGGGGATACCGTGGGCGTCCAGCACACCGCAGGCGGCATCGAAGCTATGGCGGCCCGGCGCACGGGGTGCCCCGGAAAAGCGGTGGCACACGTCGTCACGCACCACGGCCAGCACCGTGCCACGGCATTGGCGGAGGGCGGCGGCCAGTATCTCCTCCATGCTGCCGAAAAAGCAGAACACCATGGCGTCGAAGGGCACCGGCGGCGTATAGGCCAGCACATCGGCGCACAGGGGCGTCACATTGGCAACGCCCCGGGCGTCCAGCTCCTGCCGCAGGACGGACAGGGCCGCGGCGTCGCGCTCCGCCGCCGTGATATGGGCCGCATGGGATGACAGGGCCAGGGACAGGTATCCCAGGCCGCAGCCGGCGTCGCAGATATGATCCGTGGGCTTCAGGTACGGCAGCAGCAGCGCCGTCAGCTTTTCGTGGAAGTCGGTGCGGCGGCAGGCATCGGCCATGAAGCGGACAGTGTCCGCTGACCAGCTAAACATGGCGGTCACCTCTCCGCACCGGCAGCAGGGCCGCGCCGTCGGGCGTATCCAGCAGTACGGACTCCACACCGTAGAGCTGCCGGATCAGGTCCGGCGTCAGCACGCTCCGGGTATCGCCCTCCGCCGCCACGCTGCCCCCTTGCAGGGCCAGGACGCGGCGGGAAAAACGCAGGGCGTGCTGGGGATCGTGGGTGGAGAGCAGGACGGTGTAGCCCTGCTCCGACAGGGAACGCACCTGCTCCAGCACACGGAGCTGGTTGCCGTAATCCAGAGAGGCGGTGGGCTCGTCCATGATGAGGAGCTCCGACTGCTGGCACAGAGCGCGGGCGATGAGCACCAGCTGCTGCTCGCCGCCGGAGAGGGCGGCGAAGTTCCGCTGCGCCAGGTGGGCCACACCCAGCTGCTCCAGGGCGGTCAGAGCCTGCTGCTCCAGGGCCTTGGAGGGGCTCTGGAACGGGGACAAGTGTCGGGTCAGGCCCATGAGAGCGGTGTCCAGCACGGAATAGCCGAAAGTGGGACGGTGTATCTGCGGGATGTAGGCGATGCGGGCCGCCAGCTCCCGGCGGGAGAAGGTCCGCACGTCGCGGCCGTCCAGCGAGATGGTGCCGGTGTAGCCCTCCAGGCCGCCCAGCAGGCAGCGGAAGAGGGTGCTCTTGCCGGCACCGTTGGCACCCAGCACGGAGAGAAAATCACCGGCGGGCACGGTGAAAGAGACATCCTCCAGCACCGGCGGGGCCTTGGGATAGGCGAAGGTCAGGTGCGATACCATGAGGGTCACAGGCGGTCGCCTCCCTTCACCATGAGGTAGATAAAGAACGGCGCGCCCACGAAGGCCGTCAGGATACCGATGGGGATCTCCGTCGCCGCAAGGGTGCGGGCCAGGTCGTCCACCAGCAGCAGAAAGGCCGCGCCGAACAGGCAGGCCATGGGCAGGAGCCTGCGGCAGTCGTTACCCACGAGGCGGCGGCTGAGATGGGGGATCACCAGACCCACCCAGCCGATCATGCCGGAGACGGAGACGGCGGAGGCCGTCAGCACCGTGGCGCAGAGGATCACCGCCAGACGCAGGCGGTCCGTGGGGCCGCCCATGGCGCGGGCTTCATCCGGCGAGAGGGGCAGCAGGTGCATGCGCCAGCGGAGCAGCAGCAGGGGCGTCAGCCCTGCCGCCATACAGACGGCGGCAAAGGCGACGGTGTGCATACGGGTGCCGGAGAGGCTGCCCATGAGCCAGTAGGTGATCTGGGGCAGTTGGTTGGTGGGATCGGCCACCAGCTTGATATAGGAGGTACAGGCCGAGAACAGCGAGCCTACCATGATACCGGCCAGCAGGAGGCTCACCACACGGCTGCCCCGGGATCGGCGGCCCACCAGATAGACCAGGGCCACGGACAGCAGGCTGGCCAGGAAGGCGAAAACGGTGACCATCACGGTGCTCTGGCCCGTCAGGATCGCCAGCGCCGCACCGAAGCAGGCGCCGGAGGACGCGCCCAGGATATCCGGTGCGGCCATGGGGTTCTGGAACACGGTCTGGTAGGCGGTGCCGGCGGCGGAGAGGCCGCAGCCCACCAGGCAGGCCAGCAGGATGCGGGGCAGGCGGACATTCCACACGGCGATGGCCATGTTGTCCGTCCAGGTCTGTTCAATAGAAAAGACGCGGGAGAGGAGTATCTTTACCACCTCGCCCAGAGGGACGCCGTAGCGGCCCAGCACGAAGGACAGCAGAAACAGCGCCAGCAGCGCTGACGCCATGATCGTTATGCTGCGTGTGGGGTGCCGGGGCGTATGCATGGACGGGCCTCCCTTTTCAGTCTGTTCCGCTTCCGCGCGTACCGCGCGGAGGTTCGCTGTCTATTTTACAGGATAACGCAGAAAATGCAAGGGGCATTGTTCGGTATTGTCGTATGTTTGTCCGTCTATATCGTTTTTTGTGTTCGGAGCGGCAGACCGGCTGCGGCCGTGGAATTTCCAGTTTCTGGGAGAAAGTGGTTCGTTTTTATGCATATTGCATAATACATATTGTGGCTGATTGTGCGATATGATGACAATTTTTGTGAGAACACCGTTGACTTTGGAATTTTGCTTTGCTACAATAGGCCCAACATTTCCGAAGCGAAAGGAGGCGGCCGTGATGACCAAGACCACGAAGAAAGCCATGAATACCATGATGACCGCCGCCTGCGCCGGTGCTGCTTTCTGCTGCGCCTGCGCCGCTTCTCATACTGTCATCCTGTCCGTGCTGGGCGCCATTATTATGGCGTCCATTATTATTTGCGCTCTGGTGCTGGTACTGCTGGTACTGGCCGCCTCTGCACATACGCCATTGGCACGGATAACCGCATGACGCGCTGACACCTGATACAGCGAAGCGGCTCCGCCATTGGCGGAGCCGCTTTTTTGTATACCTGCGGCAGACGCCGCCGGTGCATAGTTCCTAAGAAAACCAACGTAAAGGAGAACAAAACCATGAAAAAGAAAGTAGTTGCAATGTTTTTAGCCGCTGTGATGGCGTTCAGCCTGGTGGCCTGCGGCAGCAAGAGCGATAACGGCGGCAGCGGCGATGCCAGCGGCACCGAGACCATTAAGCTGGGCGGCGTCGGCCCCCTGACCGGCGGCTATGCCAACTATGGTCTGTCCGTACAGCACGGCGCGGAGCTGGCCGTCAAGGAGATCAACGCCGCCGGCGGCGTGAACGGCAAGCAGCTGGAGCTGAGCTTCCAGGACTCTCAGGGCGACCCGGAGAGCGCCGTGGCTGCCTACGGCAAGCTGATGGACTGGGGCATGAACGTCAGTCTGGGCGCGGTGCTGTCCGGTGAGACGGCCTCCGTGGTGGCGGCGGCCAAAGCCGACGACGTGCTGGTGATGGAGACCACTGGCTCCGCCGACAAATGCATCGACGGCAACGACAAGGCGTTCCGTATCTGCTTCTACGATTCCTATCAGGGCACCGCGGCAGCAGACTACCTCACCGACAACGCCCTGGCCACCGAAGTAGGCGTGTTCTATCAGAGCGACAACGACTACTCTGTGGGTCTGTACAATGCCTTCGTGGCCGAGTGCCAGAACACCGGCGTGACCATCAAGGAGACGCAGACCTTCACCACCGCCACCAACACCGACTTCTCCACCCAGGTGAACGCCCTTGCTTCCTCCGGCGTGAAGGTCGTGTTCATCCCCATCTACGCGGAGGAGGCCTCCACCTTCCTGACCCAGGCCAAGGG
>ENA-UOJO01003809-UOJO01003809.1-human-gut-metagenome-genome-assembly--contig:-P57-NODE-3809-length-13754-cov-17.758815_pt1 | contig 13754 bp, 9 predicted proteins | sample MGYA00242351_ERZ723898 | MGnify/ENA metagenome assembly ERZ723898 | reverse complement strand
AGAGCTTTGGAATTGCTGTGGAGGACTTTCGTAGTAGAATAAGGAAAATAAGATTATGTATTTAGTTGTTGGACTGGGAAACCCCGGGAAGCAGTATGAGGCGACCCGCCACAATATGGGTTTTGATACGATCGATGTGCTTGTGGAACGTCATAAGATTCCGCAGGGCGGCGTAAAATTTAATGCTATGTACGGTTCCGGATTCATCGGAGGAGAGAAGGTAATCTTTATGAAACCTTTGTCCTTTATGAATTTAAGCGGTGGTCCGGTACAGGAGATGGCTGCTTATTTCAAAATCGATCCGGAGAGTGAGCTGATCATTATTCAGGACGATATTGATCTGGAGCCGGGACAGCTTCGTATCCGGAAGCAGGGCAGTGCAGGCGGCCATAATGGTCTGAAGGACATTATTGGCAGACTTGGCACACAGAAATTTATGCGTGTAAAAATTGGTGTAGGAGCCAAACCAAAAGGATGGGATCTGGCAGACCATGTGCTTGGCCGTTTTTCATCCGGGGACCGCAAGCTCGTGGATGAAGCAATTGAGTTTGCAGCAGACGCTGTAGAAAAAATCATAACAGATGGTCCGGATGCGGCGATGAATGAATACAACCGAAAGAGGGTTACTGAGTAACAAAGGAAGTCCAGCAACAAGCTGGGCTTCTTTTGCCCCTGGAGCGTCCCCCAAAAGCTTTGTGAAAATTATGACGTGCAGATAACTTGCAGGAATGGTTTCATGTTTTGGGTGGGCTCTGAGGTGAGGCTTTTGAGAAAAGGAGGAAAGCCATGCTTTCATTTACCCAGCCCCTGAAGGGGATGGCAGAATTTGAAGAAATAGAGAAAAGCCTTGAGAAAAATCAGGGCATTGTGCAGATCACAGGCTGCCTGGAATCCCAGAAGGCACATCTGATCCATGGGCTTTCCGGCAAAACACCTATGCGCCTTGTGATCGCAGGAGATGAGCGCCAGGCTAAGGAAATCTTCGAGGACTTGCGCTTTTATGACAAAAATACCATGTTTTACCCGGCGAAGGATCTTCTCTTTTTCCAGGCAGATATTCAGGGAAATCTGTTGATCCGCCAGAGAATGTGTGTGGTAAAGGCACTTCTGGAGCAGAAGGAACTGACTGTGGTTACCAGCATTGACGGCTGTATGGACTATCTGATGCCCCTGGAAGAAATCGGGAAAAAGGTGCTTCATTTCTATTCTGACAGCGTGATCAACATGGATGTACTGAAAAATACCCTTGTACAGCTTGGATATGAACGCGTAGGACAGGTGGAAATGCCGGGACAGTTTTCTGTGCGCGGTGGTATTGTAGATATTTATTCCCTTACAGAAGAGAATCCATGGAGAATTGAGCTGTGGGGAGATGAAGTGGATTCTATCCGAAGCTTTGACGCAGAGAGCCAGCGCTCTCTTGAAAATCTGGATGAGATTGCCATTTATCCGGCTGTGGAGTGGAATAACGGCAAAAAGATGGTATCTTTTGTGGATTATTTTCCCAGGGAAAAAATGCTTCTGTTTCTGGATGAACCCAACCGTATTTTGGAAAACGGACTGGGCGTGGAGGAAGAGTATGCCGCCAGCCGCACACATCGTGAAGAAAAAGGAGAAAAGAACCTTCCGGTTCAGTGGCTTTGTGAATTTTCCAAGGTTCAGAAAGAGCTGAATAAACTTCGTGCAGTGTCGTTGTCGGCATTGGAGCCAAGAGGCGTGGAGTGGAATTTTGCCCCGGAGAAATATAATCTGACGGTGCAGAGCGTAACTTCTTATAACAGCAGCTTTGAGCTTCTGGTGGAGGATCTGAGAAAGTATAAGAAAAAAGGCTACCAGATTGCCTTGCTTTCCGGTTCCAGGACAAGGGCGGAGCGTCTGGCAAAGGATTTGCAGGAGCATGAGCTGAATGCTTTTTACGGTTCAGATTATGACCGCGTGATCAATCCAGGGGAAATTATGGTTCTCTATGGACACGCCCGGAAAGGCTTTGAGTATCCGCTGATCAAATTTGCGGTGATCACAGAGTCCGATATTTTCGGCCAGGAGCAGAAAAAAAAGAAAAAGAAAAAAGTCTACAACGGCAAGCGGATACAGGATTTTGCAGAGCTGTCTATCGGGGATTATGTGGTCCATGAAAAGCATGGACTGGGAATTTACCGTGGAATTGAGAAAGTTGAAGTAGATAAGGTCTTAAAAGACTATATCAAGATTGAATATCGTGATGGAAGTAATCTGTATATTCTGGCAACGCAGCTGGATGCGCTGCAGAAATATTCCGGCGCAGATACAGCCAAGGCACCGAAGTTGAACAAGCTGGGAACCCAGGAGTGGAACCGCACGAAGTCCAAGGTAAAGGGCGCTGTCAAAAATATCGCCAAAGAGCTGGTGGAGCTTTACGCTGTGCGCCAGGAAAAAGAAGGTTATGTGTGCGGTCCGGATACAGTGTGGCAAAAGGAATTTGAGGAAATGTTCCCATATGAGGAGACAGAGGATCAGCTGAACGCCATCGAGGATACCAAGCGGGATATGGAGAGCACCAAGATCATGGATCGTCTGGTGTGCGGAGATGTTGGATATGGTAAGACGGAGGTTGCTCTTCGCGCAGCGTTTAAAGAGGTGCAGGAGAGCCGGCAGGTTGTTTACCTTGCACCAACTACCATTTTGGCGCAGCAGGTGTACAACACCTTTGTCCAGAGAATGAAGGAGTTTCCGGTGCGCGTGGATCTGCTTTGCCGATTCCGTACACCTGCCCAGCAGAAAAAGACTTTGCAGGATCTGAAAAAAGGACAGGTAGACGTTGTGATCGGTACCCACAGAGTTCTTTCCAAGGATGTGGAGTATAAGAATCTGGGGCTTCTGATCGTTGACGAGGAACAGCGTTTCGGCGTTACTCACAAGGAGAAAATCAAGCAGCTGAAAAAGGATATTGATGTTCTGACTCTGACTGCGACACCCATTCCACGAACCCTTCATATGAGTATGATCGGAATCCGTGACATGAGTGTGCTGGAGGAGCCGCCTATGGATCGTATGCCGATCCAGACTTATGTGATGGAGTATGATGAGGAGACTGTCAGGGAAGCTATCGGAAGAGAACTGCGAAGAGGCGGCCAGGTTTATTATGTTTATAACCGGGTTACAGATATTGATGAGGTTGCCCTGCGGATTTCCAAGCTGGTGCCGGACGCAAGGGTGGATTTTGCCCATGGACAGATGAGCGAGAGAGAACTGGAACGGGTTATGTATGACTTTATCAATGGGGACATTGATGTGCTGGTTTCCACTACTATTATCGAGACAGGACTGGATATTTCCAATGTAAATACCATGATCATCCATGATTCTGACAAGTATGGGCTTTCCCAGCTTTATCAGCTGCGAGGCAGGATCGGACGTTCCAACAGGACAGCGTATGCGTTTCTGATGTACCGAAGGAACACCATGCTTCGGGAAGTGGCGGAAAAACGACTTTCTGCTATCCGTGAGTTTACAGATCTGGGAAGCGGATTTAAGATCGCCATGCGTGATCTGGAGCTTCGAGGGGCTGGAAATCTGCTGGGAGCACAGCAGCATGGGCATATGAACGCAGTGGGCTATGATCTTTACTGTAAAATGCTTAGCGAGGCGGTCAAGGAGGCAAAGGGTATTCATACCATGGAAGACTTCGAGACTACCATTGACCTGAATATGGATGCTTTTATCCCGGACACCTACATCAGCAATGAATTACAGAAACTGGATATTTATAAGCGCATTGCAGGGATTGAGTCCCAGCAGGAGTATGATGATATGCTGGAAGAGCTGATCGACCGGTTTGGGGAGCCGCCGAAAGCAGTGCTGAATCTGCTGGCTATTGCAAGACTGAAAGCACTGGCACATCAGGGCTACATTACGGAAATCAAGCAGATGCAGCGTGAGATCAGGATCACCCTTTACGAAAATGCACATCTGAACCCGGAAGGAATTCCGCCGCTGGTTGCCAAGTACCGCAGACAGCTGCAGTTTAAACCGGATAAAGAACCGAAGTTCCTGTTTGCACCGGTGGGTGATATTGTGCAGGCGCTGACGGTGTTTGCAAAGGAACTGATGGAATTGGTGGAAGAGGAAGGAAAGAGCGAAAAGTAGTAGACGGCTGGGCTGTTGAATGCTTTCGGATATTTTGATTTAAAGTAGGTTTTGGGTGGGGAAGATCCGATGGAAATTCGCGAAAATTGTGTGAATTCTATCAGATTTTCCCCTTTCTACTTGCCCTCATGGGAAAAAAGTTTTATACTCTTATTAGCGTGTCCGCATTGGGAAATCATGCCGGCTGTGCGTGGTGACTAAGCGGCACATCAGTGAAAGGGTAATTGGTGATCAATATGAAGAAAATCGTGAAGAACACAACCGTAGTGGCATTAAGTGGCGTAATGGCAATTGGAATGCTTTCCGGATGTGGAAGTAAGTCTATAGATGGAGAGAAAACCGTTGCGACTGTAGATGGCACAGACATTCCTATGGGTGTTGTAAGTCTGTATGCACGTGAGTCACAGGCACAGACCGTTGCCATGTATAAGAGCTTTATGGGAAGTGCAGGAAATATCTGGAGCCAGGTAGTAGATGAGGATGCTGGTACTACGTACGGTGAGCAGGCTGTAGGACAGTTCCTGGAGCAGGTTGAGCTGATGTACATCATGAAGGAGAAGGCAGCAGACTATGGCGTTGAGGTTACTTCTGATGATGAGACTGCTATTGCAGATGCAGCAGCACAGTTTATGCAGGACAATGACGAGGACACTCTGAAGGAGCTTGCTGTTTCCGAAGATCAGGTTAAGACTCTTCTGGAGCTTGAGACTTATCGTCAGAGAATTTACGATCCGATCCGCAACGAGGCTGAGGTTAACATAACGGATGAGGAGGCACAGCAGTCTTCTTTCAGCTATGTAAGTATTTCCATCAGTGGAGATGACCTTACCGATGATGATATTGCTACCCGCAAGGAGCAGGCACAGGAGATCCTGGATAAGATGAAAGAGGATCCGACAGCAGACATGGGCGAGACAGCCAAGGCTGTTGATGATACTTACAGCGGACTGACCGGAACTATTTTCACAAATGACAGTGATGATGAGGATATTTCCAATTCTTATGATGACGCTGTTGTAGAAGCGCTGAGAACTCTGAAGGATGGAGAGGTTTACGACGAGCTGGTTGAGACTGATAGCAGCGTATATGTACTTCGGATGGACAAAGTAAAAGACGAGGATGCAACCGCTTCCAAGAAAGAGTCCCTTGAGAACACCAAGCGCAGCGAATACTATTCCGAGACAACTCAGAAATGGCTGGATGATGCTGATATTACTGTAAATGATAAGGTGCTTTCTACTTTGACAATTACAGATGAGCACAGCTTTACAATTAAGGAGACTACAGCGGATACAAGTGAAGATGCAGCAGCTGATACAACAGATGCTACCGAGGATACTACTTCTGAGGATGCCGAGGCAGCAGATGAGGACGAGGATGCTGATACTGCTGAGACAGATGCTGCAAAGAGCGACAGCGCAGAGGAAGCTGATACCACAGACAGCGCTGACAGTACAGACGAGACTGCAGAAGAGGACAGTGCAGACAGCAAGGCCGAGGACAGCAGCGAGAGCGCTGATTCTGAGGAGAACGCAGAGGATACTGCAGAAGAGACAACTGAGGAGAACTAAAAGTGAGATAAAGATCGAAACTTGTTGTATCGTATGTATTGCAAAATGTTTTCTGAAAGAATTGAGATTATATAAAGTGGAGAAAATGATAAAAGAGCCTGCCTGGGGTGATTCGGGCGGGCCCTTTGTCTATACAAAGTAAAATACTTATGAAAAAAGCTTTTCGCTACAAAGTAAGGTTTCAGAAAATGCAGGTACAGCAGATTGAACATGTGGATAACAATTACACAGGGGGACAACATGAAAAAGATACTTCTTATTGCAACCGGGGGAACCATTGCTTCCAAATATACAGCAGAGGGGCTGGCACCGCAGATTTCCGCAGATGAGCTGTTGGAATATATTCCTGAAGCCCGGGAATTCTGCACCATTGATACCGTTCAGCCTTTTGCCCTGGACAGTACCAATGTGTGTGCAGACCATTGGCTGAAGCTGGCCAGACTGATCGAATCCAAATATGAATTTTATGATGGCTTTGTGCTTTGCCATGGAACGGACACTATGGCATATACAGCTGCTGCTTTGTCTTATCTGATCCAGAATAACCGCAGACCTATCGTGATTACCGGTGCCCAGAAACCTATTGACCTGGCAATTACAGATGCACGTTCCAATCTTCTGGACAGTCTCCGCTTTGCCTCTCACGACCGCGCTCATGGAATTTCCATTGTGTTTGGGGGAAAAGTGATCGCAGGAACCAGAGCAAAGAAGGAATTTTCCAAAAGTTACAATGCCTTTTCCAGTATTAATTATCCGGATATTGCATCCATTCACGATCAGAAGATTATTTTTTATATTGATGACAAAGACCAGTCCACCAAGCCACTGGTGTTTTATCATGAGATGAATCAGAAGATTTTTCTGCTCAAATTGATTCCGGGGATTGACGGGAAAGTATTGGATGCTCTTTTTCCCTCTTATTCCGGACTGATCATTGAATCCTTCGGCGTAGGCGGTCTGCCTCATTACGAAAATGATAATTTTATAGATGCGATCGCGCATTGGATTGAAGCTGGCAAGCCTGTGTGCATGGCGACCCAGGTTACCCATGAGGGAAGCGACATGGAAGTTTATCAGGTTGGAAAGGTCATCAAGGAACGGTTCCCGGTGCTGGAGTCGTATGATATGACGCTGGAGGCGTCTGTGACGAAAATGATGTGGGCGCTGGGACAGACACGGGATATGGAGAAGTTTAAGGAGTTATTTTATACGACCATTAATCATGATTTATTGTTTCTGTAAGTAAGTCTTGAAATTTTCTGGAGTGTTAAGCTAAAATAAAAAAGCTGAAATTATGGAGCTGATAATACTTTCAGAGAATCTTTATGGATGGAGCGCAAGGCAACAGACTCAATTCATATCAGAGATGGGATATCGGTTTTGAAAACATATTTTCTGGAATACTGGAGGACATATATAAATGAACAAAAAAGAAATTTCTGAAATCAAGAAACAGCTGACACCAGCCAATTGCAACATTACCAGAATTTGTGGATGCTATGTGGATGCTGAAAAGAATAAAAAAACAGAACTGAAAGAAGCGTTCCTTTCCCTCTCCGAGGAAGAAATGTTCAAATATTTTGAAATATTCAAGAAAACCCTTTCTGGTACTCTTGGAAAGAACCTGATGAATATGGAATTCCCTCTGGCAGAGGAAAAAGAGGGTGGCAAACACGAATTCCTCATGAAGCTCCGCGCCAGTAAACTGAAGGATGACGCTTTAATTGAGAGCTTTTATGACAAAATTATCGAAAATTACGATTATCCGGAAAATTACTACATAATCCTGGTACACGCTGTGTACGATATCCCGGGAAGAACTTCAGATGGAATCGATATGGATGATGCTTCTGAAGAGATTTATGAGCACCTTCTTTGCAGTATCTGTCCGGTGAAGCTGTCTAAGGCAGGTCTTTGCTACAATGCGGAGGCAAATCTGATCCAGGACCGTATCCGTGACTGGATCGTGGAAATGCCAGAGAACGGCTTCCTTTTCCCGTTATTTAATGACAGAAGCACAGACATCCACGGCATGCTCTACTATTCTAAGAATGCAGAGCAGCTTCACGATATTTTTGTGGATGAAGTGTTTGGCTGTACTGCTCCGCTTTCCGCAGGCGGACAGCGTGATTCCTTCAATATGCTTGTAGAGGAAACCCTTGGGGACGACTGTCAGTATGACACCGTTATAGGAATCCATGAGAAGTTGAATGAGATCATCGAAGCCCAGAAAGATTCTCCAGACCCGGTTGTGCTCACCCAGTCTGAGGTGAAACGTCTCTTTGAGGACTGTGGTGTAGAAGACGAAAAACTGGAAACCTTTGATAACCAGTATGAGGCTGTTGCTGGGGAAAAAGCCACCATGGTAGCGTCCAACATCACCAACACTCGTAAGTTCGAGATCAAAACGCCGGATGTAGTGATCCATGTAGAACCAGATAAAGTGGAACTGGTGGAGACCAGGATCATTGACGGCCGCAAGTGTCTGGTGATTCCTATGGAAGACGTAGAGATCAACGGAATCCGCGTGCGGATGGGTGGGGAGAACGGTGAGGAATCCGAGGAAGAGTTTGAGTAATATTCTTGGTTGTGATAAAATTTTTTTGCCGGATATGAAGTATAAAAGGCTTGTTGTAAAAGAAATAGTTGTAAAACAAATAGTTTTAAAACAGGAAGGATGCAATTCTTGGCGAGTTGCATCCTTCCTGTTTTTGCCTGGATGAGGGTTTCACAATTTGGGAATGTAAATTGTGGGAATGATTTTGGGGCGTAGTCTGGAATTAAGAATATCAGAAGTAAAACCTAAACAATTCTACAATTGTAGAAAAAAGTGATTGACATTTAACTTCTACAGATGTAGTATATAACCAACTTCTACAAAAGTAGAAAATGAAAGGGGATTTTACCATGAAAATAAAAATGGTTAAAATGATAGCACTTATGGCGGCGGTGACATTAAGTGGTTGTTCAGCTGGAACTTTAGAAAATACCGGAAATTCCGCCTCTAATTCTGCTGCAAATATGGTATCTTCAAATAAAAAGGCTTCTTCATCCACGAAGGGATCAAATACTGCAAGTTCCACTGGTACGGCAAGTAATACTACAAGTGGTGCAGCAGGTAATACCGCAAATAGCACAGCAAGTAATACCACAGCTGGCACAGCAGGTAATGCCACAGCTGGCGCAGCAGGTAATACCACAGCTGGCACAGCAGGTAATACCACAGCTAGTACAGCAGGTAATGCCACAGCTGGTACGACAAGTAATACCACAACTGCCCCAACAGATGATGCATCCGATATTCTTTCCACCACAACAATCACCCTGTATGATAGTGATGGAAATACAGTTTCTGTGGAAAGAACAATTTACAAAAATTATGACTGCGAATATGTAGATGCTGATGGTATGGAATACAGCACCGATGATGATGTCTATTTTACAGATGAAAATGGAAAGACCTACCAATCCTTAAATGACAGTACCCATTATTTTGGTGCCGAGTTAGAGCAGCATGTATTACAGGATGCCAATGGAAACAGTGTGACAGTTACAGAAACAACTAATGGAGATTATTACTATATGGATGATAATGGCACTGGTTATATTGACAACGGCGACGGAAGCTGGAGTGATGAGAACGGCAATAGTTATACAGAATAAGAGGAGGAATGCGGCTGAAAGCTTTTTTCAAAAAGGTGTCAGGCTGTATACCATTCTCGGACTGTAGAAATGTGGTGTTTGGCTTTTTTAGTCAGACACCTTTTTTCGTATTAAAGACTGGCAAAAATCCTCAGTGGAATAAATCGCAGTGCTGTGTTAATATAGAAGAAAATTGTTATTGTTCATTGGTAACGCAAAATCGCAGAAAGGACGGCTGGCTTATGGGAAGCTACCTGAATCCGGGGAATAATAAATTCAAAAGAGCGGTGAATTCGGATATTTACGTGGATAAAACAGGATTAATGAAATATACAAATAGTATTGTCGATACGCTGCAGTCCTGTGTATGTGTCAGCAGACCAAGGCGTTTTGGAAAGTCTATGGCAGCAGATATGCTTACGGCTTATTACAGTAAGGGCTGTGATTCCAGAGAACTCTTTTCCAGTTTGGAAATTGCCAAGGATGAAAACTTTGAGGAACATTTGAATAAATACGATACCATTTTTCTGAATATGCAGGAATTTTTGAGCAGAAGTTCAAATGTGAAGGAATTGTTGGAGAGAGTAGAAGGCAAAGTAATCCGCGAATTGAAGAAACAGTACCCTGATGTGGAATTATATGACGAAAATGATCTGGCGGAAACTATGCAGGATATTTTTGCAGAAAGTGAGTGCCCTTTTATAGTTATCATTGACGAGTGGGATTGTATTTTCCGGGAGTTCAAACATGATAAGGCTGCGCAGGAGATTTACCTTGATTTTCTGCGTGATCTGCTTAAAGATAAAGAATACATTTATCTTGCCTATATGACGGGGATTTTGCCAATAAAGAAATACGGAACCCACAGTGCACTGAATATGTTCGATGAATTTTCCATGATTGATCCAGGCCCATTGGCTGAATATGTAGGTTTTACAGAAAAAGAAGTAGAAGCACTTTGCCAGAAGTATCAGATGGATATTAATGAGATCAAAAACTGGTATGATGGTTATTCTTTTGAAGAAGTGGAATCTGTATACAGCCCGAAGTCGGTTGTGAGCTGCATGCGCCTAGGAAAACTGGGAAATTATTGGAATCAGACAGAGACTTTTGAGGCATTGCAGATTTATATTGATATGAATTTTGAAGGACTCCGGGATGATGTTCTGAGAATGATTGCAGGAGAAGCAGTACCAGTAAATACAGGAATTTTTACCAACGATATGATAACTTTCAGAATTAAAGATGATGTGTTGACATTGTTGATTCATTTGGGGTATCTGGGGTATCATTATGCAGAAAAGACTGTTTTCATTCCAAATAATGATATTCGCTTAAAATTTATCTGTGCATTTTTAGATATATATGTAAAAGCTAGTTTGAAAATACAATACAGAAAAGAGGAATCCATATGACTCTGGCACAACTTCGTTACGCGATTACGGTGGCAAATTCCAATTCCATGAATGAAGCTGCCCGGAATCTTTTTATATCACAGCCCAGTTTATCCTCAGCAATCCGTGAACTGGAGGAGGAAATCGGAGTAGAGCTTTTTCGCAGGACCAACCGTGGAATTTCCGTCACCCCAGAGGGAGAGGAATTCCTGGGCTACGCCCGCCAGGTGGTAGAGCAATACGAACTGATCGAATCCAAATACGTTTCCAAAGAACATACCAAGAAGAAATTCAGTGTTTCCATGCAGCACTACACCTTCGCAGTAAATGCCTTCGTGGAAATGGTGAAGCAGTTCGGAATGGACGAATACGAATTCGCTGTCCACGAAACCCGCACCTACGACATCATCACCGACGTAAAAGATTTCAAAAGCGAGATCGGCATCCTTTACCTGAACGACTTCAACCACAAAGTCCTGGAGAAACTTTTCCATGAGTTCAATCTGGAATTCCACCCAATCCTGGAATGCAGCATCTATGTCTACATGTGGAAAGGCCATCCCCTTGCTGACCGCGACCTGATCACCCTGGAAGACCTCCGCGAATACCCTTGCCTCTCCTTCGAGCAAGGCACCTACAACTCCTTCTACTTCGCCGAAGAAGTCCTGAGCACCTACGAATACAAACGCCTCATCAAAGCCAACGACCGTGCCACCCTCCTGAACCTAATGGTAGGTCTCAACGGCTACACTCTCTGCTCCGGAATCATCTGCGAAGAACTAAACGGCTCCGACTACTGCGCCGTGAAGCTAGACTCCGACGAGGTCATGACCATCGGCTACCTTGCAAGAAAAGGAACCACGATTAGCAAGTTAGGACAGAAGTACCTGGAAGAAATTGCCAAATACAAAGACAAAGCATTACGATAATCCACACACTTACATAAACTTCCATTTGGAACTAAAGCTGAACCTACCCCCCCACTACCCCCACCCCCCCAAGTTGAGTTTGGGCGGAAACAGCGCAGCGCCTTCCCGCCCAAACGTCCGCTTCGCTCAACTGTTCACCAACCAGTACACAGCCAGTGGGGGAGGGATAAATCTAAGCGAGCCATTTAAGGAGCGCCCTTAGTGGCGGTGAGATCCATGACTTACGGAGACTTATGCGAGAGGGCTCTCCCGAGCGCATTAGTCGCAGTTAGTCATTAGCTCACCAGAACGTTGCGACGGCGAGCGTGATTTATCCCTCCCCCGCTGGCGTCCACTTTAGCTATAGCCTTACCCTATAACTAGCCCAAACTTTTAAGAATTAACACTTTTACTCCAATTGTGTTATAGTAACCATATCGACGATGAAACACCACTTAAAGGAAAGAGGAAAGACATGTCTTCAATATTAATCCAAGATGTGAGCAAAACCTTCGAAACCAAAGACGGTTCCGTACAAGCCCTGAAACACGTAAGCCTCTCCATTGAAACCGGAGACATCTACGGAATCATCGGAATGTCCGGTGCAGGAAAAAGTACCCTGGTACGATGTATGAACTTTCTGGAAGTACCATCCGAAGGAAAAGTATTAATAGACGGAAAATCCCTCAGCGAATTTTCCCCAAAAGAACTCCGCAAAGAGCGAGAGAAAATAGGAATGATTTTCCAGCATTTTAACCTGCTCATGCAGAAAAACGTACTGGAAAACGTCTGCTTCCCACTGTACATCCAGGGGAAGAAAAAAGCCGAAGCAAGAGCAAAAGCCCTGGAGCTTCTGGAAATCGTAGGACTGGCAGACAGAGCGAAAGCATATCCCGCACAGCTCTCCGGTGGACAGAAACAAAGAGTGGCAATCGCCAGAGCCCTGGCCTCCGATCCACAGATACTGCTCTGTGACGAAGCCACAAGCGCTCTGGATCCCCAGACCACATCCTCCATACTTGAACTTTTGCAGGACATCAATCAGAAATTCGGAATCACCATTGTGATCATTACCCACCAGATGTCAGTTGTCCGTGAGATTTGTACTCATGTGGCAATTATGAAAGACGGTGAAGTAAAAGAACAAGGCCTTGTAGAAGAAATCTTCAGCCACCCAAAATCACAGGTAGCCAAAGAACTGATTAGCAAGGATTCTGGAAACGACGTAGAAAGCAAAAAGCTTACCCAGTCAGAAATCCAGGACGGCGAAATCGTTCGAATCGTATTCTCTGAGAACTCCGCATTCGAACCAGTAATCGCAAACCTTATATTAACCTTCCACGAACCTGTAAACATTCTGAAGGCAAACACCAAAAACGTAGGCGGTGTAGCCAAAGGAGAAATGATCCTCCAGTTCATGAGTGACAGTACCAATGTACCGGAGATGAAGAAATTCCTTACAGAACGTGGACTTGAGATAGGGGAGGCGAACTGATTATGTGGACGAAACAAGTAACCGATATGATAATCGCAGGTGTAGGGGAAACATTATATATGACCCTGTTTTCCACCTTCTTCGGATATGTATTTGGAATGCCCCTTGGAATCCTGCTGAAAGTATCCGACAAAGAGGGTCTGCGGCCAAACGCAGTACTATATAAGATCCTGGATGTGATCGCAAATATTTTCCGAAGCATCCCATTCCTGATCCTGTTGATCCTGCTCATTCCATTCACCAGATTTCTGGTAGGAAAAAGCTATGGAACCACAGCCACTATCGTACCCCTTACCATTGCGGCAATCCCTTTTATCGGACGAATGGTAGAGTCTTCCTTAAATGAGGTAGACCCGGGAGTTATCGAGGCTGCAAGATCCATGGGAGCAAGCAACCTTCAGATCGTATTTAGGGTAATGCTGGTAGAAGCAAGAACATCCCTGATCTCAGGAGCTACCATTGTAACAGGAACTATCCTTGGTTACTCCGCAATGGCAGGAACCGTAGGAGGAGGCGGACTTGGAGACATTGCAGTCCGTTACGGATACAACCGCTGGCAGACGGACATCATGCTGGTGACAGTTATCCTTCTGGTAGTACTGGTACAGATTTTCCAGAC
>ENA-UOJO01003803-UOJO01003803.1-human-gut-metagenome-genome-assembly--contig:-P57-NODE-3803-length-13777-cov-7.496065_pt1 | contig 13777 bp, 1 predicted proteins | sample MGYA00242351_ERZ723898 | MGnify/ENA metagenome assembly ERZ723898 | reverse complement strand
ATAAAACGAAAAATTATCATTTTTACTAGATCTAAAACGTTTCCTTTGTGCATTGGTAAGTTGAAAAAAAACAAGGAAGAGTGGTAGAATAAAATAGAGAAGAAATCGGTATATATCTCCCCCTATGGGAAGTATATGCGGCTTTCAATGGAAAGATGAAAAAAAAGATCGGCGAAAGGGGCATGTCGATATGAAAAATAAAAGAAGAATTTTTGCATGGATGCTGTGCCTGGTGTTGCTGGGCGCAGCGTCTCCGATGCGCGTGAACGCGGAGGATGAGCAGCAGAGCGAAGGAATCGTTTTGTATGAAGAAGGCGGAAAGCCCGAATACACCGAAGCTGAAGCGGAATCTGAAGTTTACAGCGAGACGGAAACGCCGATTGAGACGGAAGAGGCTGAAGAAGAGCCGGAAGGCACGGAAGAACCGGAAGTTGTGGAAGAACCGGAAGCGACGGAGGAACCGGAAGTCGTGGAAGAGCCGGAAGCGACGGAGGAGCCGGAAGATACGGCGACGCCCGAACCTACGGCGACGGTTGAGCCGACGGCAACGCCTGAACCTACGGCGACGGTTGAGCCGACGGCAACGCCTGAACCTACGGCGACGGTTGAGCCGACAGTGACGCCCGAACCCACGTCCACGCCTGAGCCGGAGGAGCAAATCGAAACAATCGACTGGGCGCAGCTCAGACTGGACGGAAACGGCGATTCGGCGCGGCTGGTGATCGGCGTGAACAACGCGGACGGCGTGCGGCTGGAGCCGTTTGCGGTAGCCATCGGCGGCGACACGGACGCGTGGCAGGCGGATGATTTCTGGATGGACGGCGCTTCCCTCAGTTGGGAAAACGGCGAAATCGTTCTGTGGGTCTACGACGGCGTGGTGCAGGGCGGCGAGGTGCTTTGCGGCGGCCGTCGGCTGACGCTGACGCTGAGCCGAAACGGCGATGCGGAAACGATGCTCACCCTTGCGGCGCTGGACGGCGACGGCAACGAGCTGGGTCTGCGCAACAGCGGCGACGGCAGAATCAAATTGCAGGCGCATTGGGATGCGAAGGTCGTCCGGCAGCCGGTGCAGATTGAGACGGAACTGATCAGCAACGGAAGCGACGGCCTGGCTTATGGCGACACGCTGGAAATGACTGCCGTGGTCAACGTCCAGCCGACGGATGCGAAGTGGTCGATCCGCTGGCAGTACAGCCAGGACGGCGAACACTTTGAAGACGTTGAAGGCGCAAACGAGATGCGCTATGCGGTAAAGCTCGACAAAATCAACGCGCAATATTACTGGCGCTTTGTGGTATCGGTTGAAGACTGAGCGACATGTTTTGGAGGACAGGATGGAAAAGATGAACCATCTGAAAAGGATTATGGCTTGGGTGATGACGGCCGCGATGCTCGTCAGCTCTTGCCCGACGACGGCGATTGCCGATGAAGTGGTCAGTCAGGTGCAGAAGCCGGTTGCGCAGACCCTCAGAAGCGGCGAAACGTATGGCTCTTTGCAGGAAGCCTATGAAGCCGAGTTTGAAACGACGACGGACGAAACGCACATGTCTTTCGCCGACCGCGTTCGGGATGTCGAAAAGAATGGAAAAGATACCTTGATTTACGCGAACCTGCGTCCGGCGCAGAACGCGGCGCAGTGGAAGACGGGCGAGGTCGTCCCCTTTACATTGAGCATGACCTTCCAGCTCGCCACGAACCTGACCGAATACAGGGCGTTTGACCTGAATTCGATGACGTTCGACGAGTACATTCGATATCGCCCGTTCGATTCCTACGACGATATCAAGCTGCAAATCAGCGCGCCCGGCAATCTGCGGATTTCCGCGACCGATAACGGAGGTTGGACGGATACCCTGAACGTTGACAGCGTCCAAAGCGTCGTTCCCGCGGACGGCAGCAACGCCGTGACGCTGAATTATACGTTCTTTGGCCGCATGATCGATAACGGTGTACATGCCGACGGCGATCTCATCACGCCGACGGTTTCACTCTCCGCGTCGATCACGCCGAAGATGCACTACTATGACAAAAACGGCGAAGAGAAAGTTCACGCCGGTACGCCGATTGACTATCGGGCAACGATCCACACGAACGCCTTCCGGAATGCGGCGGAAGCAAAGACGTGGGATGTGCAGAACGAGGCCGTGACGCACACGGTAAACGGCGACGAGGTAACCTTCACCTATCAGGTGCGCACGGGCGCGCTGGGAACGCAGGGCGAGATTCTGCGCCAGAACAGCGACTACGTGGATCATGGCGTACTCGATCTTTCCAGCTATACGCTCCAGGAAACGATTCGGCCGGTTGCGGGAAAGAATGGCGCGAAGGTCTATCCGAAGCAGGCCACGGTGACGTTTGGAGACAGCGCCTACACCTGCGATATTGTGGAAAACGGGGATGGCACGCGCAGCCTCGTAATGCCCGCAAACGGAGGAAACACGATCCACAACACGGCGGCGCTGGACGGCGATAATACCGCTCATCCGTCGGTCTATGCGTACAACAATTACACGGTCAACCTGATCTATGACAGGGCGGACTTTGAGCTGGACTGCGACGACGAACGGCTGGCTGACGCTGCCTTTAAGGGCTTGGGCGTCACGCTGGATTCGAAGCTGAACTACACGGTTTACGGCGACAGCAATGAAAAGAAGGCCAACAGCAGCGAAACGCTGTATTATCATTTCGTGCGTCAGGGCGGCTACATCCTGCCGGAACAGTATGTGAAGCTGGCGGCAGATGTAGCGGACAGAACGGCCTATTCGGGCAGCGACGCGGTCTTTGCGATTTATAAGGCCAGCGAAGTGACGCCCAACGAAAAGGACGAGCTGGTGCTTGGCGAGAACGCGAAGCTTTCCGACCGGATCGGCGCGTTTAAGACGAGCCGGGAACTGCCCGAAGGCAACTACTATGTGGTGCGCACGGGGATGGAAGCGGGCTATACCACCGTCAAGCCGGGCTACCAGTTGATCAAAATCGGCGAGGCGTTCTATCCGTATCAGCTTGTGGCGGTGAAGGCCGGAACGAAAGAAAACGCGGTGAAAGCCGAGTTCGAGGATTACAACGCGCAGAACGGCCAGTTTATCCTCGAAAAGAAGTTCTATGCGCCGGACGGCACGCAAAATACAAACTCCAGCCTTTCCGCGGAGTTTACGCTGACCGGGCAGAACGGCCACACCTACACGGTGAAGGTCGAAAACGGAAAACCGACCACGGTTTATCTGCCCGCGGATACCTATACGATGAAAGAAACGGGCGTATCCGACGGTTTTGCCAAGGCGGCCGACAGGATTGTCGTCATCGAGGCGGGCAGTCAGACGCGGATGACGGACGACAACGCCGTGAAGAACTATTCGACGGATGGTCTGCTGAACCTGAAAGCCCATCTGCGCGAGTATGAGCAGGGCGCCAATCTGGAAGCGGATCAAAGCCATTACACGGTGACCATCACGCGCAAAGGCGAGACGGAGCCGGTGAAGCAGACGACGCTGGATGAGGCGGAATCCGTCTGTCTGCCGAGATTCGACGGGGACGGGCAACTCATCATCTACCACGTGAAGGTGAAGAGCAACGAACAGACGGACGGTCTGTTTTACGCGAGCGAGAAGAACGGCGAGGGGGAGAAGCCCGAAGCGGAGATTCAGATCACCTTTACGGACGACGCGAGAATCCAGAACGCCGACTATTTCTTCATCAAGCAGCAGAAGCTAACCATCACGAAGCGGCTTGTCGATGTGAGCGGCCTGAACAAAGAACAAACGTGGACGATCACGGTTCAGGCTGCCTGCGAAGAGGGCGCGCTGCCGAGCCGGACGGTTGAACTGACGACCGACGGCAAACAGAACGAGGTAAGCCAGACCCTTTCGCTGCGCGGCTGGGACGAAAACGGCCATGTGGTGACCTATACCGTCGGCGAAGCGGCGGCAGAAGGCTATGCGGTGACGTACAGCGATGAGAGCGTGACGCTGGACGACGGTACGGGCAAGACGATCACCGTCACCAACACGCGTCAGGTCGGCAAGACGACCTTCACCAAAGCAGGCAGCGACAACGCGACACTGCCCGGCGCGGTTTATGCCGTGCTGACCCGGAAAGCGGATGGCACAACCTATCTGGTCGGGCGGACGCCGACGGACGGCGTGCTGACGGAAAAGATGGAGGCCATTGTGGATGAAGCGGGGTGCTTGACCCAGCCCAAAAAGGTGGAGGACGAGTATCGCTTCACGACGGACAAGGACGGCAGAATCGAACTGGTGCTCCCGGTGGAGGAAGGAACTTCCTATTATTTGCAGGAGCTGGCCGCACCGGAGAACTACTATTTGAATACGGAGCTCGTTTGGCTGACGGTTGCGGCGGGCGACGACAGCCAGAAGGCCGGACAGGTTGACCAGCGGAAGTATCAGCTTGAGGTGACCAAAGATTTCCCGGCCGAGGCGGCGAACGGCAGCTTTGCGACGTTTACCCTGTACGACGAGGAAAGGCGGCCGGTCGGTGATCCGGTCACGGTGCGCAAGCCGGATCAGGCGGTCGGCGTGTTCACCATCCCGGCTTACGGCACGTACTATGTCAGGGAAACGGCGGTTTCCGGCGACATGATGCTCAACGACGAAGACTTTGGGCCGCTGACGTATAGCGAGACGTATCGGGCGGACAATCCGACTGTTCCCAACAAGGCGAACGTTGGCAGCCTGACGGTTGAGCTGCGCGACGAGAAGAAGGAAAAGCTGGGCACGCAGCCCGCGGCCATCGATTATGTGAACGCGGCGGATCTGGCGAAGTTCACGGTCTCGGTGGCCGCGTCGAACCTCGCGAAGGACAGCTATGCCTATCGGGCGCTGCTGAAAACCGGCTTTGTGCTCGACGAAACGACGAACACGCTGGTTTACATGGGCGAAAAGGGCGCAAGCCAGGCGTTTAAGCTGTCCAGCCTGCCGATTTACGGCGATCCGAACGACAAAACCACGGCGCTGACGTACACGGTGAAGCAGGAGCAGGCGGCGCAGAGATATTTCAAGGCGGAAGACGGGCAGCAGTTCAAACTGGACGAAAATGCCAGCCAGACGCTGACGTTTGAAAATGAGCCGAAGGCCGCTCTCAACGTCAGCCTGAACTACCAGAAGGAATATGAGCTGGAGCGCGGCAACGCGCCGGAGTATCCGCTGACGGGCGCGACGATGACGCTCTACGAAGTGAAGGACGACGGCACGCTTGAACAGGTTGAGTCGATCAACATGACGAACCCGACTGCGACGATCTCCGATCTGCGCGGCCTCAAGCACTATGTGCTCGTGGAAACGAAAGTTCCGGACGGATACTGCGCCTATGAATCCAAAGATCCGGATCATGCGCACAGCGACAACGCGGCGTACAACAGAGAGCCGCACGATTATCAGGATGTGCTGAAGAACTTCAACTATGTTGAATTGACTGGCAAAGAGACCGATAATCAGAACGACAGTCAGAGGAGCAGCATCACCAATTACAAGGACTATGTGCAGCTGAAGCTGAACAAGATCGGCTACACGGTTCTGTTTGCAGACGGCGCGGCGACGGAAGGCGTTGTCGACGACAAGACGCAGCGGCTGGATTACTGCCAGTTTGAGGTTTACGCCATCCGCACGAGCGACCTGACGGAAAAACAGCGCGAACTGCTGGACCGCAACAGCGCGTTTACAGCGCCGCAGGCGGGAAAGACGGTGGAAAAAGGCACATATACTGGCCGGGAAGCGGAGCTGGAAGCTATTTTCACCGCCGAACCGCAGAAGAGCAAACTGATTACGGACGGAATCACCTATGAAACCGGCGCGAGCGGCATGGGCACGGGCGCGTTCATGACGGACGCTTTTGAGCTGGGCGACGACGTCGGCGAATATACCTTCCTGTTCCGGGAGGTGAAGATCAACCACGCAGGCGGCTATCAGAAGGTCTACGGCGGCGTGTGGTCTGCTGCGGCGACAGAGGTCAATGCCGTGACGGAAGTGGACGCATACAACGAGGATGATGTGGTGATCGGCGGGGAGACCGAGTTCAAGGGTCTGTTCCAAGTGAAGCTGGATAAGGAATACTGGCCGTCCACCGAAGCGAAGGACAACAACCGGGTCGGCGAGCTTAAGCCGCTGGCGGGCGTGACCTTTGAACTCCTGCTTGCGCGTGAAAACGCGAACGGCCTGTTGGAGGCCGTCAAGGGCAGAGGCGAGTTCAGCACAGAATTTGTCACAGGCTGCGAGAGCGGCATGAGCGCGGGCTACGGCGTGAGCATCACCGTTTCGCTGGAGACGCTCTATACGGAAAACGGCGGCGCGGCCAATCGGGATAACCCGGTGAAGCTGGACAAGGATGAAAACGGACAACCCTTCTACGAGGCCGATTTTATCCTCCGCGAGAAGGATTACCCGATTAACATGGTTTATGTGCAGGAGCGGTATGCCCTGCATGTGAAGGCTGTCAAGAATGCGCAGGATGCGGATTACGTGACGGTTGTAGACGATTATCTGAACAAAGACGGACAGCGCAACGCCATCAAGAACATCCTCGGCGAGATGACCTATCTGACGGTCGCCAAGTATGTGGACGGCGAGCGCTATTACGGCGGAGAGGGAAGCACGGATGCGGTTTACACCATCACGGATGCAAAAGGCAAGGTGTATACCCGTGTCACGCTGAACAACGCGAACCATTATGAGACGACGGTGCAGCTGCCGCGCCAGACGACGTTCACGATTGAAGAGACAACCGCGCCGGAAATCGAAGGCGTGCAGACCGACAAGAGCGGTTTTGTGTTTGACGGCGGGAATGTGAACGGCACGTCGGCCAACCGACTGACGTTCACCACGGGCGAGTACAAGAGCCAGATTGCCGTCTGCTCCACGAATACGCGTTTCCATTCGCTGACCGTCATCAAGCGGGACGCGGATGAAAAGCTGGTCAAGGGCGCGCCGATTCAGATTGGTTATTCCAATAGCAAGAGCGCGGTTCTGAGCAGCAACGGAAGCGCGCTGGCGAACACGCGACAGACCACGAACGAAAAGGGCGAGGTCATTTTCAGCCTGCCGATCTGGGATTATCGCACGAGCGAGGCGGGCAATTATCCGAAGGCCAAGTACGCGATTGCCGAGGCGCTGGATGAAACGCCGGTGGCTGAATACTGGAACCCGAACGCAGTGGTCAACCGGTATTTCAAGCTGCTCAACGGCGGAAAGCTGACGATCGCGGGCGCGGACGTTAAGGCTGACGAACCGATTACGGTTTACAACCCGGCGACGACGAGCGTCACCATTCACAAGGTCAGCGATCGGAGCGGCGAGACGACGGATTTGAAGCCGATTGCGGCGTATTTTGCCCTGTATTTCTGCCCGTTCAAATCGCAGGGCGACTTCGAGGGCAAATTGAACTATCCGAAGAGCGGCTATGTGTATCTGCCGCGTACGGGCACAACGGACGCCGAAACGGGCGAAATCAAGTTTGACGGCCTGTATTCCGGCTGGTATTTGCTGGTCGAGACGATTCCGCAGGGACAGGTGAACGCGGGGCAGCTGTTTACGACGTGGTTCCGCGTCATCTGCGACGAGGATTACGAGCATCTGGACAAGAGCGGGAAGAACAAGAGCTACACGAGCGAAGTTCAGCTCCTCGCTTCCGAAACGCTCAAAAATCGGTTCGACGCGGGCCGTCAGGACGCGAACAACAGCGTGAAGATCATCGATCACACCATCGATGTGACCAACACGCCGCGCGCGTATCTGGAAATCACCAAGACGTTTGAGTCTTCTCAGACGCAGAGCATCCCGAAAAGCGTCGCCTTCTATGTCTATAAGCAGGGGACGACGGAAGCGGCCGAACTGGAAATGCGCGTCGTCGATGCCCATGGAACCGAAAGCTGGCAGAAGGTGGCGCGGCAGCCGATTACGCTCGGCGGCTTCACCGAGACTGAACGGAGTCAGTCCGTCGTCGTGCGGCTCGATCCGGGCGCATACACCGTTGTGGAAAGCACGGACGAAAACGCGGGCTACTGGTTCGCCAAGTCCGCGGCCTATCTGAATGGAAATCCGGAGACGCCGGTTTACAACGGCACGACCGTCGCGAACGACCGGATCATCAGCAGCCGGGACGTGACCGTCACGCGTTACAACGCGATGGACGTTCAGCGTCAGATGAAGGTTGACTTTGTCAACGCCGGCACGCGGATGGCAGGTCAGATTGAGAAGACCAAATGTCTGAGCGAAAGCGAAAAGCCGACTGCGCTGGAAAACTGCTTCTTCTCGCTGTATACGCTGGACAAGCAGAACAATAAGCACTATTATGCGGGGCGTGAAAACGACACGCCGTTTGGCGACTGGACGGGCGCGCGTGAAAATGCGGTGCGCTTCAAATCCGGCGCGAACGGCATGGTGCAGCTGAACGAAGTTTATGCGCCGGAAGACGCGATGACGAACGGCACGTCGTACACCTATTGGGTCGAAGAGATTTCCGCGCCGAATTACAGCTATCAGCTGGCGTATGACGCGAAGATTGATTTGGCGGCGGGCAGTGTGGCCAACACGATTTCGATGGTGAATACGCGCGGCGTATCCATTCAGGTTCGCGTGTTCGGCAGCGTGAGAATCAACCGCGACGATGATACGCCGGTTGTCGAAGGCGCTGTGCTTCACATCAAGAAGAAAGATGCGAAAGGCGAACTGCACGAGGTTCTGCTTAGCGACGGACAGCCGTATCTGTATCAGGAGGTGACCTCCGACGCAAACGGCGACGTGCTGTTCCCGTATCTGCCGAGGCTCGAAGAGGGCGAGGCGTATGTCGTCTTTGAGCAGCCGGACGAGGGCGCGATCGGCGACGATCCCACCAAGCCGTACCTGAACCCGGTGAGCCGGGGCTACAAAGCCTATTACGATTTCAAAAAGACGGACGCAAACCACAGCATGGACGAGCAGGATGTTTCCGAGCTTGACGGCGCGGCGGGCTATTATACCGTCGTCACAGGCGAAGAGCTGATGGCCAATCCGAACGAGCTGTTCAGCACGCTGCACTTCAACGCATATAACGAGCCGAAGGGCAGACTGGTGATCCTCAAGCGCGACTATGAAAACAAGAACGCGCTGGTCGTCGGCGCGAAGTTCAGCGCGGCGGAGAAGGACGGCACGGACGAGAAGCACAGCTATGCGTTTGCGGACCTCGAACCGACCGCCGCAGACAGGACGGAAGCGCCGCAGACGCTTGAAATCGGCGAAAAGACGTATACGCTTGCGAAGGACAGAACGTATTACACGGACGGGGAGTATCGGTATACCTACGTCATCACGTCGTATGTTGAGCGCGGCAAGTACGCTTTCGCGGAAACGACGACTCCGGCGGACTATATCGAAACCGAGGCTTCGCAGTCCGCAGGCATGCCGTGGCACACGGAGGCAGAAGCGGAGCTGACGAACAAAGGCGGCTTTGCCGCGGCGGCGTTCGCCAACATCCCGAACCGCGATCCGTATCTGGATAAGACCGTTTCGGCGGTCAACGGCGAGGCCGACGGAAAGCTGGGCAACCTGCAAAACACGCAGGCGGACGGAAGCTGGCAGACGGTGACCTTTGAAATCCGGAAAACGACGAGCGACAGCGGCGCGGAGGACGCGAACGACGCAATCCGCTACCCGATGAGCAGCTTCGTGATTACGGACAACGAGGTCGAATATCAGACGGTGGACGCGCACGGCAATAAGAGCGGCTGGCTCGACGGCGGCGAGGAAACCGTGCAGACGCAGCACTTTGTGGAAAGCGTGACCGTCGGCAAGATGAGCTTTGCGCAGCTGGAGGAGGCCTATGGCACGGCGGCGGAAGGCGACAGAATCTATGCGGATGTTTACGGCATGATCGGCACGCAGGAGACGCTGATTCAGTCGAACATCGACGTGACCGACAGCGGCGCGGACGTTTTCCTGAAAGCGGAAGACGGCGGCTGCATCTACACGGGCTTCAAGATCGCGTATCATATGCAGAACGGCCGGAATATCCCTGCGGGCCTCAGGCAGGATACGCCGATTGCGGTGACGATGCGCTTCCATCAGGAATCCGGCGAAGCAATCGACCGCGTTTGCGGTGTGCGCAATACGGCGGGCCTCAAACTGGCCTATGCCATCGGCGCGAAGTCGCAGGAGAGCGTCAGCAAGACCTATACGGATGCGGCGAACTGCGATGCGGATTCGTCGATCGGCCTGCCGAAAGCCAAAATCACCAAACAGGTGCAGCGCGCGGAGATTGTGCAGAACCCGAACACGGGCGACTATGTCGTGACCGTGGAAGCGGAAGCCACCAACCCCAAGAGCAGCAGTCTGACGGTGAGCGCGGGTTCCGGCGCGCATTATACGATTGTCTTTGAGAATGTCAGCGGTCAGGCGGAGAACCTGCCCGCAATCGAGGCGCCGATTCTGGTCGATACGCTGCCGCGTCAGGCCATGGCCGTGAAGGCGGAAGCGACGAGCGACAACGCCGCGCTGAAGCTGACGACGACGGTATCCCAGGACGGCTACACGGTTGTGGTCCGGGGCGACGGCCAGCTGGAAGCGGGCCAGAAGATCACCCTGACGGTGGACGCGCTGTTCGTCGGCGAACGCATTCTGGAGCAGATTATCGCGCACAACACGGGCATGGATGCCAACATCGCCTATGCGATGAGCGGCGTGCAGACCGTGAAGAACACGAAGAACCCCTTCGGCGTGCCGTTTGTCGATGAAGCGGGCAACGAGATCACCGGCATGGTGAAGCAGCAGCCCGGCGACAGCCAGAGCGGCGAACTGCCCGGCTTTGAAGGCCAGCACGGCATTTCGGCGAAGGCTGAGCACAGGTCGGCGGAGCCTTCCGCGCTGACGATTTCCAAGTATGTGGCGGGCACGATTACCGGCAAGAACAAATTTGTCAGCGGGTCGAACGTGGCCGTGACCGGCGCGAAGACCGAAAAGGACAACGAAATCAACCGGATCTATTACAGAATTCTGGTGGAGAACCCGTCGCTCTCGCCGGCAGCCAGCGTCGCCGTGATGGACGAACTGCCGCACACGGACGACTGGCGAAACGACAGCAGCACCAGAGATTCCAAATGGGATGTGGCGCTGGAGAGCACGGCCATCAGCGTGACCAAATACGCGGCGGACGGAAGCTCCACGGAACTCAAACCCGGCGAAGATTACACAGTCTACTTCACGAAGGAGAAGATCACGTCTCAGAACCGGAATACCTATAACGACTATTTTGGCGCCGACAACATCAGAAAAAGCTGGGCGAAGAGCATGGCCCCGGCAGATGTCCACGGCTTTGCCGTGATGCTGACCCAGCCGCTGGCGGGCAAGGAGCGCGTGCTGATTGAATACACCTGCTCTGCGCCTGAGGTGACGGATTCTTCCGTTTACTTCACGACGGCAAACAACATTGCGCGGCTCAGCTATGACCAGCACAGCGGCGTGGCGAGCGACGTGACGCGCGTGGCGATCATCCCGGAGAAAGTATGGCTGGGCAACCGCGTCTGGATCGACTTCAACGGCGACGGCATTCAGTCCGAAGACCGGTCGGTCGAACCGAATTACGCGTACACGGGCGAAGGCAAGCAGCTGACCATGCAGCTCAGCCAGCGGTATAACCGTTACCGCCCGACGACGCAGACGCAGACGATCACCGACGGCAGCTATCAGTTTGACGAGCTGTTTGCGGCGGTGAAGCTTGCCAGCCTGAAAAACGATCCGAATGATTCGGCCGGGAACGTTGTGGCGACCAACCTGTCCGGTTCGGAACGCTATACGTATCAGCTTACGCTGAGCGGCATTCCGGAAAGCTTCAGGGTCACAAGGAAGGGCGTGAACAACCCGATCGCCTCCGATGCGGACAGCGATTTCGTGGCCGATGGAAACGGCGGCGCGGCGACCAAGTGGTTCTATCTGCCGGTGCCCACCGAAGAGATGGTGAAGAACAACCAGCTGGGTTATCAGCAGGTGGACGTCGGCCTCGTGCCGGTGCGCGACCTTGAAATCACCAAGGAGGCGGACAACGACGCGAATGTTTCCGATGCGGTGTTCGCGATTTACGGCCCGTATACGACGGAGGAACTCGACAATCTGACCGCGGTTTCGGCGGCGAAGAAGGTCGGCAAGATGACGTCGAGCGGCAATGTGTACAGCTTTGTCAGCACGCAGAGCGCGTATCTGACCTATGCGGACAGCTATCTGGTTGTTGAAACGAGCGCTCCCGCGCCGTATCTGAGCACGGGCGCGACGTTCAGCGGAGAGGGCATTGCGGCGCACGACGAGGTTGAAATCGGCGGCGAAAAGCACAGCTGCTTCGTGCTGGAAGGCATGAACAGGCTGCCCGGCGACTTTAAGGCCGACAGCCGAAAGACCTATTGCGTGAACGCGACCGATCTGTACAGCGCGGCGGGCACGTATATGCTCACGGCGCAGAAGAAGGTCTTTGCGGAGGGAACGCAGGTTGAGCTGGAGCGGTATGCCAACCTCTTCCGCATCTGGGTCACCAGTCCGGATGACCCGAATCTGACCAAACGCGTTGCGGCGGGCGGAAACGTCACAGTCGAGGAGAACGCGGTCTTTGTGCAGGCGGATGAAAACGGAAAATTCGACCTGACGATGAACTACGCGACCATTCCGGAGACGGGCTGGACACAGCGCGACTGGGAAGGCATGACGTACACCTATCAGATTGAAGAGGTGGATACGCCCGCTTTCGACGGTGTGACCTACGACAAGACGAAGTACACTGTGACCGTGACGCTTGAAGACGACGGACAGGGCCATCTGACCCCGAACGCGAAGATCTCCGGCAGCGAGGACGGAAGCATCGTTTTGAAGAACGAACTGGCGCGCCGCGATCTGACGATTTCCAAGACGACGGCGGGCAACGCGGTTTTGAGCGACGACGCGTTTACCGTGAAAATCAGACTCAGCCGCAATGATATTGTGCCGGTGGATGGCGATTATCCGATGGATGGCGCGGCGGAGACGACGCTGACCGTGAAGAACGGCGAAGCGACGCTGAAGATCCGCGACGGCCAGACGGTGACGATCAAAGATATTCCGGTCGGCACGACCTACACCGTCGAGGAGACGGACGAGCGGGCGCAGGGCTACAACATCGACGCAAGCGCCTATACGTCCGGCGGAAGCGGTGAGATAGCCACGGACAAGGAAGCCAAGGTTGAACTGAAAAACGTCCGCAACGTCGGTTCGCTTGAGATCCGCAAGAAGATCGAAGGCAAAGATCCGATCAGCGAGCGCGAGTTCAGCTTTACTGCGGCGATCACCTATCCGGCTGGCGTGGATTTGGAGGACGTGGACAATCTGCCGAAGAATCCGACGGGCAGCCAAATGACCGTTGAAATTGAAAAACGCACGGTGACGATTAAGAACATCCGGATCGCTGTTTCGCAGACGAAACCTGACGTCAACGTGACGATTGGCAACATCCTCTATGGCGCAAGCTACACGGTAACCGAAAACGACGGCTTCGCGGAGTGGGGCTATGCGGCCTATTACGATGAGGACATGAAGTTTGGCGCGTCTACGCTGAACAGGGTTGTGAACGCCGAAAACCAGACGGCGCTGTTTACCAACGTGCGCAGCGCGGGCAAGCTGAAAATCGGCAAGACCGCGACGGGCACGGGCGTGGGCAAGGGCCTGGCGGCGGGTACGGAAACGTATGTCGTCACCCTGACGCTGGAAAACGAGACGGTGTCGCTGAACGGCCACGTCGGCCGCTCGAATATGCCGAGCGAGGGCGAAAAGACCACGTATCC
>ENA-UOJO01003792-UOJO01003792.1-human-gut-metagenome-genome-assembly--contig:-P57-NODE-3792-length-13821-cov-15.252724_pt1 | contig 13821 bp, 10 predicted proteins | sample MGYA00242351_ERZ723898 | MGnify/ENA metagenome assembly ERZ723898 | reverse complement strand
CCCGGCTCCGGGTACCAGTAAAATCGCTTAATTTGTTGATTATGACAAGTTAAGCGATTTTTAATTTTCGGATTTTTCCCCGCATTTTCCCCGCAGAGAAGAAATGGTTGGAATGCGAAAACCAAATGTGGATATTACTTTTGTTTTGTGTAATCCGTTGGTTGAATAAAAACAAAGCATATTTGACAAAACCAATTTTTCAATTTTTGTGCTTGCTGTAAAAATTTTCTATTGTTTTCGAAATGCAAATCAGCAAAAATCTGTCTGTGGAAACCGGAGTATTGCGTTGTTATGGCAGACAACGTGCTACTAATCTCTATTTTTCCGGTTCTCGCAGACAGATGTGAAAGAACGGCGGCGGGATTTAAATGCAGGAATGTTTGCAATGGTTCACCGCGATCAAAAGGCCCGCCGCCGATTAACTATTTGTAAATCGAAATGAGTTTTCGAAGTTCAGAAAACTTGAATTGCCTGTTATTTCGGTCTTTATCGCCTTGTGTGTATTTCCTCTTTGAGCAAATGCAGGTCTTCCACACCCATTATTTCGGTCGAACATTCCCCAAGCCAACCGTTCTCTTGGTTGACACCGGTGTATATTTTTATATAATCGACTCCCGGCAGGTTGACTCTGTTTCCGCTCGCATCGACAGCCCAGCTTATATCGATCGACGAGTCGTCATAGCTGTTGATTTCATTGTCCGCATAGCCATAGCGGAATTTGTAAAGAACGAAATAGGTTCCCGAACCACTTTCGTCAATGGCATTCTGAGGCAGGCATGTGCCTGTAAACGACAGCGTATTTCCGGCCCAAAGCGGATAATACGGTTGTGAATGATACTGATTTTTCATTTTGTAGCCGGAATTTCCCTGATTATCCTCCCACTTTATATATGTATCCCATTCGTCTCTCGATGTCGGTTCGCTGTCGGGACGGTAATAGGTTATCCGGTAATCGAAGTAAATGTTTACATCGTTACCATTGACCTTCGCTATTTCATACCACGGTTCCTTGGTAGGATCCACATGGGCGCTGCCCTGTATTTCATACCATTGTACGTTGTCCGGTCCGAGATTGTCGGGATCATAGGCCACCATAATTACTCCGGGCTCACAGCTTCCGCCCTCTGGAGCATCCGGATTGGGATTGGCATTTGCATAAAAGGCATTGCCTAAAACCCGGAAGTCTCGCAAGCCTTCGACATTCTGGATTGTATGGTCAAAACCGACCGTTACGTAGCCGCCGAATCCGCCGAGGGTGATCATTCCGCGTTTATTATTGCCGATGGCGTCCAATACTTTCTGATTCATTGTCTCCTGCGTATCCCCCTCCTCGTACAGCGGCAGCGTATTGGTAAATTGTCCGACTGCCGGCATGTAGTCGAAGACTTTGGTGATATAGGGATTCGCCCCTTCCGCAGGCGGGTCGATAGGAGCATATTCGACAAAAACAGTGAAATAATAATCAAAGAAGATATCCCCTTGCGATGCTGTTAATTTCAAGCCGATAGCGCCGCCATGTGAAAACATGTGCTCAAGATTCTTGGTTTGAGCGACCGGCTCCTCATCCTCGAACCATAAGTAAGAGACACCGTCGTCGGACACGCTGGTTACTTCTATCCGAAACAGTTGGTCGACCTTGGCTCTAAATCCTCCTTCGGGCTCTTCGATGGTTATATCTTCCTTTTTGAGTACGTAATCGGTGGTTACTTTGACCTCGAAATCATAGTCGAAGGTGGTCGTTCCCTGGCTGGCATGCAGCGTAAGGGTGAATGTTCCCAACGAAGTGAAGGTGTATTCCAGATTCTTCGAATCGGCTATTTTCGAATCACCGAGAGACCATTCATAGGAAACGCCCTCATCCGAAACGCTTTTCACTTCGATCCGGAAAGGCTGGTTGACCAGAGCCTTAAATCCCCCGTCGGGCCGGTTCACAGAGATGTCTTCCTTTTTCAGGAGATAACCGTCGTCTCCGTTATCAGCGTCGTTGCACCCGGCAAGAAATCCAACCGAAAGCAACGCCGATAGAAGCAGTAAAACGATTCGCTCATAATTTTTTTTCATATTCAAGAGTGTTAAGTTACTCTTCCAGCGGTTGCAATTTTTTATGTGTGAAAACAATATGTGCCGGTATGTTCCCGGTGCTTATCGACCATTTTCGTATGCCGTCCGGCCCAAAGCAGTGCAGGGTTCCGGCACGGACGTAGTCTTTGGCATCGGTAACCAGAAACTCTCCGGTGTTTGGGTTGACGGCGATTCCATAAGGTGTCTGGATACGCTTTTCGGTGCCGTCTTTGATAAAGTTGCGCGTAACGATCTCCCGTGTGCGCGTGTTTACGATGGCATAGGATACCGTCCAATCGTTTGTCAGATAACTCCATTCGGTACTGTAAAGGAACAGCGAATCCCGACACAGGGTCATGTGTGTATTGGGTAGGTCTTCGAACTCGTATGCAACCTCGTCAGTCGAGGTGTCGATTATGAATGTTTTGGAAGGTATTTCATAATAGTCTCCGCGGGAAGAAACATACAGGTTGCCGTAATTGTCCGGCTGTATCCGGTGAAGGTTGATAGCGACATCTATTTTTTTCTCTTCCGTAAAAGTTTTTAGGTCGATAACCGACACGGTACGGTCGTAATTCGGGACACGGTAACCACCGGAATTGGCGACATAGAGTTTATTGCCCACAATGGCCATCTCTTCGGGCTGATAACCTACAATGCACTCATCGACGACCTGAAGGCTTACCGTATCGATTTTGGCCACATATCCGATCCGGGCGTCTGGGGCTATCTGCACGGGGCCTGCGTAGGCACTCACATAGGCGTATTTGCCTTTGAATGCGAGGTAACGGCAATTGGGTATCGCTATTTTGGTGATATGTTTGACCGTATTGACATCCATAACCTCGACATAGTTGGAACAATTTATAACTGCCCAGAGTTTGTCACCGTAAATTTGAATGTCGTTTCCCACGTCGCCGAGGTCTTTGACCTCATAAGGGTTGCGTTCGCCGTAAATATTTCGCGTGTAAACGCCTGTCTCATAGTTGTAATAGTCGAGCGAAGCCTGGTTTGTTCCCATATTGCCTTCGTTGAGCAGAAAAAATCCGTATATATCGCCAGTAACCTGTTCCCACGGATTCACCAAGGTCGGCTCGGAGGGTAATACCGGATCGTCCTTGCGGCAGGAAGCCGCAAGGATGAGAATGCCGATGAAGACTGTAAGCCATTTTAAATAAAATCCCTTCATAATGTAAGACTTAGAATAATCTTGAAATTGGTTCCCGGCATGGGATACCATTTAACCACTTCGTATTGCTGGTTGAAAATGTTATTCACCTCCGCGGTGATACGAAGCTGAGCGTGTTTGAATGGGAAATTTCGCGACAGCGACATATCGTGCGTATACCACGGCTGGATATAATTGACCGGAGTATTGTTTCCGAGCATATATCGCTCTCCCGTATAGATAAAACTGTAATTAAAATCCCACTTTCGATAGGAAGCGTTAAGAATCACGGTGCCGCTGTGCCACGGAATGTAGGGTATCTGGTCGCCATATCCGTCCATAACGGTTTCCTCCCAACCTTCATCCTTCTCCTCAGTGAAGTCCTGTGCCTTCTGATAGGTATAACTCAACCGGGCGTCCAATGCCACGCCGCCTATATTGAAACAGGGATTGAACGTCACATCCACACCGCGTATCTCCACATATCCGAGATTAACCATTGTCCAGACGAGCTGGTTGGAGGTCGGGGTGGCGATTATCTTGTCTTTCACCTCGTTGTAATAGGCATCCACCGTAAGATTGAGCGTCGACAGCACTCCTTTGCCGAATCGTTTGGAGTAGACAACTCCCACATTGTATTGTGTGGCGTATTCCGGCTTCAGAAGCCGGTTGCCCAATTGCACGTAATAGAGGTCGTTGAAGGTCGGCATCCGGAATATCTCTTTATAAAAGGCTCTTATATCAAGGCCGATCTTTTCAAACGGACGGTACGATGCGATTACCGTGGGAGAGAATACGTTTTTATCCGGCGCTGTTTCCATCCTCCGAGCGCTCCGGTCATGTACATACGTGTAAAGCAGGCTTGCCTGCATGCTGAATCGTTTGAGGTTGACCGATGTGGCTATGGCTCCCAGCAACGTATAGCGCCTCGGTTCGATGAAATGCGCATTGAACATATCGGTGCCGTCTGCATCGAGTTTGTTCCATTGGAAATCTGTGGACAGATTCGCTGTCCACCACGGGGTGAAAGCGAACAGATTGGCAGCCGTAATATAAACCTCCTGCTGCCAATAGTGATTATCCATCGGTTGTACGGTACTTTCGGGCGGCATGACGTAATTCATATAGTCGTTGGCGTATTTGGCTTGGATTTTATAGCTGTAGAGATCCGTCACCTCTTGCCTTAAGGAACCTTGAAAGAAAAAATTACGGTCTTTCTGCCGGTCTTCGTTCAGTAATGAAATACCGTAATCCTTTTTTACGGCTGCACCGGGATAGCCTCGCTCGGAATTGTAGAAATATCCTTTCGCCTGCCATTCTCCGCGCTTTACCTTGCCGAAAAGAGCAGCCTCGGCGCGAAGAAACCGGACATCCCCGTTGCGTCTGACTTCGGTGGTGTCATAGCCGCCATCCTTATGATAGCGAAATTTATATTTGCCGGAAGTGTTCAGATATTCAATATTGGCCGACGACGAAAGGTTTTCGCTGATCCGGTGCTCCCAAAGGGCGGAAGCGTTGATAAGGTCGAAGGAACCGCCTTTGAGTTTTACATTGAAACGGTTTCTGCGTCCGCTCTCGAAAACAGGTCTGCGCGTCACCATATATACCGCACTTGCCGAGGCGAAATCGCGTGCGGACTGGAATATGTCGCTTTTCTGGCCGTTATAAACGGATACCAATTCCATGTTGTCAAGCGAAAATTTACCGAGGTCCACCGTCCCGTTCTGGGCATTGCCGATCTGTATGCCGTCGTAGAATACCCCCACGTGTTGGCTGCCCATACTACGGATGTTGACGGTTTTCAGCCCCCCGATACCTCCGTAGTCCTTTATCTGCACACCGGAAAAATAGCGCAACGCATCCGATACGGAATGTGAGTTGAGCCTTTGCAGTTTCTCGCCGGAGAGGATCTGTGCCGGGACGACCGCCCTGTTCTGTCTCCCAAGCACCGTCACCTCGTCGATAGCCAGTATCCGGACCGAATCCGGGATTTGTCTATTCTCGGCATCTTGAGCATTCGTAGTGCCGCAGGCGAGAAAGTGGAACAGTATCAAAATTACCGATATTCTTTTCACTTCTTGATAGCGCTTGTTAATTAATGGAGTGCCGGGATTTTCTTATCCCGGCACTCCGGGTGTTGTCGCAAACGAGGGCCGGTTATTCGAACCTTACCGCCAGATCGTCCCACGCAAAATATGCCGGCTGGCTGAACCCATAACCGTTATCGCTGTCGCCTGTGACGTTGAATTCGATGCGGCTGACTTTTCCGAGTTCGGAAAGATTCCATTTCTGCCAATCGATGACGCAGCAGCGACGCTACCACTCGACGGTAATGTCATCCACTGCATAATACGCAGGCAGCGAGTAACCGTAACCGTTATCGGCGCCGCCAGCCTGGTTCAGCCGAAGCGAAACGATCGGCCCCAGTTCAGAAAGATCCCATTTTGTCCATGTTTTCGTGATGGCTTCGGGCGTAGCGAAAATCATCGTAATGGTTTTGATTTCTTTGCCGTTGGCATCGAACCCCGTAGCGTAGAAGGTTACGTCTTTGGTCAGTTCGGGCGACAGTCCGTTGCCGGAGGTGGCAACCGAGTAGAAATAGCAGGTCGAATTGACGTACAGGCTTCGGATCGTCCGTGCTTTGTTGTCTGCAAATTCGAGAATGGGACGTCCATCACCGTAAGGAAAGTCAAAATCCAAATAGCCGAATGTCGTCAGGAAATTATCGGAACCATTGCGGCCTCCGCCTGTCATACTATCCTCTACTCCGTCGGGATTGTACACATACAGATCGTATAAATAATTGCCATATTTACTCTGATCCAGCGAATTGGAATTATAGGAGCATACGAACCAAGGATAGCCCCATCCGTTCATGAAGCCGGTAGGACGGCCAGTAGTGAGCTGCGTGGTTTCATCGACCCAGGCATAATCGTCTGGACTCCCTAATTGTGTCGTTGAATATTTTCCGGGGTTATAGTTGCAGGCGACCCATTTGGCCCAGTCGCTACCCTCGAAGGTTATTGTATAGCTATGCGTATCCGCCGCACTTACTGTCAGTTCTGCCATGCACGAGGAATTCCCGGCCATTCCGATCAAGGCGATCACACCCTCCGTTTCTGCATAGCTGTTCGCTTTGGCCGGCGCTACAACCGTCAGTACATTGCCTTCGACCGAAACTTTCCATCCGTCGGGTTTAGTCCATGTCATCCGTTCGACACCCTTGCTCTCGATCGTAAAGGTCTGCGTCTCATCGTAAACGAATATGCCTCTCTTTGCGGAAATCGCGAGATTCAACGCACCTTGCATGGGAATTTCGAGTTTTCCGCCGTCGGCAAGCGTAAAAACCGCCATACCGGGGTTCGAGACCGTATCCACCGACTCGAACATCGAATCGCCATCCGTTCCTTCAGCCCTGACACCCATCGAAGTCCATGTAGTACCATTGTCGATCGACATTTCCCACTCCTTGGTTTCGGTATTGATACGCAATTTCGGAGACACGGCATTCTGTCCGGGGGCGCCGTCCTCACCCTGCGCCTTGATCTTTTCGCCGTCGACCAGTATGAAATCGCCATCGAGCGTCCAGTAATAAAGGCCGTCGCCATCTTTTTTCACCGAGATAGCGGGAGCATCAATTCCATTTTTTCCGTTGGTGATCGAGGCGGTTTCACCATTGGAGAATGTAATTGTGTATCCGTCATTATTTTTGATGACGGAGGTCACAGTTACATTCTTTTGTAAAGCATCGACCAGTTTTTGGAGTGCATCGATATCGGTGTTAGCACTCTTCATGGCTTGCTCCATAGCTTCCATGCGCGAATCGAGGTCATCGACCGCTTTCCACAAATCGTCGTCGTCATACGAGCAGCTCCACATCGCAACGCCGAACAGGGCGATTGCCAAAAGGGTAAATAGTTTTTTCATTCCTGTTGTATTTTAAGTTTGACAAATAAAAAATCAACCGTATCCTTTCGGGATACGGCACAACAGAAATTCAAAACGGATTTACACCTTTCGCAGGGCTGTCGGAAGCCTCGTAATAGACCGGAATGCCGGATGCAGGGGGAAATCGCTGTTTTGATTTTCACCCGTACACCCGCAGGTTACAAATCTTATAAATGCATCGGCAGGTCTTCTGACTTGTTCCGGTTTTACGCCTTCCCAGCCTTGCGGCCAGTGGCAAAGATTGTAAAACCTTTTGCGCCCCATGTTTGGGACAGGAACTCACAGCAACGGGTATTGTCGCAGATTCTCACTGCATTCCCTTTTCATTCTTCATCGCGTAATCGGCGATTCGGAAACCTTTGCGACGGCAAATATACAAATTTTTGCTTGTTAGGTATCTTCGATACGAAAAAAAATGCAATCCTGTATTTTGGGTATTATACAGTTATGAATCATACTTATCTGATTTGAGATTTTAAGAATAATTACTTTTTTCTCAGATGCTCTGCATCTTGAAGTAGCTTATACGCTTTCCGCTCTTTAATTGAAGCCTGTTCCAGCTGCTCAGCCCGCCGCCTTACGGCTTCTTCGTACCGCTCGACTTGGTTTCGGACGGTATCGCGCATGGCCGTGTGCTGCTTATCCCTGAATATCGTTTCCAACTCTGTCAGCTTCTTTTCGGTGATTTCCCCGCACATCTTCACGTAACGGTATTTCAGATCGTTGGTAGCTAACTGACGATTATTCTCCGAGATTCGGTAAATGAATGCTGCTTGCAGGAAAATACATCCCAGCATGGCGAACATCGTCAGAAATGTTTTCGAGGATTTAAGATCGAGCGTATAGGTATGGCGGTGCTCCTGCAGGGGCAGGTTTTCGGGCTTTGCCGCTGCTTCGACGGCTTGCCCTACCTGCTCGATCAATGTATGTGTCTGCCTGTTCTCCTTGTCGATCACCTCCAGTCTCCCTGCCAACTGCGCCAGCAGTGTGTTGTATCTGTCGGCAAATTCCCGCTCCTGCTCGGTTTTTACTCCCGGCAAGGCCGTATGCCGTTGCAGATGTTCGAGCAGCTGTGCGACCTGCCCCTGCGAGAGTTCTGCGGCCTCTATCAGCCGCTCGATCCGTTCCAGCTGGGCATTCTTCAGACCCGCGTTTCCCGTGCCGCCTGCTTTGGCGTTTTTGATGGCTTTGACAAGCGTTTCCTTGAGGTCTTCGTACATTTCGATCGAGAGGTCCATCTTATTTTCGTCGTTCATGGTTTTCCGGTTTTAAGGTTATATTTTCATTTTGGCTCTTTTTTTCTGTTCTTCGAGTCTGCGTCGGTGTTCCATCGCAGCTATTGCCATCGCCTCGGCCGCGGCGTTGAGCAGCGCCGTGATTCGTGCGATATGCTCTTCGGGACTTTCTCCCGGCTTGCGCTGCAACTGCTCGGCCGACACTCCGCCGGGCGAATTGGCCGGCGGCAGCTGAATACCCCCGGCCTTTCCAAGGTTGACCGATAGTGGCTCTTCGCGCGTACTGCCGCCACTTCTGCCCATGTTGCCGAATAACCCTGCAAATGCCGAACGGTAATTGCCTGCCGCCGCCGAGAGGTTCCCGAAGAGCGTGGCCCGGTGTTGGGTCTGCTGTTGAATATGGTTGAACCGGTTGTCGAGTTTCGTAAAGCTGAATGCCCTGTCGATCTTCGATCCGGAGAACTCGAAGCCGTTTTTCGAGAAGAGGATACCCTGCTTGCGGTCGGTATTTCCGCAATACTTGTAACGGACGCCGATGTCCTGTTCCTTTAATTTGCCTTCCAGTTCGTTCCAACTTTTGCTCTTGGGCAGACAGCCTTTGATCGCATCGTGGATTTCGTATCTGGTTTTGTCGGGTTCGCGCAGCCGCTCCCGCCGTACGTCGTCCTTTCCCGGTGCGAGATACAATCCGTACTTCTCGGTCAGTTCCCGGCAGACCTTGGCGTTTCGAATCTTGATGTTCCTGTCCGAAATGGTCTGCCCGTTGTTCCCGACCCGGTTGTAGACCAGATGGCAGTGCGGATGGGGCTGGTCGAGATGGCGCACCAATAGGTATTGCGTATCGGTGATGCCCATCTTCTGCATGTACTCCTTTGCGATCTGCGTCATCAGGGCGTCGGTCATCCGCGGGGCGTCTTTGGGTGAGAAAGACAAGGAGATATGGCCGACATTGTTTTTCAGCCGTGGGTTCAATAAGGTCTGGTCTTTGAAGTCCTGCACCATGTCCTTCACTTCCGGAGGCATAATGCCTTCGGCTTCCAAGATCCGGGATTCTTCTTTCATCACATAACCCACCGTCCCCGAAAAGGACGAAGCGGATATTACCTTACCGACCATCGCATATCTGCTTCAGGAGTTTTTCGATAGCCGTGACGATCGCCGCATGCCGTGCCCTGACAGTCGCCAGACCTTTGGCATTGGCCAGCCGGGTCAGCTGGTTCAGATTCCGGGCGACGCCTTTCAGTTGGGCCATGAAATCCAGTTGTTCGCGGGTGATCCGTGCTCTTACCGTTCCTCGGTCGATCAGTTGGCGCAGAACCTCGGCAGGCGGTTGCCCGGCCTCGCGGCAGAGGGCCGAAAAGCGGAGTTTCCGTTCGGGGCTGAGCCGTGTGCTGACGACGTATTTGCGGATGTGACCGATGCCGACTTTCGGGCGCCCGCCTTGTTTGCCATATGTTTTTTTCGGTGTTTCCATGATAAGTGGTTAAGCATTTTTTGTTCAGACCAGCGGGATTTTACGCCGACCAGCGGGGAAGGCGCAGTTTTCGTCTACGAAAACACAACCTTGCCTTCCTTAAATCTTTACCCCTTTCCGACGCGGAGGTTCAATCGTCGCTGTTTCTGCTTTCGAGGGTTGCAGATCATTCCGACAAGAGTGATCTTGCTTATCGGATATAGTTTTCGTGGTCTTAGGTCGGTCTTTTATGCGGGCGATCAGATAGTCGTTTACGTCCTTGTGCCCGCTGTAAAAATGCCTTTGGTCGATTACCTCGCTGCGGGGGCAAAGACGGATCAGATCGGAGGTCATTTTACGCCCGGCTTCGTCGTTGTCAAAGAAGGCGTGAATCACCGGATGCCGGGAGAGAAACGGGATGGCTTTGGGCAGGTTGACGACCGAGTTCAGAACCGCGGCGTCGATGCGCAGTCGTTCGGGGTGTTTCAGCGAGAGATAAGCGAGGAAATCCATAAATCCTTCGAAGGCGATTACCGTATCGGAACGGTTGTCGATGGTGGTGATATGTTTGGGCGAGGAGCCGCCTTTGAACCGCTCGGAGCGGAGCTCCCACCCTCCGGCATCGTTGCGGAACCCGACGGCGAAAAAGGCGCGGCCGTTTACCTCGTAGCGAACCTCGCGGCAGAATGCAGCGGCGACCGACGGGACGATGCCGCGCGAGGCGAGATAACCGACCAATGCCGGATGCCGGAGCGAAGCGTCGGAGAGGATGCGGAGCGCGGGGACGGCGGCCGGACGCAAGACCGGCAAGGGACCTCCGGCAGCTGGACGCTCGCCAACACCCGGTGAAAGAGAAACGGAACCGGCGTCCCTTTTTTCACCGTTTTGCAGCCGTCGGACGGCTTCACGGCTGTCGCACCGCTCCAACCGCATTACGAGGGTGCGCAATGTGCCGCCTTCGCCCAGTCCGAAGTCGTACCAGAGATTCTGCACATAGTCCACTTTGAAACTCGGCGTGCACTCTTCCCGCAAAGGGGAAAGATACATGCCGTAGCCGTTGCGTTCGTATTTGGGCTGAATGCCCCGCCGTGCGAGGAAATCGCGGATGCTGATATTTTTCAGATCGTTCATCATTTTTTGTTGTTTGAAGTTTGCCGATTTTATCTTACTACTTACTACATGCTTGCAACAGATTGATCTTTAATATTCTATGTGTAGTAGCCAAGTCTATATCACCTTACTACCGTAGTAGGTTCATGTAGTAGCGTAGTAAGATGTAGTAAGGTGTGCGTTTTGTATCTTACTACACTACAATATGTTATATTTCAATATTTTGTAGCTGTGTGTAGTAGCGTAGTAACTACAATCCGTAAGAGACGAAAGGATTGGGTGCGATCTTCTTGATGACCCATCCGTAGACGGGATTTCCGTTGACACGTTTCGAGCGTCGCTCGAACCCGGCCTTGCGCAAGGCTTCGCCCATGCGTTTCTCGGAGAGGTTCAGCGACGAATAGCTGCGCAGGTAGTCCAGAATCTCCACGGTGGTCATAAAGCAATCCGTGACGGCATGTTCCGGAGGCTTCTCGAACCCTTTCAGCAGCATTTCGTATTCGATGGTCTGGACATGGAATGCGGCGTTTCCCCGGTGCAGTTCTTCGATCTCGGTGTCGTCGAACCAGTAGCGGAATCCGTTATTCAGGAGCGTTCGGGCTTCGGAGTATACCCGATCCATATCTACCCATATCGCCCGGTCGATGTCGATGGATAACACCTCGAAGGGCAGGAAGCGCCGCGAGCCGGTCGGGTCGGTCAGAAAGTCGTTCCCGTTCACCGAGGCCATGAAGCTCGCCAAGTGGGGATACTCTTCGATGTAGACGTCGTAGGGCCGCCGGTATTTGACCGAAGGAGCCGTGATGAGGTTCTTCAGCTCGTTTTCATCCCGTTTGTTGAGCGCCTTCAGCTGGTCGTCGATGTTGATGAAGAGGTATTCGGCAACCAGCGTCAGCACGTCTTTGTTCTGCGGGTCGATCTTTCCCGTGAAAAGATAACTGGCGAGTGCGCGGGGACAGAGGTTGTCGAGCCACGTGGTCTTGAACTTTCCCTGTTCGCCGGTCAATACCAGACATACATGGTTCTGACACCCAACATCATTCATCGCATTGGCGACCACGCCGACGAGCCATTTGGTCAGGTACTCCGACCAATGCCGGGCGTTGCGCACAGTGACGGTCGCGGCCAGTTCGTCGATGGCCTGAGTCCCCGTTGCCGGCGGCAGTTTATGAAAATACGCCTGCACGGGATTCACACGCTCGGAAAAGTCGCTTTCGAGCATGCTGCGCAGGTTCTCCGCCGAGGTGGAGATGCCGATGGTGCGGTCGAGCTCCCGCCGAAAGGAGTTGAGCCGGTATTTGGTCACGGGGAGGAACTCGCCGTCGCTGCTGCGGAACTCCGCACGGCTTTTGACCGTGTTGTAGCGAAAGGCGTAATGCTCCCGCAGAAACTCCTCGATACGCTCGTTCCGGGACTGCTTGCCGGGGGCTGCAACGCTGTCTGACACCTTATTTGCCATCGTGTTCGCCGAGAATCCGTTGAATGTCCGAGGTGCGGTAGCGAACCTTGTTCCCGACCTTAACGGCTTTCAGATATCCTTTGCGGTTCCAATGCCAGAGCGTCGCATCGCAAACGCCGCATAGCTCTTTGACCTGTTCTTTGGTCAGGTAACGTTCCTTGCGGGCTTCGGCGACTTGTGCAGCCAGCTCTTCTTTGGCGCGGTCGATAAGGCTTTTGGAGAAAGCCAACAGATCCTCGCCGCTTACCTCCAGCCGGATGCTGCCCGGAGCATCCCGGAGGATGGATAATAAATCTTTCATACATTGCTTTCCGCCCGTTATGAGGCGCAGCCTTCCGGCGGAGGGAAAAGCAGCGCCGCCGCCCGGAAATCCGAGCGACGGCGCAAATATAATGTTATGATTGAGCGATATTTAAGCGTTTAATTCGCGGTGTGTTAAGACGAATTTAACGAGCCTTATTGCGATAGAAAATCTTTTATTTCCCGGATGATAAGGGCCTCGCCGCCCCGACTGCTGACGGCCGATCCGATAAGTAGCGGTTCCGTCAGACGGCTGTATGCTTCCTGTATGCCCCGCTCGTGGACGATGCGGATGTCAGAGCCGTATTCCGCTTGCAGGGCATTGCGGAATGGCTTGATATTGATTGGAACCACCAGATAGCGTAATTCATCGAGAGCGATCTTCAGACGTGCGATGTCGGTCTGGGTGTGTTTCCTCGTGAGGTATTCGCCGATCTTTCTTCGCAACTCAGCGGGATGTGTGACAATTGGCGAAAACATTTCCACCAATGATCTGGCTGCGCTCGGCCTGCCGGGCTTCCTCTTTTCACCTGCATCTTCGACAAGAAGAGTGCCCGTTGCCCATTCCAGCACTCGGTCGCTTTCGGCCAGCCGTATCGCTTCGCGGTGGGCATCCCAATCCTGCTTGGTGCGCAGTTCTAATTTGATGGAGCGGGAGATTAGCAGTTTGATCGTGGCACTCATGGTCATTTTCTGCAAGAATCCCAGATCGGGCGAGCGCCGCAGCTCTTCGCTACGCTCCACCATCCGTTCGAAACTCTTGCCGAAGTAGAGCCAGCAAAGCATTGCCGGGAGTGTGGAATCCTTGCCGGGCTGTTCGCACTCCCGGATGATCTTGCCGGCAAGGTCGTGTTGTTGGGCTGCCTGCTCGATTTCATCGACATGCTCGAACAGTCCTTCATTGGCTTTGTCGGACATGAGGCGCCGGTACCGGGGGATAAGGGACATGGCTTGGAATATGACCGACTGGCACCCTGCATAGTCACGGGCGTTCATCGCCTCTTCGAATGCGGCGTATTCGTCGGGGTGGGTGTTCATCCATTCCCGCAACTTCGCTTTGAAAGCCTCGTATTCCTGCTGGCCCATA
>ENA-UOJO01003791-UOJO01003791.1-human-gut-metagenome-genome-assembly--contig:-P57-NODE-3791-length-13825-cov-10.835512_pt1 | contig 13825 bp, 9 predicted proteins | sample MGYA00242351_ERZ723898 | MGnify/ENA metagenome assembly ERZ723898 | reverse complement strand
GGGATATCCGCCAGCTGAAGCTCACAAAAGTACCAAAAGAGAACGGCGGAAGCCGCTATGCGGTTCTGCAGAACGCACCGTCCGAGGTTGGGAGCCGCTATGCGCGCGTGTTAAAAGACGCGTATATTTCCGTTGATCTTGCCAAGAATATTCTGGTCATCAAAACCGTGTCTGGAATGGCGATGGCGGCGGCAGCGGCTTTCGATGAGATGAACTGGAATGAAATTGTCGGCTGCATCGGCGGAGACGATACGATTCTCTGCGTGGCAAGAGACGATGATGCGGCGCTTGTGGCAGCAGAACGACTGAAAAAAATGGTGGACGGCATGGAGGAGACGGGCGAAGAGTTCTAAAGAACGCACGTCTCTGCAAAAAGAGACAAAAAGATGACAGCAGGTGTGACACCGGAGGAAAAGAATGCTCACAAACTTACACGTAAAAAATCTGGCCCTGATCGACGAAGCGGAAGTGGAGTTCGGTCCGGGCCTGAATATACTGACCGGAGAAACCGGAGCCGGAAAATCCATCCTGATCGGTTCGATCAACGCGGCGCTTGGAAAGAAGATATCCCGCGAGATGATCCGGACGGGAGAGACAAGCGCGCTGGTGGAACTGGTCTTTGAAACCGAAAATCCGCATGTGCTGGAGCTGTTAAAAGAGATGGATCTCGAGGCGGAGGAGGGACAGGTGATTATTTCCAGAAAGATCACCGGATCCCGCAGCGTCTGCCGCATCAACGGCGAGGCATGCAATATCTCGCAGGTAAAAGTCCTTGCGTCCCTGCTACTCGACATCCACGGCCAGCATGAGCACCAGTCGCTGCTCTATCCGGACCGGCAGATCGCGATTCTTGACGCGTTTGCGGGAACCGAGGCGGCCACGGCAAAAGGAGAGGTCCGGGCGCTGTACCAGGAGTGGAAGAATGTCCGAAAGGAGCTCTCGGCGTACGAACTCGACGAGGAGGCAAGAAAGCGGGAGGCAGCATTTCTTACGTTTGAAATCAACGAGATTGATCAGGCAGAGCTAAAAGAGGGCGAGGACGAAGCGTTGGAAACTGCGTACCGGAAAATGGGCCATGCGAAAAAGATCGCGGAATCTCTGCAGACGGTATATGCGATCACCGGCTACGGTGCAGAGAACAGCGCCGGGGAGCAGGTCGGCCGCGCAATCCGGGAGCTGCAGCAGGCCGCGGTGTACGACGATGCACTTTCCGGTCCGTCGCAGACCCTTTCCGATATTGACGGACTGCTGAATGATTTCAACCGCGAAATTTCCGCATATCTTTCCGAACTGACCTTTTCCGAAGAAGAGTATTACGAGACGGAAAAGCGGCTCGATGAGATCAACCGCCTGAAAGCAAAGTATGGAAAGACGATGGAAGAGATCACCGCATATCGCGAAGAACAGCAGAAAAAACTGGAAAAACTGGAAAACTTTGAGAGCTGCCGTGCCGCACTGCAGGAGCAGTTACAGAAAACGGAGCAGAAACTGGATGCGGCCGCACATAATCTGTCCAAAATCCGCAGAAACTATGCAAAACGGCTCGAAACACAGATTATCGAAGGTCTGCGCGACCTGAATTTCCTGCATGTCGCATTTGAAATTTCATTTGAAAAGACAAAAAGCTACACCGAAAACGGAACCGATGCTGTGGAGTTCTTAATCTCCACAAACCCGGGCGAAGCGATCCGTCCGCTGGCGAAAGTTGTTTCCGGCGGTGAACTGTCGCGAATCATGCTTGCAATCAAGACGATTCTTGCCGACCGCGACGAGACAGAAACCCTGATTTTCGATGAAATCGACACCGGAATCAGCGGAAGGACGGCGCAGAAAGTTTCCGAAAAAATGGCACAGATCGGGCAGCGCCATCAGGTCATCTGCATCACCCATCTGCCGCAGATCGCAGCGATGGCAGATTCTCATTTTGAAATCGAAAAAAACGTCGAAGAAAACGAGACCGTCACATCGATCCATCCATTATCCGAGGAAGATTCTGTCAGAGAACTGGCAAGAATGCTCGGCGGCGCGAAAATTACGGATTCTGTTCTGGCAAATGCCAGCGAGATGAAGGAATTGGCACAGGTACAAAAATCTGCAAGACTCAAATAAAGAGAAGTCCGCATACTAAGAGGGAAATCACGAAACAAAGCGTGGTTTCCCTCTTTTTCGCGGGCGGCGAGTCAAAGTCCGTGCCTGCACGAGAACTTGACGACCGCCGCGAAAACAAAAGAAATGCCGCAGTTCTGCCCTGCGGCGGAAAGGATGGGAATGCAAATGACGAGAAAACAAAAATACCGAAGAGTCCTGCTTGCGCTGGCGGCGCTGTTTCTGATCCTCGCTGTTCTTCTTGGCTACGATGCCATGCGCGAATCCCTGCCGGATACGATGTATGTGGATGAGAACAGCGAAAGCCCGTTTCAGCCGCTCACGAAACATCCGCTTCTGACGATTTCGGAAGATACGAAGGAAGCAGAAAAAACCGAATTCGGAGAAACGGGTGAAACGGTTGTAGAATGTTCCGCCGCCGGGATCCCGCTGAAAAAGATCCGTGTGATCCAGGAAGAACGGCCGAAAGTTGCCGTCTGCGGCGCGCCGGTCGGTATCTATATGGAGACCGACGGTGTGATGGTGATCCGTACAGCCGAAATCCGTTCGTCCGACGGAACCGTCAGCCGTCCGTCAGAAAATATTCTGCGGGAAGGCGACTATATCACAAAAGTAAACGGACAGAGCATCCGCAGCAAGCAGGAGCTGATTGATGCAGTAAAAGTATCAAACGGTTTCCCGGTGTGTCTTTCCCTGCTTCGGGACGGGGAAACGATCGAAGTGCAGGTGACACCGCAGAAAAGCCAGGACGGCACCTGCCGCCTCGGGGCCTGGGTCCGCGACAATATGCAGGGAATCGGAACACTGACTTTCGTGGAACCGGACGGAACCTTTGCAGCGCTCGGCCATGGAATCAGTGATGTCGATACCGGAAAAATGCTCCAATTGAACGGCGGAGAACTGTATCTGACACAGATTCTGTCTGTGATCCCGGGAAAAGCGGGTGTACCGGGTGAACTGCAGGGCGTGATCCATTACGAAGAAAAGAACCGTATCGGGTCAGTGGCGGAGAATACCATCTACGGTATCCACGGCGTTCTGGACAGGGAAAAAAGCAGTGCACTGCCGCTTACCGTGACGGAAATTGCCTACCGGCAGGAGATCGAGACGGGCCCGGCCACCGTGCGGATGTGCGTGGACAATACGGTAGAAGAGTATGAGGCGGAGATTACGGAAATCGATCTTGGAAGCGAGAATACGAACAAAAATTTTGTGCTCGAAATTACCGATCAACGGCTGCTGCAGAAAACCGGCGGCATCGTACAGGGAAATTCCGGCTCGCCGGTGCTCCAGAACGGAAGGCTGATCGGCGCCATTACCCATGTTTTCGTAAACCATCCGGAAAAAGGCTACGGTGTCTTTGCGGAAAACATGCTTGCACGGAACTGAAAAAATATGCGTTAATTTGGTTGAAATTGTTACAAACTCCCGAATTTTTACGGAAAATGTCGATCGAATTTTCAAAAATTTACGGGAAATATATTGAAAAGGCGAAAAAATAAAATTATAATGTCTGTGTGATTGGAAAAAGTTCAGAAGAAAACGGATGCAGTGAAATTCCGGAAAGACTATGAGTTTTTGCAAAGGAGAGCTTTATGGAAAAGATCAACATTGCCATCGCGGATGATAACGAACGCATGCAGGAAATGCTTGGGAACGTCATAAAACAGGATGACACGCTTGAACTGATCGGGCAGACCGGAAACGGAAATGATATCTACAGTATCATCCGCGACAAAGAACCGGACGTCGTACTGCTTGACATTTTCATGCCGAAAATGGATGGTCTGACTGTAATGGAGAAAGTCAATGAGGATAAAAATCTGAAAAAAAGACCTGCCTTTATCGTTGTCTCCGCCGTAGGAGAGGAGAGAATCACCGAAGATGCGTTCCGGCTCGGCGCTTACTATTACGTCTTAAAACCGTTCGACAACGAAACTCTTCTGAACCGGATCAAAGCAACAAAAGGAATGACAGCAGTAAGAAGATACCATCCAAGAAATTTTACAAACTCTGGAAAAGAGCCGATCTGTCCGCCGGAAAACAGTCTGGAAATCGATGTGACAAATATGATCCACGAGATCGGCGTTCCTGCCCATATCAAAGGATACCAGTACCTGCGCGATGCGATTCTGCTTTCCGTAGAGGACACGGAAATGCTCAATTCCATTACCAAGATTCTCTATCCGACCATCGCGAAACGCCACCAGACAACGTCAAGTCGTGTCGAGCGTGCCATCCGCCATGCGATTGAAGTGGCCTGGAGCCGCGGCAAAATGGACACAATCGACGAGCTGTTCGGCTATACCGTGAACAACCGCAAGGGTAAACCGACAAATTCTGAATTTATTGCATTAATTGCAGATAAAATACGTCTTGAACTGAAAAATCAGTAAAAAGTAACAAAAAAATCCGAACAAACGGAGAAATTACAGAAGTTTAGACTTTTTTTTCTGGACAAAGTACGGTATAATACAGACAGGACGTTGATTATCCTTTCGCGTTTCATAGGATCGTGACAAAAAGGAAGGAATTACAGAAAAACAAAGATGCGATAATCAGCATGAAATTACAGGAGGATTCTTTTCATGAAAAATATTTTGTTCGTGGCTTCAGAGTGTGTACCGTTCATCAAAACAGGCGGTCTGGCGGATGTAGTAGGTTCTCTGCCGAAATACTTCCCGAAAGAGTATTTTGATGTGCGCGTGGTGATTCCAAAATACGCAGGAATCAAAGAACAGTTTAGAAATCAGATGCAGTATGTGACAAACTTCTACATGGATCTGAACTGGAGACAGCAGTATGTCGGCATTTTCGAGATGGAATATGAAGGCATCAAATTCTACTTTATCGACAACGAGGAGCATTTCGGAGGAAGCACTCCATATGCGGGCATGCCGTGGGATCTGGAAAAATTTGCTTACTTCAGCAAAGCAGCGCTTTCCATTTTACCGACCATCGGTTTCCGCCCGGACCTCATCCACTGCCACGACTGGCAGACCGGTCTCGTTCCGGTTTACCTGCACGAGCGTTTCCAGGCAGATGAATTCTATCGGGGAATCAAAACCGTCATGACGATCCACAACCTGAAATTCCAGGGCATCTGGGACCGCAAGACGATTCAGAGCATTACCGGCCTTTCCGACTACTACTTCACACCGGATAAGCTGGAGTTCAAACACGATGCCAGCTACTTGAAGGGCGGTCTGGTTTACGCAGATGCGATCACCACCGTCAGCAATACATACGCGCAGGAGATTCAGACCCCGTTCTATGGCGAAGGACTCGACGGTCTGATGTGTGCAAGAGCAAACGATCTGCGCGGTATTGTAAACGGACTCGACTACAATGAGTGGAACCCGGAGACAGACGCTCAGATTGCAAAGAATTTCAATGTAAAGAACTTCCGTAAAGAGAAAGTGAAAAATAAACTGGCACTGCAGGAGGAGTTAGGACTCGAGGTCAATCCGAAGACGATGATGATCGGTATCGTATCCCGTCTGACCGATCAGAAGGGCTTCGACCTCATCAGCTATATGATGGATGAGATGTGCCAGGATGCCGTACAGTTTGTGATCCTTGGAACCGGCGAGGAGCGCTACGAGAACATGTTCCGCCACTTCGCATGGAAATACGACAAGAAGGTTTCGGCAAACATCTACTATTCCGATGCAATGTCACACAAGATCTATGCATCCTGCGATGCCTTCTTGATGCCGTCCCTGTTTGAGCCATGCGGACTCTCCCAGCTCATGAGCCTCCGCTACGGAACCCTTCCGATTGTCCGCGAGACCGGCGGCCTCAAAGACACCGTAGAGCCGTACAATGAGTACGAGGGAACAGGAACTGGATTCAGCTTCACAAACTACAATGCGCATGAGATGATGGGTACCGTGCGGTACGCAGAGCGCATCTATTACGACAAAAAACGCGAGTGGAACAAGATGATCGACCGCGCAATGGCACAGGATTTCTCCTGGGCGAATTCCGCAAAACAGTACGAGGAAATGTACAACTGGCTGATCGGATAAGCTGGTCTGCATTCTGAAAAATAAGAAAAAAATCCCGAAATGGCAGAAGAGGAAAGAAAAGCCGTTTCGGGATTTTTTGCAGTATTTTTGGGTTGCGGCAGGAGAGTGGAATATGCTACACTTGTGCATAAGGATATATTCGAAGCAGCTCCGGTGCAGAGGATTTGGGGACTGAAAAAAGACACAAGAAAAACAGTTGACAACAAAGCAGATTTGTAATAGTATGTATACAGAAGCGAACGAACGTTCGTATAGTAAGGAGAATATTCAGTATGGGAAATAATAACGAAGATAAACTGCGTGCACTCGATGCCGCACTTGGACAGATTGAAAAACAGTACGGAAAAGGAGCTGTCATGAAGCTCGGAGATTCCGCAGCAAACATGAACGTGGAAACCATCCCGACCGGCTCTTTAAGCCTGGATATCGCACTCGGTCTTGGCGGTGTGCCGAAGGGAAGAATCATCGAGGTATATGGACCGGAGTCTTCCGGTAAAACAACCGTAGCGCTCCACATGGTAGCTGAAGTACAGAAACGCGGCGGAATTGCCGGCTTCATCGATGCAGAGCATGCGCTCGATCCGGCCTATGCCAAAAACATCGGTGTTGATATTGAAAACCTCTACATCTCACAGCCGGACAACGGCGAGCAGGCACTTGAGATCACCGAGACGATGGTTCGTTCCGGTGCGGTAGACATCATCATCGTGGACTCTGTTGCAGCCCTCGTTCCAAAAGCCGAGATCGACGGCGACATGGGAGATTCCCACGTCGGACTGCAGGCGCGTCTGATGTCTCAGGCACTCCGGAAACTGACTGCAGCGATCAGCAAATCCAATTGTATTGTTATCTTTATCAACCAGCTGCGTGAAAAAGTCGGTGTCATGTTCGGAAATCCGGAGACCACAACCGGCGGCCGTGCACTGAAATTCTATTCTTCCATCCGTCTCGATGTCAGAAGAATCGAAGCCTTAAAGCAGGGCGGAGAGATGGTCGGAAACCGTACCAGAATCAAAGTCGTGAAAAACAAAGTAGCTCCGCCGTTCCGCGAGGCAGAATTTGATATCATGTTCGGAAAAGGAATCTCCAAAGAAGGAGACGTTCTGGATCTGGCAGCTTCCGTCGGCATCGTACAGAAGAGCGGCGCATGGTTCGCATACGGCGGCGACAAGATCGGCCAGGGACGCGAAAATGCGAAAGCATACCTGCGCGAGCATCCGGAAATCATGGATGAGATCGAGCACAAAGTGCGCGTGGCTTACGGCCTGATCAAGGAAGAAGCACCGGAAGGCACAGAAGAAACAGCAGTAGTTCCGGAAACCGAAGGAGACGACGAATAAATGTTTGTGACAGAGATTCGTCCTCTGAATAAAAAGAAATCACGGATCCTCTTCGATGACGGAGAGGATCTGGTTCTTTATAACGGGGAAATCCGCGCTTCCCGCATCAAAGAGCAGGAGGAGCTTCCCGATGAGGTTTACGAAAAGCTGGCAGGGGAAGTGCTGACTAAAAGGGCCAAACACCGCGCGATGTATCTGCTGCTCAGACAGATGCGGACGAAAAAAGAGCTGGAAGATAAGTTACGAAAAGACGGCTATCCCGAGAGAGCCATTGAAGAGGCTGTCTCGTACGTGGAGAGCTTTCACTATATCGACGACCGCGCATACGTGGAGCAGTATCTTGCGGGCAGCGGTGCGAAAAAAGGGAAAAAGGCAGTCCTCTATGCGCTGGCACAGAAAGGCGTGGACCGGGAACTGGTGGAATCCGTCCTGGAAGAGCAGGAGGATGCCCGCGATGAGTATGAACTTGCAAAAAGTGCCGCCTTCGCAAAGCTCGGCACGCCGCACCGGCTGGATGAAAAAGAGTACCGCCGTGCCGCCGGTTTTCTGATGCGGAAGGGATTCGGCAGTTCCGAAATCCGTCGGGCATTGGAAGAATACCAAGATTCCGCTGACGAAGAATTCTGAATATTCCCGGCGATTCCGCCACATGCCGCGAAATTATGTGCAATAAATTACATGAATATTTTTAAAACATTGACAAATTTGTGAAAACAGTATAAAATTGTAGTGTTGTAAATGTGCAATGAAAACTAAATAAGGAGGTGCTCCGGTAATGGGTACAGGTATTACAATTCTGCTGGTATTCATTGCTGTAGTAGTCACGCTGCTTATTGCGGTTCCTGTTACCAGGAAAATTGCTGTGGACAATAAAATCAAGCAGGATGCTGAGAAAATTGGCACAGCGGAAGAAAAGGCGAGAAACATCATAGATGAAGCACTGAAAACTGCCGAAACTAAGAAACGGGAAGCCCTGCTGGAGGCGAAGGAGGAGTCTCTTCGTACGAAGAATGAAGTAGAAAAAGAGACCCGAGAGCGCAGAGCGGAACTGCAGAAATATGAGAAGCGCGTTTTATCGAAAGAAGAATCTGTAGATAAAAAAGCGGACGTATTGGAGCGTCGTGAAAACGAAATTGCAGCAAAAGAGGCAAGCGTCAGAAAGAAAGAAAAGGAAGTAGACGGTCTACACGAAAAAGGAGTACAGGAACTGGAAAGAATTTCCGGTTTTACCTCCGAGGAAGCAAAAGAGTATCTGTTAAAATCTGTGGAAGACGAAGTAAAAATCGACACAGCAAAGCTCTACAAAGAGCTGGAGAGCAGAGCAAAAGAGGAAGCAGGCCGTAAGGCAAAAGAGTATGTGGTAACAGCTATTCAGAAATGTGCTGTCGATCACGTATCCGAGAGTACCATCTCCGTGGTACAGCTTCCGAGCGATGAAATGAAAGGCCGCATCATCGGCCGTGAAGGACGAAATATCCGTACACTCGAAACCATGACAGGCGTTGACCTGATCATCGACGATACACCGGAAGCAGTCGTTCTTTCCTCATTCGATCCGATCCGCCGTGAGGTGGCAAGAATTGCTCTGGAAAAACTGATCGTAGACGGAAGAATCCATCCGGCCCGCATCGAAGAGATGGTAGAAAAGGCCCGCAAAGAAGTAGAACAGAATATTCGCGAGGAAGGCGAGGCAGCCGCACTGGAAGTCGGTGTACACGGACTTCATCCGGAGCTGATCCGTCTCCTTGGAAGAATGAAATTCCGTTCCAGCTACGGACAGAATGCATTAAAGCATTCGATCGAGGTAGCACAGCTTTCCGGTCTCCTCGCAGGAGAGGTAGGATGCGATGTCCGCATGGCAAAACGTGCCGGACTGCTTCATGATATCGGTAAATCCATCGACCATGAGGTAGAAGGATCTCACATTCAGATCGGTGCAGATCTCTGCAAAAAGTACAAAGAATCTCAGATTGTGATCAACACAGTAGAATCACATCACGGGGATGTAGAGCCCCAGTCTCTGATTGCATGTATCGTTCAGGCAGCGGATGCAATTTCCGCAGCAAGACCGGGTGCAAGAAGAGAAACACTCGAAACATATACCAACAGATTAAAACAGTTGGAAGACATCACGAATTCGTTCAAGGGTGTCGAAAAATCTTTTGCTATTCAGGCTGGTAGAGAAGTCCGCATCATGGTTGTTCCTGAGCAGGTATCCGATTCTGAAATGGTACTGCTCGCAAGGGATATCTCGAAACAGATCGAAGCTGAACTGGAATACCCGGGACAGATCAAGGTCAATGTTATCCGCGAGAGCCGTGTAACGGATTACGCGAAATAAAAGACTTTCTACGAAACAATTTAATAACGAAATCAAAAAGAGGCTGTGGACATGAGCAATCATGTTCCACAGCCTTTTCAGTGTGTATAAGAACAGTAAGTTTCAAAAGAATTTATACGTGCCGTATCCGGTTCGAGCGCATTTTCTGAGGTGTAGAGCCATACAGCTTTTTGAAGGTCCGCATAAAAATTTTGTAATTCGACAGCCCGTTTTTCTCCATCAGTACCGTGATCGTTTCGTCGGAATTCTGTAAATCTTCGTACAGGTGCATCGTGCGCACATCGTTCAGATATTCGAGAAAGGTCTGTCCGGTATACTTTTTAAAGAGCCGGCAGAAATACTCCTTCGAGAGCGCCAGGGAATCCGCGGCTGTTTCGAGGCTTAACGGTTCCGGGTAATGCACTTTCACCCAGTTCATAACGTGTGTCACGCGCTGCAGATCGCGCTGTGAACCCGTGAGGGATGCCGAAGGGATCTGGTGGGAATACGACCGGCAGAGATGGTACAGAAATTCGTACAGTCGTGAGGTAAAGAGAAGCTGGTATGAATCGGAAGGATTCTGCCGGATCTCGTTCATCTCCGAGAGCAGTGCGCGGAGCGGAGCCGGCTGTTCCGAGCAGGGAATGATCGTGTCGAAACGCATCGTATCAAAGTCCGGCAGATATTGGCGCATCTGGCTTGCGGAAATCTGCAGCAGAAGATATGTACAGGTGTTGGAGCGCGTCATATGGAGGTCGCCGGAGTTGATGATAATCAGATCGCCCTCGTTTAACCGATACTCCGTTGCCTGGACAATCGCGGAAAACTGTCCCCTGATCAGATAGAGAATTTCCACATATTCGTGCCAGTGCGCCGGAAAAACAAAAGCGGGCGCATCCTGCAGCTCAAAACGGACGTGCAGCAGATCGGTTTCGTGTATTGTTTCGTAAAAGCAGGATTCCATAAGTACCTCCAGGATGTGATAGAAATATACGTCAATTATAATCAAAAAAGATAAGAATATTGTACCAGAAATTGGGCGAAATATCAATATCAACCAGAGAAAGGACAAGAAAGGAACTAGAAGTTACACGAAAAAGGGAAGATAATGGAGACATTAGCACGAAACAAAGTTTGGGAGGAACAAAGACATGAAAGCAAAGGTAAGAACCTTTAACGGAACTACATCTCCGGAAGTAACCCAGCGTGAAACAGATCACCGCAAACTTGCCCGCGAGGCAGCAGCAGAGGGATTCGTTCTTCTGGAAAACAAAGATCATTTCCTGCCGCTGGCAAAGGGCAGCAAGGTAGGTCTTTACGGAGCAGGTGCGATCCGCACCATCAAAGGAGGCACCGGTTCCGGCGATGTCAATGAGCGTGACAGCGTTAATATTTTCCAGGGCATGAAAAATGCAGGCTACGACGTAACAAGCAGTGAATGGCTGGAGGATTACGATAAACTCTACGTACAGGCAAGACTGGACTGGAAAAATGAGATTTTCACAAAATTGAACGGAGACGACACAAAATTCTTTGATGCTTACTCTGCAACCCCGTTCTTTATGCCATCCGGAAACCCAATCGATGAAGAGAAAGCAGCAGCCGACGGTGCAGACACCGCATTCTTCGTTCTGGCACGTATCGCAGGAGAGAACAAAGACCGTTTTGATACGGAGGGTGACTACTTCATCTCCAAAGAAGAGAAAGCTATTCTGGCACAGGTTTCCAGATGCTATAAAAACGTTGTTCTTGTTATCAACACCGGCGGCCTTATGGATCTGGCATTCGTAGAAGAATTTGACAATATCCGCTCTATTTTACAGTACGTACAGGCAGGCCAGGAAGGCGGAAATGCATTTGCTGATGTTGTAAGCGGCGATGTAACCCCATCCGGAAAAATGACAGATACCTGGGCAAAAGATTACTATGATTATCCGGGTGCAGAGGTTTACAGCTACAAGAGCGGCGACCTCATGAAAGAAAAATACGAAGAGGGTATCTTCGTTGGATACCGTTACTTCGATACCTTTGAAGTACCAGTCCGTTACTCTTTCGGTTACGGTATGTCCTACACCGATTTCGAGATCAGAACCGATGACATCAAAGTAAGCGGCCGCGGTATGATGAATCCGAAAGTAAGCGTGACTGTTACCGTCACCAACACCGGCGATACTTATGCAGGAAAAGAAGTTGTACAGATCTACGCTTCCTGCCCGCAGGGCAGACTGGTGAAAGAGTTCCGCCGTCTGGCAGGCTTTGGAAAAACAAAACTGCTGGCTCCGAAGGAATCCCAGACCATGACCATCACCTTCCCGCTGTATCAGCTGACTTCTTATGAGGAGGAAAGCGCATCCTGGATTCTGGAGCCGGGCATGTATGGTATCTGGATTGGAAATGATCTGAATACATCTGTTCTCTCCGGCGCGCTGGAGCTGGACGAGAAAGCAGTCATGACAGCGTGTGAAAATATCTGCCCGCTGAAAGAGAAATTGAATGAGATTGTTCCTGATGCAGAAAAAGTTCAGGCAAGAGAGGCTGCATGGCAGAAGGAAGTAAAAGAAAAGAGAATGAGCGTGATCGAGCTCAAAGCATCTGAGATCCCAACTGAGAAAGTAGATTACCAGCCGGTACCGGAAGAGCTTCCTGGAAAAGCAGGAAAGATTGTGGAATCCCTTTCTGTGGATCAGCTGGCACTCCTTGCAACCGGTGATCCGGGAAGAGCACAGGGCAACGCGCTTGGCTCCGCAGGAATTTCTGTTCCGGGAGCAGCAGCGGAGACATCCCCGTGTGCTTCGGAGGAGCCGTGGAATGTAACCACGATTGCTCTGGTCGACGGACCTGCAGGTCTTCGTCTGAAGAGAGAATATCAGGTAGACAACGGAGAGATCGTAGCGAGCGATTTCCTGGCGGCACTGGAAGGCGGATTCTTCAGCAAACCGCAGGAAAAACGCGGAACAACCTATTATCAGTTCTGTACCGCAATTCCGGTCGGAACACTTCTGGCACAGAGCTGGGATGTAGAACTGATCAAGAGAGTCGGCGAAATGATTGGCCATGAGATGGAACTGTTCAATGTAACACTGTGGCTGGCGCCTGGCATGAACATCCACAGAAATCCGCTTTGCGGAAGAAACTTTGAATATTATTCCGAGGATCCGCTGCTTGCCGGTATGATGGCGGCTGCTATGACGCTCGGTGTACAGAAGGTACCGGGCTGCGGAACTACGATCAAACACTTTGCATGCAACAACCAGGAGGACAATCGTATGGGCTCCGATTCCATCCTGTCCGAGCGTGCACTGCGTGAGATTTACCTGAAAGGCTTCGAGATTGCAGTCAAAGATGCACAGCCGATGTCCATTATGACATCTTATAATCTGATCAACGGTGTACACGCTGCAAACTGCTACGGTACCTGCACGAAAGCAGCGAGAGATGAGTGGGGATTTGCAGGAGCTATCATGACCGACTGGACAACCACCAACGTACAGATCCAGGGCGAGTGTACCGCAGCGGGCTGCATGAGAGCCGGAAATGACATGGTAATGCCGGGTCTGCCGGAGGATCACGAGAACATCAAAAAAGAACTTGCAGATGGAACTCTGACGATGGCAGAACTGAAACGCTGCATCTATAACACGGTAAATATCGTACTGCAGTCCAATATGTACGAGGGCGCAGTCAGCTACCTTGATCAGTTCGATGATCTGGATACCTATCTTGTCGTGAAATAAAAGAAGTGAAAAATATCTTATGGGGATATACAAAAAGCAGGGTTTGAAATGAACGGACATTTCGGTGCGTGAGACATTGGGGGACCCTGGAAAGAGGAAAGAAGTGCCATTCGCAGATGGGGGTCTGCGGAGCAGGCACTTCTTTTACGTATATCGTCTATGAACCGTGAATACATTGACAGTAAGGCAGAAAATAAGGAGGCGCAAAAAGCAAATGAGAGAACGGGATGAGAATGCATATATTCGTTTTTTTGCCCTCTGGTTTGCGGCCGGTATGACCCTCGGTGTACTGCT
>ENA-UOJO01003788-UOJO01003788.1-human-gut-metagenome-genome-assembly--contig:-P57-NODE-3788-length-13831-cov-5.592407_pt1 | contig 13831 bp, 15 predicted proteins | sample MGYA00242351_ERZ723898 | MGnify/ENA metagenome assembly ERZ723898 | reverse complement strand
AATAAGCACTTAAGGAGCTGTATTCTTCTGCAAAAAAATGTTCGTATTTTAAAGATAAATTTTCTCCAAAATCATATATAACTCGTACAATTCTTTGTGCAATAGAAAAATATTCAGAACCAGCTGTTGCCTTAAATGCTTCAAATAGCTTGGTTTTTTGATGAGATGTTTCTTGTGGGCGCCAAATATAAAGCTTTTTGTGAAAGCTTCCGTCTGCAAAAGCAATTATTCGCATTCTTCATTCACCTCATATTCTAATCTTTTGACGCCCTCACATAGCAAGGGCCACTCACTCCTTATTTCAGCTAATGTACTCGAAACGATGTCAGGATATGTAGATTTTAGCCATCTTATATAGACTTTTTCATCTTTATAAGGCATATATGTGAAAGTCGAAAGAAGAAGCAAAATGCCTTTAACTTCATCAGGATATGTACTATCAAATTTTTCATCTAATATACTGACTAAAACTCCATGTTGTACATCTGAATATCTATCTTGTTTTACAAAAATATCTGTCCATTCTATAGGGGATTTTAAATAGTTTTGAATGTAATGTTGTACTACACTGCATACAGATAGATTTTTGTACTCTGTCAAATTCAAGCGTTTACAAATTTCATAATATAACGCTTCATGATTTGTTTTTAATGCGCGAGTAATTACACTAACATCCTCATCCAACAACGCGCTATCATCAACGGCAAAGATGTTAGCGGAATAAATTTCATTATAATTATCAGTTCTTTCAATTGCAGACAACTTCGAACTTACAGTATTTTTGCAGAACAAAAACAAATATTTAAGCAAACCATCATATCTTGAGTAATTTGCACTCAATTCACTTACTTTTTTCGCAAAATTATCATCTGTTTCTCCGAGCAAAACCATTGCAAGTAAGAAATCTCTAAACTCGTCGTAAGTGAAGGAATATAAAGTGTGATTGAAGAACGGATTCTCTTTGTTCTCAACGCTTTTAATCAAGATATCTTCTTCGACAACTGTATCCAAAAGGTCTTTTTCGTCAGAAGAAAAAACGCTTGCACTAAAGTTGTCCAAATTGTCCGTTGACAGCATTTGCTTGGCGATTTTTTCGAGCAACACCATAAGGTCGTCTATCCGTTTGATTTTTTCCAAAGCAAGAAGTTGAGAGGATCTTTTTTCTATGTATGCCTTGAAAAGTTTATACAAGAAAATATCATTCACTACTGCAGTAGAATTGCCCTCGAAAACCTCACAGAAAATTCTCAAAAGCAACGTATCATTGGAGAGTTTTTTCTGTGCCATTTTTGATATATAGCATGCCACTTTGAAATGTTCGCGATACTTTTTCAATATTTTGTATTTGAACAAAGCACTTTTTCGTTCTCCCATTCCATAAACGTGCTCTATATCAACAACAATTTTACTTCCAAATGACTCGTTTTCAAATGATTTATAGTAAAAATCATAGGCAGCATGTCGAGTTGTAGCTATCATTTTTACAAAACCAAGATTGTCAATGTGTCTAATAAACTCTAAGACCTCGTTTTTGAATGCTACACCTCGGGTGCTTTCATTGAGACCGTCTATCACAACAATCAGTTGTCGCTCAACGGTAAACAAGTATTGTTTTAATAGTTCAATGGAAGATAAATAATCTTTTTTTATCAAGTCAGAAATAATTCTTTCGAAATATGCTAACAAAGAACCTGTAATTTGATTTACATTGATGAATATTGTTGGAATGTTTCGCTTGAACAATACCGTATCACAAAAGTCACATAAAAATGTTGTTTTTCCTTGCCCGGCATCCTTAACCACAATATAGTATCTTTTTTGTGCTGTTTCGAAATCCTTTAATAAGCTACATATCTCAAATCTTACGCTACTTTCCAACTTGGAGTACTTTTCATCGTATAGAACTTCTGTGCCGTTTTTATACCTGTATGTACCTGTACTATGAGGAATCGCAGTAAATTCCTCATAGGATTTCAACTTCGTTAATAGCAGCTTAACTTGTTCAACTGTAGGATCATCAACGTCGACAAGATCATGTATACTACAATCTTCTATAAGCTCAATTTGTCTTCCATCGTCTGTGACTGCAATCACATCTTGTAGATTATCATATTTACTACCTTGATAAACCAAAGGTGCAGTAAAAAACAATAGCTTTTCTGCGAGTTTAGGACATGCAAATAATCGACAGGACTTCTTTAAAGCTGTTTCGGGAATGTATATCTCGGGAATATATTTTTTCGATGTTGTATTTGCAATGATTTTCTTAGAAGTTTCGGTATTTAGTATTGCCACCAAATCTTCACAAGGTAAAATATCATCAGTTGTCCATAATTGGCATAGCGCGTAATATAGCTCTACTTTTTCGGCGTTTTGTTCAATATCATCAAAGATATTGGCCAAGGAAATCACTTGCAAATTTGATTGCCAATGTCCGTTATCTGTAAGGTGCTTACATATTGTATTGGTCTTATTATGATCAAAAAAGAAAACCGACACTATGGCATATTTGCTTGTGCCCTGAATAGATTTTATTACTTTTTGCGAGTTGTTTCTTTCACTTGTTATCTGTACTGCATGATTTTTTTCAGAATTATATAGGTCGATTCCCTTAATATTTTTCTTCTTGTAATTCAGATTGATGAAACCATACCCATAATATATTCCCAAAAGTTTAGCACAAAAATTTTCAAGATATACTGACAGAGATGTAGCCCCTCTTTGCGATGCCACTTGTACCTGATTTTCTAAGACCTGCAGTGTGACTTTTGTCGCTTCCGATTTGATAAACGGCGCCATTGCTTTCTTCCTCCTGTTGGTAATGTGTTCTCAGAGATCTCATTAAATACAAAATCAAGAATGATCTCCTTGGTCATATCTCTTTTACGACAAAAACGGCAATCACTTTAGAAACAAATAAAGCAGTTCCTTCTCCGTACTCGTCAATATTCTTCTTGAATCATTCGTCGGCAACATACATCTTGCCAAGTCCTGCAAGTATCTCAAATGTGCAAGTATAGTAGTTGGCTGTAATGTATGCCTAAAGCTTGGCGATAAGTGCCTGGCTTCATTAGAATATGCATATGCTCCGCTCTGCTTGCAAGTTGCGAACTCGGCAAACATCGTCATTAACTTTTCATTTACTTCCGCCCACTTCTCTTTTATATAATTCTTTGTTTTCTGTTCGTGTTCGCGGTATGCATCGGTATTGCTCGCACTAGCTTCAGTTTCATAGTTTTTCACTTGTATACCTCACAAATTTTTGCAAGTATTTCTTTATCCGCCGGACAGAAGGTATAGTTCGAAATTTCACTCGGCGTGATCCACCGAATATCGTTATGCTCCAGCTTTTGCGGAATGCCTTCGGCAATGGTGGCGTTGAACAGCGTCAAATGCACCGTGATATCGGGATATTCGTGGACAACATCCATAAACACATCGCCAACAGAGAGAGTGACGGCAAGCTCTTCCCGGCATTCCCGAATGAGCGCCTGTTCTTTTGTTTCGCCGAGCTCCACCTTACCGCCGACAAACTCCCAAAGAAGTCCTCTTGCCTTGTGCGCCGGGCGCTGGCAGATCATAAACTTTTCGCCCTCCCAGATGAGAGCCGCTACTACTTCGATCACAAAAATCGCCTCTTTTCATTGCTTGTCCTGTTTCAGAACGGCATCAAGAAGTGCTGTGCAGCCCTCATAAATATCCCGATACGCCACATCAAAGCGCTCGGAATACCACGGATCGGCAACATCGCCGCCGCGAGGCGTATAGTCCATCAGCTTATGTACCTTTCCCGCAGGATCGCCGCCGAAAATGCGGAGCATATTACGGATGTTTGCGCTGTCCATGCCGATGAACAGATCGTATTTGTCATAGTCGCTCTTTTGCAGTTGCACCGCGCGCTTGCCATCGCAAGACAACCCATGCCTTTCAAGCTCGGCTTTCGCCGGCGGATAGACCGGATTGCCGATTCCGTTCCAAATCTCTTCCGTGCTTGTAGCGGAAGAAGCGACTAAAAAGCGATCCGCCACGCCTTGCTTTTTCGCAAGGTCTTTGAAAATAACCTCTGCCATCGGACTGCGGCAAATGTTGCCGTGGCAGACGAACATGATTTTACATTTTTTGTCTGCTTTCATTTCGTTATGTTGCAAATCTTCCTTAGTTCATTATTTTGAGCAATATATCACGAATGATCTTTTGATTATCAGCAGAATAAGCATGACAATCATAAAAGATATAGATAATGTTCCACACCAAAAAAAATTTTTTACCATATCGACAGAAACTACTGTAATGCAAATTGACATAATCGTAGCTATCAGATAAAGTACCGTCGCAGATATGATATCGTCACTTCCAAACTACTATCGCATTATTTTTATAATTCTTTCAGCTACCCTTTTGACTACAGGAACGCAAACCGTATTTCCGCATTGCTTATAAGCATCTTCAATTGTAATCGTATTGGGAAAATAAAAGTCTTTAGGAAATCCCTGAAAATCAAGACATTCACGAAGCGTTAGCTTTCGAATCCCGTAATTATCAATTACAAGTGGGGCTTGATCCCTTTGCGTCCCCATTGAAGCAGTCAATGTTGGGCACATGTGGTTTTGTGTAATTTTTATACTTTCATGATACACACGATATATAGATGATTGATCTGTTACAATTTCTCGCACTTTTGCGAAAAAAAGATCATTTTTCTGATAATAGTAGACCCGGTTCTTTTCCTCATGCCTATTAATTATATTATCAATTGAAACTGTTAGTGGAATTGTATCGGGAAATTTAAACACATCACAATCAGCAATATCCTTAAATGCCACAATATAAATACGGTCGCGGATCTGCGGGACATTGCCATACTCAGAAGCTCTCATAACGCGGTATCTGATATAATACCCGCTTTCGACCAACGCATTATGAATCGTGATAAATGTTCTGCCGTTGTCATGCTCTTGTAGGTTCTGAACATTTTCAAGAAAAATAACTCGTGGCTGAATAGCTTGTACAAAACGGATCACTTCATAAAACAGATTGCCGCGGTTATCACAAAAGCCACGCTGCCGACCAGCAATCGAAAATGGCTGACAAGGAAATCCGGCGGCTATAACATCGACCGTAGAAAGAGAATGAGGATCTACATTGCAAATATCTGCCTCAATCAGCGGGATTTCTTTATGATTATGCCGATATGTGAGGCAACATTTGTGATCCTTTTCTATCGCCCATAGAATTTGAAATCCTGCTTGAGCGAAACCAAGTTCAATACCGCCTATTCCCGCAAACAGGCTCGCAACCTTTAGTGCCATTTGCACTCAATATTCATTACAGAAACTGGCGTAGAAATAAATTGAACATCGAACTTTAAACTCGGTTGGACTACAGTGCTTGCACTATGAATTCTAAAGCTGAACGCCCAACCGTTGTCCATATAAATTTCCACTGTAGTATTACTGTTTTTCTTAAACCTCATAGCAATAATTTCTGTAGGAATATCTGCTGTTAAGACTTCAAAAGCGGATACTTTTACTGCGCTTGGTTGATTCAATGTGCCGTGAAGATTAAAAGTATGTATTAGGGTCATTTTTTTGCTGTCGTGACTGACAATCTTGTGGTAATCTTTCACTCCAACCAAATACTCAAACATTTTTACAACTATATTAGGATTCTCTCTATATGCCCGGGTCACCTCATTCAAAAAAGCCTGAAGCAACGGCACATAAACGGTTTCTTCTTTTTTATCCAGATCAGCCCATGCAGTTCCTCTGTCTTTCTCGAATTTCAATAATTCAAAAACCGAATTAATATCGTTCCAATAATCACGACTACAAGGAACTCCATACCACTCCTTACCGAAGTCTAATACATGACTCAACCGGCTGTGTTTTACTGCATCGTGATTATGCTTTATGCTCAATCCAATTTCCCAATCAATATCATCTCTGTGGATAACTATGTCTCGAACATCGCCATTCTCTCCAGCCTCATCCTTTTGAAATTCAAGAAGCAATGTGTCTACCGAATTTTCATCCATCATTGGCTCTAACTCAACAATTGTATTCGCAGCCGCATTAGCCGAAGTAGTGTACAATTTCTGCTTTTCCTGACTTATTGCATTCCAAGCCCTTTCGTTTGCCTCATAGCTCGAATTATATACTACATCTGTTTTTCTTAACGGTTTAAGAAGCTCAAGCAACGCAGTCATCCAAGCATATTCGTATGCTCGTCCCTGGTTATTACTATTAACACTCATGTATCCCATTCTCCTTCTTTAGTGATTATCGAAAAATAATTGTTTCCAAAGTATTCTTAATTGCAATCGCAATTTCGTATGCCAAATTAACGGGGACTGCATTTCCAATCATTTTATAAGCATCATCGGCATCCTGATAGATAAATTGAAAATCATCAGGAAATCCCTGCACCCGGGCAACCTCACGAATTGTCATGCGCCGATATAAGGATTCCTTTCCTTCAACAAATCGACAATCGTTTTTTCCGACCTTAATCATTTTGGGTGCTTGCGGATGAAGCTGACACTGCCGTCCGGATGCTTGAACAGTAAACGCTTGCTCATCCCATGACTTAACGCGATTTCGACTCATAAATATTGGCGAGAATGCACCTGTAAAATATTCATTATTATTGATCGCATTAGGATTGTGTTTGTTATGTGGGGATGTCGGGACTGCCGTATCCTGCAAGTCCCATATAATATCGCGCAAGGTAAGCTTTTTTTCATTATCGACCGTCGATCCCTCTGGAAATCTGAAATCTATATGCAAGTCTTTTCTGAACCCAATGTAGAAAACACGCTTTCTCTCTTGTGCCACACCGTAATTTTTCGCATTTACCAATGTCAGTGTAACATCATAACCGCAATCTTCAAACATTGCAAGAATATTTTTCACGGCTTCCGAATGGCGGTTTGCAAGCATGCCGCTAACATTCTCGGCAAGGAAGAACTTCGGCTGTTTTTTTCGCAGGATTCGTATATACTCATAGAACAGCTGACCTCTCGCGTCATCTATCCCTCGAAGTGAACCAGCTTCCGACCAACTTTGGCAAGGCGGTCCGCCAATAATGCCGTCGATTTCATCCGGAAAATCATCTTCCGCAATATTGCGAATATCACCTTCTATCAGATGAGTATTTGGATGATTCACCTTAAATGTTTCATATATCTTTTTATCATATTCGTTTGCGATCGGTATCTCGAATCCGGCTTTTTCAAATCCGAGATCCAACCCGCCGCATCCGCTAAATAAGCTCAGTATAGTCATTGCTGTTTTTCCTCAGATTCTACTACCATTTTCAGATGGAACTATCTCTACTATATCATCCATCGTGCAACCGAGTGCTGTGCAGATTTTCACGAGCACGTCGCTTGATACGGTTGCACCGTCTTTTTTCATTTTTGCGAGCGTTGCAGGGCTGATTCCCGCCTTTGCGGCGAGCTCCTTGCTTTTCATCTCGCGGTCAATCAGCAGTTTGAATAATTTTTTGTAGCTTGCAGCCATTTTCCACCTCATGCATGGATATATATTTGTACCTGTCCATTATACAATTTTTTACGACAAATTGCAATGGGAAAACAGAATAAATTCAAAGAACATCGATTTTTTTGCGTGCTGATGCCCTGATGAAGCGAAATAAAACCCAATGCTCGGAAACAGAGCGCACCACAGATATTTATTTGCGTTAATTCATCCTGCGGGTTATCTTCTTAACATCCCGATTATTCACATTGCCGCGCATAAGGTGTATAATACTCAAAATAACCACTCAACAAAGCCGATTCACGGAGGATATCAATCATGTGCAACCACGACACTTATCAGAACCATTCCGCAAAGCCCGAAATCATACATAACCGCGGTCGTTGCAAACTGTGCGGAGACATCATTGAATCGACCGACCGCCACGAGTTTGTCACCTGCCGATGCGGAGCTTGCTCGGTTGACGGAGGGCATGATTATCTCAGGCGGTGTCTTGCCTCGCCGGATTACTTTGAGGAATTGTCGGTTATAAAGCCCTGCGGCGACAGTTGCGAAAATGCTTCGGACAGCAATCCGAAATCCGATCCCGATACGATCATTGACGCTGCCGCAAAACGGATTCTTGAGGAATACCGCGATGCTTTTACGGAACTTGCGAAAGGATCGGACGATTAGCTGTCATTCCTAAAGCCATATCTTCGCAAATATCACCTTGGTGATATTTTTTCTTGCAATCGCTTGACATATTATCGCTTTGGTGATACAATGTAGGCGAAGATAATCGGAGGTAGCCTGATATGAACAAAATAATCACCTTATTTCACGGCTCAGAAAAAGTCATAGAAGCCCCCTCTTTCGGTGAGGGCAAAAGAAATAATGATTTCGGGCTCGGATTTTATTGCACCGAAACCGAAAAGCTTGCGAAAGAGTGGGCGGTTTCTTCTTTAAGAGACGGCTTCTGCAATCGTTATACATTGGATACCGAATATATGAAGATCCTGAATCTGAACAGCCCCGATTACACCATTCTCAACTGGATCGCCGTTCTTGTCGAGCATCGCCTGTTCTCAATCAGGACGCCCATTGCAAGAAGAGCGAAAAAATATCTGATTGACAATTTCGGCATAAATGTAAATGCTTTCGATATCGTTACCGGCTACCGTGCGGATGACTCATATTTCGATTATGCGGAATCCTTTCTGAACAATGCAATTTCCGTTGAACAGCTTGCAGCTGCAATGAAGCTCGGAAAGCTCGGCGAACAGATTGTTCTCAAATCGCAATTTGCTTTTTCCCGCATTCGATTTGAGGGCTTTGACGTTGCCGAAAAAGAAGAGTTTTATGTTCTCCGCAAGGCAAGAGATGATGAGGCGAACCGACTGTATCTTGAGCTGCTTGAGGAAGAAAGCGACGGCTTGTATATACAGGATATTATAAGAGGAGGGATTACAAACGATGACTCGCGCATACCAAGAAATATATCTGAATAAAGCACAGTCCGTGTTGGGTGATGCCTTCGATTACGCCATCAATACCTGCGGCATAGCCGGCAACGATTTTATCAAACTATTTTCGGCAAGCACCGTCTCCGGTCGTATGGAAAACGGAGAGCCCGCTACCCTTGCGGGAATGAGCGGAATTGAGATTGCCTCCGAAATCATATCGGAAACGATGGGCAAAGAGCTTTCCCAAAAACAAAAAGAACGGCTCGACCGTTCAAAAGAATACTGGATCGGTTGGGCTGTTGCTTACTATCAATGGTATTCGGGCAGAAAATACAGCGAAATCTTCAGGGTTTTCTCTTATGACGACCTGCTGCAAATGTATCATCCTCTTCACGAAGCAGACATTACAAAATTCGTTGATGTCGTTGACAAGCGAATACGCGAATACTACGTGGAAACCAATTTGAAACGTATTCGCACCGCATACGGATGCACACAAGCGGAGCTTGCAAAAAAAGCAGATGTCAGTCTTCGCTCTGTTCAAATGTATGAGCAGCGCAACAAGGACATCAATAAAGCAAGTGTCGAGACCGTGTATCGCCTTGCAAAATCTCTCGGCTGTACAGTGGAAGATCTGATTGAAAAATAGGCAACATTGTTTTGGCTTTCGTGATGTTGTATCTGATTATATACGCACGGGATTGCAAGCCGGATTCAAAATTACAGCCAAATTTTCAAATCCCTTTTCTTTGTCTACTGCGTCGCAAAAGCTGATTCTTCGGGCTTGGATTTTGACCACAGTTTGTGTCACAGACAGGATTGAAACAGGCTGGCGGCATATACAATGAAGCGCGGTTGACCACAGGGCTGACCATTTACGGATTTTTACTGCCGACAAAGCCCACCCGGATTCCGCTCAAAAAGCGGTCTGACCACAGTTTTTACCACAGACAAACACGGAACACGCGGAAACAGTGGACAAAAAATGCTCGGGGAGCAAGTGCCTTGGAGCGGAAACGGCATGAAAGCACGCAAAGCGCACGAGAGGACAGACCCACGTCAGTTGGGGTGGTAGAGGCCGCAAGTTCAAGTCTTGTCACTTAGACCCAAAAACGGAGATCGTACGATCTCCGTTTTTCTTGTGTGCCCGGCACGCGTAATAACTTGGCGGTGAAAGTCCGCTACAGGCATGGCAGTAGGAACTGTTAGCTAAAGACAAGGGCGTCCGTCGTGAGGCGGAGTCTGAAAGAAGTCGGAGGCAAAACCTCGGTCTGACGAACAGAAACTGCATAAAAAAAAAGGCGTTTTGAAATGGATGAGTTTGCAAGACAAAACAAAGTCCGATACTGCCCGAAATTCAAGGCGTAAATGCAGCAGATATATGAGGTGAAAGTGATTACGCTTACCCGGGGAGGTCTTGCGGGTGCATAGGAGTAGACGAATTCGAAACGAAGCATAGTAACAACGAACCGCAAGAAGTCAGCAGAAGCCATAGTACCGGGAAAAAAAGCTCGGGAAGGGCTGAACAATCATAAGTCTCAAGTAAACGGCTGAAGGAGGTCGGTACGATGAAAACAGAATACACCGGGAGTGGTGGCTTCCTGCAAAGGGATGGTGTGGAACACAAAGAGTATGCAGAAGCGTACAGTGCCGAAACTCAGAAAGCAGAAGAAAGAGACGGTGCAGACTTGCTTGAAAAGGTGCTTGACAGAGATAATCTGAACAGAGCCTACAGGCGGGTGAAAGCCAATAAGGGAGCGAGCGGAGTAGACGGAATAACCGTAGATGAAGCGCTTCCGTGGCTGAAGGAACATCGGGAAGAACTGCTCGAAAGCATAAGAAACGGCAAATACAAGCCGTCTCCGGTGCGAAGAGTGGAAATCCCAAAGGATAACGGCGGTGTACGAAAGCTTGGAATACCAACCGTAATAGACCGCATTATCCAACAGGCAATAGCGCAGGTGCTGACACCAATCTATGAGCCGAAGTTTTCGGACGGAAGCTACGGCTACAGACCGCACAGAAGCGCAAAGGATGCAATACTCAAAGTGAAGGAGTATGCGGACGAGGGGTACCAATATGCCGTATGCCTTGATTTATCCAAATACTTTGACACACTCAACCACGAATTGCTTATGAATATGCTCCGACAGGAAGTTAAAGACAAGCGGTTGACAGACCTTATCAAGAAATATCTGAAGAGCGGAGTGATGGAGAACGGTATCGTAATGAAAACGGAAGAAGGTTCCCCCCAAGGAGGAAATCTTTCGCCATTACTTGCAAATATCTATCTCGACAAATTCGACAAGGAGTTTGAGGGCAGAGGGGTAAAGGTAATCCGCTACGCAGATGACATAATACTCCTTGCGGGGAGTATCCGTGCGGCAGAAAGATTGCTCGGAACAAGTACGTCATACCTTGAGAAGAAACTGAAGCTCAAGGTAAATACGGAAAAGAGCCGGGCGGTAAGCGTTTATTCAATCCGAAATTTCGGTTTCTCGGCTTTGCGATGGGAAGGAACAGAAAGGGTACATATATCCGGGTTCACGCAAAGTCGAAGAAGAAAGCCAAAGAAAAGCTGAAAAGACTTACTTCCCGAAGTCAGGGCAGAAAGCTTGACACCGTGTTTTACAAGGTAAAGGTGTTCATGCGAGGATGGCTTGGATATTACGGAATAGCGGAGATGAAGAACGATATGGAAAGGTGGAACGAGTGGCTTCGCAGAAGAATACGAATGTATATCTGGAAGCAGTGGAAGAAGCCGAGAACAAGGGTGGAGAACCTGAAGAAGTTGGGAATGCCCGACTGGCAGGCATACCGAAACGGAAATACCCGTAAAGGCTATTGGGCTGTTGCAGGAAGTGGGATACTGACCCACACCATTACAAACGAAAGACTTGCACGCCGTGGATATTACGATATATCCGAAGCGTACAAGTCTCTGCACTGTTTATGATTGAACCGCCGTGTACCGAACGGTACGCACGGTGGTGTGAGAGGTCGGCTGCTCAGCTAATGGGCAGCCTCCTACTCGATTATATCGCACTCAGGCGCGGACATTCCTTTTCCTGTTTTATTTCTTCCCTGTCTTCTTTTCCCAGAAATCCGCTTTGTTTATGTAAATATCATATAGTTTTTCGTATGACAAAATATTATTTTGGCGCGCACCACCGTTTCGCGTAGGCACGGGCGGCTGCACTACGCCCATATATATTCCGAGGGTGCAGATAACAAACCAATTCGGGAAATAAAACAATATAAGCATTACCGCAAAAAATGACAGATAATAAATCCCGAGTATGATATAGGAAAGCCATTTTTTCGGAAGGATTTTGTGCCAGAAACGATAGCCGACGGCATATTTATCAAATATGGGCATGAGTATAATGTCGAGCACAAACCATATCGCCGCAAAAACCGCAAACCGCGCGACAGAAATACCCGGCGCATTGCAAAGCAACACCACATAAAACGGAACAGCAAGAATTATCGCCGCTACAGCCGATATCACCGAAAGCAATGATTTCACGCCCGTGATTTTTATATCGGTTCCCTTTACACATGCTTTTATTTTCGATACGGCGCAGAAAGGCACACCGGAAAGGACTATATGCTTTCCGCCGTTTGTATAAATAATCAGTCGGAAAGGCTTTGCGATATCGCTTTTGAATTTCGTTCTTGAATCCATAGCATATTCGATTTTTTCTATGGTTTCATAGCGGATTTTGCCTTTCGGATAATAAATTCCTTCTTTTGCGATGACACATACGATCCTGCCGAAAAACCGCTTATTCAGCGCCCGCAGGATAATAAACGGCAGAGAAAAGCCGACGCAGACTAAAACCGATGTGCGAAAAGCAGACAGCCACTCCGCAAAATCAAATTTCCCTATTCCCCACGAAATCACCAAAATAGCATAAGGAACGGCAAGCATCACGGAATACAGAAAAATCAAAGGGACATCAAAATATATTCGGCGCAACTTTTTCCCTTCAATATTTTTCAGACTGCGGTTTTCTTCCGATGCCATTTTTTCATCCCCTTTCGCTTTTTCGCAAAGAATTTATTTTTTTATTGTCACCGCTATCACGTTCGCTGTCGCATTCCGGCTTTTCACTTACAAAATATGCCTGTATCGTGCTTTCGGTAACAAGAACGGATTCCTGACGGAAAAAGGCGCAAAGATCTTTTGCAATATCGTTCACAACGGCTTTTTCAACGTCAATAAGAGTAAGCACAAGACTTGTTTCTCTGGCATATTCCCCGTTTTCATAAATGTATCCGCCTTCCTGTATGCCGAACGAAAACGGCACCTTATATGAATGACAAACATTGCGAAGCACCCTGATATATTTTTCGTTTTCAAAAAGCTGTGTTTTCGTAGTTGAATCGTGCAGTCCTATATAAATTTCCGATTTGACCATGCTTCCTCCTCCGCTTTCGCGCACTTTTCCGATGCTTCATTATACCATAAATCCACGCGGTTTTCAATCTCAATCACGCAATTTGCGGATGAAGCGCCTACAGCAGGGTATATAACCGAAAAAAGCACTTGCGCCGCAAGTGCTTTTTGTGTCTACAGGTCATTTCAGATGCCGATTTTGTGTTAGCCAATTTAGGGAAACACTGATTAATGTAAGCCTTGCAAAAATATTCAAAAAGTAGTACAATAGGGGAAAGCAAAGCAAGGCAGGTGTGCGGTATGAAAGATCAGATAACATTGACGGATGTTGAATACGGAAACCGGAAAAAGACGACGAAGCGGGAGGAATTTCTCAACAAGATGGAAGAGATCATCCCGTGGAAAGCATGGGTAGAAATGATCAGACCGTTCGATTCGCTGTAAGGTCGAGCACGCCTTTCTCATAGTCAAGCGGGATTTCGGGT
>ENA-UOJO01003780-UOJO01003780.1-human-gut-metagenome-genome-assembly--contig:-P57-NODE-3780-length-13863-cov-4.107619_pt1 | contig 13863 bp, 11 predicted proteins | sample MGYA00242351_ERZ723898 | MGnify/ENA metagenome assembly ERZ723898 | reverse complement strand
TTGACGGTTCAAAGATAACAGTCGTTGCAAGCGACGGTCAAAGACTTGCACTTAAAGAAAAAATATGTGATATTGATAATATAGGGGAAGATACTCTTCAGATGGAATTTATAATTCCCGGAAAATCTCTCAGTGAACTTACAAAACTTCTTTCCGACAGTGACGGAAAGAAAGTTAAGATTGTTCTCGGACGCAGGCATGTTATCTTTGCTATTGAAGATATGGTATTTTTTACAAGAATGATTGACAGCAATTATCTTGAATATGAAAGATTCATACCTAAAAATAACCGAATATTTGTAAAGGCAAGTTCTGATGCTCTTCTTAAGAGTCTTGAAAGAGCGTCTCTTGTTACGGAAGAAAGAACAATGGGACAGACAAAAAGTCCTCTCCGCTGTATTTTTAAAGACGATATACTTGCATTTTCATCTGTTTCGTTAAGCGGAAAATTTTACGATGAAATACCTGTTGAAAAAAAAGCAGATGATATTGTAATCGGATTTAACTGCAAATTCTTTATCGATGCGATGAGATGTGTAGACACCGATTATGTTACGCTTTCTATGTCAACACCGCTTATGAGTATGCTTATAGAACCGTCGGAATGCAATGATGAAGATAAATTCATATATCTTGTTCTTCCTGTAAGAATGAAGGATTAAAGTCTGTTTTAAATGATCTGCGAGAGTATAGATTATTACAATTTCAGAAATATTGAATATGCGCATATAAAATTTTCCTCCGGTGTAAACGTTTTATACGGAAATAATGCAGAGGGAAAAACGAACGCAGTTGAGGGAATATATCTTTTTGCCGGCGGAAGGAGTTTTCGCGCGCATTCCGATTGTGAGATGATACGTTTCGGTGAAAAAACCTGCGGAATAAAACTTGTTTACAGAGATAAAAGCGGTAAGGGAACTCTTGAATTCGGTATTCTTCCGAACGGTAAAAGATCATGCAAAAAAAACGGAGTTTCGGTATCGAGACTGTCTGAATTTGTCGGATCTTTTCATGCAGTTCTGTTCTGCCCGGAGCATCTTTCTATTGTGAAGGACGGTCCGTCTGTGAGACGGTCGTTTTTAGATATGGCTATTTCTCAGATCAGTCCTGTTTATCTTGCATCTCTTCAAAGATATCACATGATACTCAGACAGAGAAACAGTCTTTTAAAACAAAAAATGTTTTCAGGCGGAAGTATTGATAAAAATTTTTCTCTTTCGGTAGAAGTATGGTCAGATCAGCTTGCTAAAGAGGCCGCATATCTTTCAAAAGTAAGATATGAATATGTTGAAAAACTTTGTAAAAAGGCCTCATATATCCTTTCTGATATGACGTCAGGTAAAGATGAAATATCGCTTTTATATCCTGATCCTTATGACGAAGAGAGTTTCTTTGATAAGCTTTCTTCTTCTCTCGAAAGAGAGGTACGTACAGGAGGTACGCTTTACGGGATACACAAGGATGATATGGTAATAAAGGTCGGCGGAAGAGATGCAAGAAGCTTTGCCTCGCAGGGACAGCAACGCTCTTCGGCGCTTTCATTAAAGCTTGCTGAGGGAGAAATAATAAGAGACGATATAGGAGAATATCCGGTATTTCTTTTTGATGATATACTGAGCGAGCTTGATGAAAACAGAAAAAAATATATTATGGACGGACTTCGTGACAGGCAGACCGTTATAACTTCCTGCGGCAATGAAATCGGAGGGGACAGAAGATTTTTTGTGTCAGGGGGAACCTATACAGTCGCTGACGGAGCATAATAAATATAGCGGAGGATAGCAGTATATATGTATCTTCATATCGGAAACGGAAAAGCAGTAAGAAAAAAGAGTGTAATAGGAATATTCGATATGGATAAGACTACGCTTTCCAGAGTAACTAAAAAATTTCTTTCCGATTCTGAAAAGAATGGAAATGTATGCAGTGTCAGTAATGATATACCAAAATCGTTCATACTGACCGATGATAAAATATATATATCTCAGATATCGGCGCAGGCAATAACTTCCCGTGCGGGAACAGATATAAAATAGTTTATTTGAAAGATAAAGATTTCGGTAATTATACCGTTAAGCTAAAAATTGAAAGGGATACAGTAAATGTCAGAAAATCAGCATGATTTAAACGAGACCGTATATAACGAAGATCAGATACAGATACTCGAAGGTCTTGAAGCGGTAAGAAAGAGACCGGGTATGTATATCGGGTCGACTTCACAGAGAGGACTGCATCACCTTATCTATGAGATAGTAGATAACTCTATAGATGAGGCTCTCGCAGGCTATTGCGATAAGGTGGTTATAACGCTTCATCCGGACGGAAGTGCATCTGTTCAGGATAACGGACGCGGAATTCCTGCAGCAATGCATCATAAAGCAGGAATTCCTACTCCTGAAGTTGTATTTACAGTACTTCATGCAGGAGGAAAATTCGGAGGAGACGGATATAAAATCTCCGGAGGTCTGCACGGTGTAGGCGCATCTGTAGTAAATGCTCTTTCAGAATGGCTTTGGTATGAAAATGTATGTGACGGAAAACTTTACAGACAAAGCTTCAGACGCGGAAAAGTGGATGAAAAATTTGAATGTCTCGGAGATGCCAAAGACCGCAAAGGACTTTATGTCCGTTTTATGCCTGATGCTCAGATATTCGACGATCTTGACTATGATTACGATATCCTTTTGAACCGTATGAGAGAGCAGGCGTTTCTCAATGCGGGTGTAACGCTTGTTCTCCGTGACGAACGCGGAAAAGATAAGCGTGAGGCAGGAATCGCGGAAGCTGCAGCAATGGCTTATCACGATAGTGACGACGGTGATACCGAAATTAAAGAGGAAGCTGCAGAAAACATAACCGAATGTGCTGATGACGAGCCTTGTGAGGTTCGGGAAGAGGTACTTTGCTATGAGGGCGGAATCAAATCGTTTGTTGAATATCTCAATTCTCATAAGCATGCAGATCTTATACACAACGATGTAATATATATTTCCGAAAAGAGCGGATATACTACAGCTGAAGTAGCGCTTCAGTATAATACAGGTTTTAATGAAACACTGTTTTCTTTTGCAAATAATGTTGTAACGCCGGACGGCGGTACACATGAAACAGGCTTTAAAGCAGCTCTTACAAAGGTACTTAATGAGTATGCAAGAAAGATAGGCGCTCTTAAGGAAAGCGATCCTAAACTTACGGGTGAGGATGTTCGAGAAGGCATATGCGCTATTATCAGCGTAAAGCTTACCGAAGCTCAGTTTGAAGGACAGACTAAAGGAAAACTCGGAAACTCAGAGATACGTACATTCGTGGACGGAATGGTTACACGTAAGCTTGAAGAATATCTTGAAGAAAATCCGTCAACCGGAAGAGCTATAATTGATAAAGCAAAACAGGCTTCAATTGCAAGAGAAGCAGCAAAAAATGCAAGAGACAGCACAAGGCGCAAAAATGCACTCGAAGGAATCAGACTTCCGGGAAAGCTTGCCGACTGTCAGGAAAAGCGTGTCGACGTTACGGAAATTTATCTCGTAGAGGGAGATTCAGCGGGAGGTTCTGCCAAGGGCGGACGCGACAGTAAATATCAGGCGATCCTTCCTTTGCGCGGAAAGGTCCTCAATGTAGAGAAGAGCAGACTTGATAAAGTATATTCAAACACTTCGCTGATACCGATAATTCAGGCTCTTGGCTGCGGTATAGGAGATAATTTTGATATAGAGAAACTCCGTTACGGAAAGATTATTATTATGGCGGATGCAGACGTTGACGGTTCTCATATACGTATACTGCTTCTTACATTCTTCTTCAGACATATGAAAAAGCTCATTGAAGAAGGACATGTATATCTTGCTCAGCCGCCGCTGTTCCGTGTATTTAAAGGAAAAAATACACGTTATGCATTTTCCGAAGAAGAACGCGATATGTACATAAAAGAACTCGGCGGAGAAAGAGGCGACAAGGTTGAAGCTGAGCGTTACAAAGGTCTCGGTGAGATGGATCCTGAACAGCTTTGGGAAACGACTATGAATCCTGAGACAAGAACTATACTTAAGGTAACGATCGACGATGCGATTGAATGTGACCGTATATTCTCTACTCTTATGGGAGATAAGGTCGAACCGAGACGTGACTTTATTGAGCAGAATGCCCAGTATGCAACAGAGCTTGATATTTAAAGTATGTCAGGTTATGAGAATAAAGACGGTATACTCACTGTAACGTTTAATCCTGCTGTTGATAAAACGGTATTTGTTGACGGCAGATTCAGAGCCGGAGAGCTTAACCGTTCCTCTGCATCTCTTATTTCATGCGGAGGAAAAGGAATCAATGTTTCAAGAGCCTTGTGCAAACTCGGGTGCCGTACAACGGCTGTCGGATTCTGCGGAGGTATTTTCGGAGAAATTCTGAAAAACGGTCTTGAACGCGAGCAAGTTCCTCACAGTCTTGTGCAAACAGCTGCTCAGACAAGAATGAATATAAAAATTATTGACAGCTTCGGCGGCTGTACTGAAGTAAACGATTCAGGATATGCCGTAACATTCGATGAGACAGAACAGCTTTTTTCTCTTGTGAAAAGAGAGTCAGAAAAATATAAAGTTGTGGTTATTGCCGGAAGTTTTCCACAGGGTGTAGAAAATAATGTTCAAAACCTTATGATAAATAAACTTTCGGAAATGAGTATAAGGGTAGTATGCGATATGTCGGGAGACCGTCTGAGAGCCGCTGTAAAAGCGCATCCGTACATGATAAAGCCGAATATTCATGAACTTTCTGAACTTATCGGAAAACCTGTTGAAAGTTTTGAAGAGGCTGTTGAAACCTCTGAAAGAATATATAAAAAGACAGGTGTTACCGTACTTTGTACCGTCGGGAAAAGCGGATCGGTTTACTCAGGTGTTGAAGGTACATATATAGCAAACGCGCCTGAAGTAGCTGTGCGGGGTTTTGCCGGTGCCGGAGACACTTATCTTGCCGCATTTCTGTGTTCGAGATTCGGATATCCTGACGGCAGCGGATCAGCGGTAAAACAAAATAATAAAAAATATACTTCGGAATCTCCGGATAACAGTGAAAAAGTTATTACTTGTGCTATGAAAACAGCAGCATCTGCGGCGGCAGCCGCCGTTGAATGTCCCGGAACAGAGCTTCCGGAAGCATGCAGAATGATGGAACTGAGAGACATTATCAAAGTGAAAAGAATTTCATAGATTCGGATCATCTGATATAAAAATAAGGAATGGTCAGGTAAATGGAAGAAAATTTAGAGTTTAAAGATCAAAAAATAGTTGACGTACATATGGAAAAAGAACTTAAGGATTCTTTTATCCAGTATGCCATGAGCGTTATCGTTTCACGTGCGCTTCCCGATGTACGCGACGGACTTAAGCCGGTACACAGACGTATTATATATGCTATGTACGAAGATAAGATCACACATGACAAACCGTTCTATAAATCGGCGACGACAGTCGGTAACGTTCTCGGCCGTTATCATCCGCACGGAGATTCCGCCGTATACGATTCAATGGTACGTCTTGCTCAGCCTTTTTCTCTACGCTATCCTCTTATAGAGGGACACGGCAACTTCGGTAATATCGACGGAGACAAGGCCGCTGCTTACCGTTATACAGAAGCGCGTCTCGCCCGTCTTTCCGAAGAAATGACACGCGATATAGAAAAGGACGTTGTAGACTTTTCTCCTAACTTTGATAACAAGAGAAAAGAACCTGTTGTACTTCCTTCGAGATTTCCGAATCTTCTTGTCAACGGTTCGGTAGGTATAGCTGTCGGAATGGCGACGAATATTCCTCCGCATAATCTTTGTGAGATCGTTGACGGAACAGTTTATCTTATTGATAATCACGACGCTACGGTATCAGATCTTATGAATTATATCAAGGGACCTGACTTTCCTACAGGGGCTATCATATGCGGTACAGCCGGAATATACGAAGCATATGAGACCGGACGGGGAAAAGTGACTGTGCGCGCACGTGCTGAGGTAGATGAAGAAAAGAGACGCATTGTAATTACCGAAATACCTTACGGTGTAAATAAGTCCGGACTTGTAGAAAGCATGGCGGCGTGTGTAAACGATAAGCGTATTGACGGAATTACCGCCCTTCGCGACGAGAGCGGACGTGCCGGACTTCGGATTGTTGTTGAATTCCGCCGCGATGCAAGCGGACAGGTAATACTCAATCAGCTTTATAAATATACTCAGCTTCAGGACACCTGCGCAATCAATATGCTTGCAATTGTCGACAACGTTCCGAAGCTTCTCGGACTTAAAGATATACTGAGATGCTATATAGAACATCAGGAAAATGTTATAACGCGCAGAATAAAATTTGATCTTGAAAAAGCACTTAGAGAGCTTCATCTTAACGAAGGCTATAAAATAGCTGCAGATCATATCGAAGAAGTAATCAAAATAATCCGTGCAAGCGAATCTATTCCCAATGCAAAAGAACGTCTCTGCGAGCGTTTTGAATTTACCGATGCACAGGCTCAGGCTATCGTTGAGATGACGCTCGGACGTCTTTCCGGACTGGAACGTCAGAAGGTTATCGACAGGATTGAAAAGCTTACTGTACAGGTTAATGAACTTCGTGCTGTTCTTGACAGTGAAAACGGCGTCAAGAATATCATAAAAGAAGAATTGCTTCAGACAAAGCAGAAATTCGGAGATGATCGCCGTACCGAACTTGTTCCGATGGAGAACGAGATAATTCTTGAGGATCTTATCGAACGTCATACCTGTCTTATTACAATGACAGGCAGCGGATATATCAAGCGCCAACCATCGGATACATATTCCGCTCAGCACAGAGGCGGAAAAGGTATTATCGGAATGGCGACAAAGGATGACGATTTTGTCGAGAATGTTATTGCCGTAAATTCGCATTCGTATCTGCTCATGTTCACAAACAAGGGTAAGATATATGTCAAAAAGGCATATACGATACCTGAATCCGGAAGAACTTCAAAGGGAACAAATATTGTAAACCTTATTGAATTGTCTGAAGGCGAAAAGGTTACTGCTCTTATATCTACAGATTCGTTTGACGGAGACAGATATCTGACTATGGTAACAAGACAGGGTGTTATCAAAAGAACATCTCTTTCGGAATTTGAGATTCAGCGTAAGGGCGGAAAAATCGCGCTTTCGCTTGACGAGGATGACGACCTGCTTTATGTCCGTCTTACGGATGATAACAGTAAGATGCTTATAGCTACCAAAAACGGCTATGCAGTATTCTTCCGGCTCGGAGACGTGAGACCTCTCGGACGCACTGCGCGCGGTGTAAGGGCTGTAAGACTTGAAGAAGGTGACGAAGTAGCGGGTGTTGCCGTCGAAGAGGACGGACGTCTTGTTATGACGATAACCGAAAACGGATACGGAAAACGCAGTGAATTTTCCGAGTATCCGATCCATAACCGTGGCGGAAAGGGAGTTCGCTGTCATAATACAGAACGTACCGGACGTATCGCAGGTATTGCTTCTGTTGCAGAAGATGATGATATTATGATCATAACAAGCACCGGTACTATAATCCGTACTCATGCAAGTGATATACCGGTATACGGAAGATCTGCCGGAGGCGTTATCGTTATGCGTCAGTCAGATGACAGCAGGATTGTTAATTTCACATGTCTTGACTGTAAAGATGATAATGTTCATGAGGATGTACAGTCAGATGAGATATTGGCAGATGAAGAAGCAGCGGATTCTGTTCAGGACACCGATAACGCAGAAAGTGAAGATATCTGATGAATAAAACAGGTAAAAAGGATAAAGTATTTGCCGTGAAACCGTTATTATATTGTGTTTTGTTTATTTCGTCGATTCTTTTTTCCGGGTGTGCAAGCAGCATGAAAAATGAAGAAGCCAGAGCGATCTTAGCCGAGCTTGTACCGAAATCACAGGAGGTCAATGAAATACTTTGGGGTGAAGGACTTCCTTTAGCTGATGAAAGCAACGGAGCGCTTACTACAGTGAAAGGCGCTCAGTACAGACCGGTCGCATCAGATTGCGGATATACTTCTGTTGATAAGATAAAAGAGCTTGCAGCGTCTGTTTATTCGGCAGATTATCTGAAGCAGGTATATGCAACGGCATTCGGTGAGTATGAAACCGAAGAAGATAAAGCTGAAGAGGAGACCGGCGAAAGTACGGCTGAAAGTCTCGGGCTTGACCGTCTTTATGCCAGGTATATCGAGGAAAAAGGAGTTTTGTACGAAAATATAACATATACAAAATATACTCTTTCCACAGTAATATATCCGGAAACGGCAATTGTTGTAGACGAGGGTATCGGACTTATCGTTTGCCGTGTTGACTGTCTCATCGGAGAAGAAAAAAGTACAATGAAAATAACCTTGCGCGAGCAGGACGGAGGTTGGTTGCTTGACAGCCCAACTTATTGATTTTATATAGATTAAAGTTCAGGAGGAAATTTAAATGGCGACAAAATCCAAAAAAGCGGCTCAAACAGTTGCTCCGATAGAAGATGCAGATGAAAAGAAAAAAGCGCTTGATACGGCGATAAGTCAGATTACAAAACAGTTTGGACAGGGTTCTATTATAAAGCTCGGTGAAAATCCGGTTATGAATGTGAGCGCCATATCTACAGGGTCTCTCACTCTTGACCTTGCGCTTGGAATCGGCGGTGTACCGCGCGGACGTATTATAGAGATATACGGACCGGAATCTTCCGGTAAAACTACTCTTGCGCTTCATATTGTAGCCGAAAGCCAGAAGCTTGGAGGAACGGCTGCATTTGTTGATGCGGAGCATGCGCTCGATCCGGTATATGCAAAGAATCTCGGTGTCAAGACAGATGAGCTTCTTGTATCTCAGCCCGATAGCGGAGAACAGGCACTTGAAATAACTGAGGCGCTTGTGCGCTCCGGAGCTGTCGATATTGTTGTAGTTGATTCGGTTGCCGCACTGGTACCGCAACAGGAGATCGACGGAGATATGGGTTCGGCACATGTCGGACTGCAGGCGAGACTTATGTCACAGGCACTCCGTAAGCTTTCCGGTGCGATCTCCAAATCAAATTCGATTGTGATATTTATCAATCAGCTTCGCGAAAAAGTCGGTATTGTATACGGAAATCCCGAAACTACGCCCGGCGGCCGCGCTCTCAAGTTCTATGCATCTGTACGTATAGACATCCGCAAAGGAGAAGCACTCAAAAACGGAACAGAGCAGTACGGTTCGAGAGTAAAGTGTAAGGTTGTTAAAAATAAAGTGGCGCCTCCGTTTAAGGTAGCTGAATTTGATATCCTTTACGGAAAAGGAATATCCAAATCCGGTGAACTTTTAGATATAGGCGTTGATCTTGATATTGTTGAAAAAAGCGGTTCATGGTTTTCTTTCGACGGAGTCCGTATCGGACAGGGAAAAGATAACGCGCGTAAATATATAGAAGAATATCCCGAATGTATGGAGAAAATAGAGCGCCGTATAAGACAGCTCAGTGATAAGATAGATCTTGATATGACAAACAATGATCTTGACGGTATATCAGGCGATGATGCTGATGATTATGATATAGATATTCCTCTTGCTTCTGAGGAGGAGTAAAGCCTTTTGAAAAATACTGTGTACGGGAAACGGTGAGATATTTTGAGTTACAGAGAGGAAAAAAGTAAAAAACGGCTTTCGCGTACATCCGAAAGCGATGAATATACCGATTCCGAATATGCCTGTATCAGCAGTGCAATGAATATTCTTGTGTATGCCAATAACACTGAAAAGAGACTCAGGGAGAAGCTTTCACGCAAAGGATATTGTTCTGATGATATAGATACTGCACTTGAGTATGTGAAAGGCAAGGGATATATAAACGAAAAATCTCAGGTTATAGATGCTGCGGTTATGCTTGCAACGACAAAGCTGTACGGAAAAAGACGTATAGCAGTCGAACTGTATAAAAAAGGATTCAAACGTGAGGATATCGCGCAGATAGATTATGATGAACTTGAGATAGATTTTATCGCCGGATGTGCTGCACTAATATGCCGTGCATGTAAGCTTGATGATGATGAAAAGCGGGAGTTTGTCCCGGATAACAAGATCATGGGATCGCTTATCAGATACGGATATACGGTGAGTGAGATACGTGAAGCTGTCAGGCTTTTGCATGAAACATAAAGAATACAGACGCGGATTGGAATTTGAAAATGAGAAAAACTAAAATCGGTTTCATATCGCTCGGATGCCCGAAAAATCAGATCGATACCGAGATTATGCTCCATGAGCTTATGGAGGCAGGATATGAAATAACACCTGAGGATATAAAGGCGGATATTATAATAGTAAATACCTGTGCATTTATAACAAGTGCCAAGAAGGAAGCTATAGATAATATACTTGATGTTGCATGGCTGAAGAAAAAACGGCTGCGCGGTCTTATTGTAACAGGATGTCTTGCAGAACGTTACCGTGAGCAGCTTCTGTCTGAGATGCCTGAAGTAGATGCAGTACTTGGAACAGGAAGTATTCATGATATTGTCGACGCAGTGCGTTCGGTTGATGAACGGACCAAAGATATGAAAAAGGCTTTGGGCGACGGAGGAATATCCGACGGTGATGCTGATGTAGCTGTCGAAAATGCGATCTATGAAAGCGCATGCGAGGGTACGTGCTGTGACTGTGAGGATAGTTATGAGGAAGCATCGCATTCAGATACAGATATTTCACTGAAATACAGATCATTCAGACCGCAGGAGGAACTTCGTCTCGGCGGAGACCGCGTAGTTACTACACCTGAGTATTATGCGTATCTCAAAATTGCGGAAGGATGCGATAACAAATGTACTTACTGTGTTATTCCGAGTCTGCGCGGACATTTCAGAAGCCGCCGTATAGAGGAGCTTGTTGAAGAAGCAAAGACACTTGAAAAAATCGGTGTGAAAGAGCTTATTCTTATCGCTCAGGATACTTCCCGTTACGGAATAGACCTTTACGGTGAATACAGTCTTGCAAAGCTCATCAGAGCAATAACTGAAAATACGGAGATCCCGTGGATAAGACTTTTGTATTGTTATCCTGATAAGATAACCGATGAGCTTGTTGCTGAATTACGAGATAACGACCGCCTTGTCAAATATATAGATATTCCGATTCAGCATATTTCCGATGATATTTTGAAGCGAATGAATCGTCACGGCGGAAGTGAAGTAATAAAGGATGCAATGAGCAGACTCCGCAGAGAGGTTCCCGGAATCGTTATACGGACAACTGCGATTGTCGGCTTCCCCGGAGAGACCGAAGAACAGTTTGCGGAACTGTGTGAATATGTCAAGGAAGCCGAATTTGAACATTTCGGTGCATTTACCTATTCCCGTGAAGAAGATACACCTGCATATGATATGCCTGACCAGATCGACGAACAGGTAAAACAAGACCGTTATGACGCAGTTATGAAGCTTCAGATGCGCATAAATGACAAGCAGAACCGCAAAAAGCTCGGAAAGAAAATAAAGGTGATCTGCGAAGGCTTTGATCCGGTTGCCGAGTCCCATTTCGGGCGGAGCTATGCCGATGCGCCTGAAATAGACGGAAAAATATATTTTTCATCTGACAAGCGTATTCCGGAGGGACAGTTTGTCGATGTTCTTATTACAGAAATTCTTGATTATGATCTTGTCGGAAAGGCGGTATTAAAATGAAGCTGAATTTGCCTACAAAGTTTACTGTAATGCGACTTATACTTATACCGTTCTGCATGGTATTTATAATATATCCCATATTTCCCGGAGATGTAATATGGCGTATAGTTGCAGCCGCTCTTTTTATCATTACATCGCTTACGGATATGCTTGACGGACAGCTTGCAAGAAAGATGAATCTTGTGACAGATCTCGGTAAATTTCTTGACCCGCTTGCTGACAAAATGCTTGTTATAGGTGTGCTTCTGGCAGTAATTATCCGATATGCAAATTTTGACCCTGCATTTTGCAATGTTCTCGGATGGGGACTGTTTATTATCATTCTGCGTGAGATGTCAGTAACTCTTCTTCGCATGATGGCATCAAATAAAGAGGGAATTGTTATTGCCGCGGCATGGCTCGGAAAGGTCAAAACTACGGTTCAGATGGTCGGAATTGTTGTGATGCTTATTGAGCCTCTCTTTCCTGTAACGCATATGTCGGTTTCATATGTTATGACTGCTGCAATGATTGTGCTTACGGTTTGGTCCGGACTTGAATACTTTAAGGCGTACATGCCGATGCTCAGTGAGTGATCTTGAAAACGTCTGAAATATATTTGAAAATTATTATAGTAAAGGCAGGATCTTTTCTAAAAGATTCTGTCTTTTCTTTTTATAATAAAACTGTATTTTTTAATCATATAAGTTCGCCTGCATATACGAACAGAAGCTGAGTATTTTAATATTCTGTATTTAAAAAATAATAAAAACATCTTTATTTTTTTTTGCAAGAAGTGCTACAATGAACGATAAAGAAAGATATTTTGGGAGAATAGTAATGAATATGAAGATAACAAACGATATTTTATATGTTGGAGTAAACGATCACAGTATTGATCTTTTTGAAGGACAGTATGCTGTGCCTAACGGTATGTCCTATAATTCATATGTTATAATAGATGACAGAATAGCAGTTATGGATACCGTTGATGCCCGTTTTAATGATGAGTGGCTTTGCAATATTGATAAAGCTTTAAACGGACGTAAGCCGGATTACCTTATAGTCCATCATATGGAGCCTGACCATTCTGCAAATATAGCAAATTTTATGCAAAAATACAGTGATGCTGTAATAGTTTCAAGCGCAAAAGCGTTTGTAATGATGAAGCAGTTTTTCGGTACCGATTTTGCAGAAAGAAAGCAGGTTGTTGCAGAGGGAGATACGCTGACATTGGGTAAACATGTCCTTTCATTTACGGCTGCACCGATGGTACACTGGCCTGAGGTTATAGTTACTTACGATAGCTGTGATAAAGTACTGTTTTCGGCGGACGGATTCGGAAAATTCGGAGCGCTTGATACCGAAGAAGATTGGACTTCAGAAGCAAGACGCTATTATATAGGAATTGTCGGAAAATACGGCGCTCAGGTACAGTCACTGTTGAAAAAAGTAGGCGGCTTGGATATACAGATTATCTGTCCTCTGCACGGTCCGGTATTAAATGAAAATTTGGGATATTATCTCGGTCTTTATAACACATGGTCCTCCTATATTCCCGAAAGTGAAGGTGTAATGATAGCTTATACCTCAGTTTACGGTCATACAAAAGAGGCTGCTCTGAAGCTGGCGGAGATACTTAAAAACAATGGCTGTTCCGATTTGGTAGTAACCGATCTGGCACGTGCCGATATGGCGCAGGCAGTTGCCGATGCGTTTCGCTGCAAAAAGCTTGTTTTAGCTACAGTTACATATAATGCCGATATCTTTCCTTTTATGCGTACATTTATCGAGCATCTTATTGAAAGAAATTATCAGAACCGTATTGTTGGCTTTATCGAAAACGGAACGTGGGCGCCCCTTGCGGCAAAAACTATGAAGTCAATGTTTGAAAAGAGCAAAAATCTCGAAATGTTAGAGTCTGCTGTAACAATAAAATCGGCGCTTAATGCAGAGAGTACCGGAAAACTTAATGCACTTGCGGAAGCTTTGCTATAATATTCTGTTGTCACAGCACATGTTTTATTTGAATCAAACTGTAGGAGCATGAGGTCTTTTTATGACCTTAAATAAACAAAATAACGCTTGCGATAGCAAGCGTTATTGCTATACAAAAAAAGTTGTTTAAATAACGGGTACTGTGTGTCCTACACCTCATTCGACGTGCTACGCACGCCACTTGTTTCCCCAAAGGTGCGGCTT
>ENA-UOJO01003779-UOJO01003779.1-human-gut-metagenome-genome-assembly--contig:-P57-NODE-3779-length-13865-cov-6.811369_pt1 | contig 13865 bp, 8 predicted proteins | sample MGYA00242351_ERZ723898 | MGnify/ENA metagenome assembly ERZ723898 | reverse complement strand
CACAACCTGGGCGGTTAAAGCGATTCCGTTCACATAGAAGGAAAAAGTGATATTTCCATGTTTATCTGTATTGGTGGTGATTTGTGAAGGAGTACCCTGTACGGTGATTCCACCAAGACCGTTCGGACCGGCAATGCCGTTGAAAGCTAACTGTACATACACGGTATTGCCTTTAAATTGGATGAAGTTGGTATTGTCGGATACAGGTATAGCTGAACCTCTGGGGCCATAAAGTGTACTGGCCATTAATACCCAATTCCGGTCTTTCAAAGCATCTACAGCAGCGTTGAAAGCTTGTTGGTTAGCAACCTCACGGGCTTTCTTGCGAAGATCCCGCTTCACTTGTCGTTGTTGTTGTTTGGTTAGCTCCTGATAATGAGTCGGAGTTTGTGTTCCTTGTACCTGTGCTTCGCTATGGAAAGCGGGCAGCATAAATACAGATACCAGCAATAAAAATAATACTCGTTTCATAATAGGTCGTTTTTATTTAGTTGTTTTATATTATATCCGGTTATTCAGATTGTTATCATATATCACCGTTTATTAATTTCCCTCATATACGTGTTAATTTCTCCAATAGTTTTCAACCTGTATTTAAAAAAGTATAAAACTTCGTTTCTGTCATGTCAGTAAAAAAGAGTACTTTTGTCAGAAATAGCTGTTAGGAAAGGTTTTGCATATTTTATGCCATATTGGGAATGACGCTTCTAAAAAAATGATAAAATTGATTTTATAAAACGATAAATTCTGGCTATCATGGAAACTTCTGAGGTAATTTGCGCTGTATCGACGGCTCCCGGAATCGGAGCTATCGCAGTTTTGAGAATGTCCGGGACGGGTTGTATCGCTCTTACCGACCGGATTTTCGAGTCTCCATCCGGGAAAAAACTGACCGGCGCGAAAGCGAATACAGTGCATTTCGGCAGGATCCTTGAAGAAGGTTGTTTGTTGGATGAAGTCCTGGTGACTATTTTTCATGCACCTCATTCATTCACAGGGGAGGAGTCTGTAGAAATCGCTTGTCATGGCTCCTTGTATATCCAACAGCGTTTATTGCAGCTGTTGGTGAATCAGGGGGCCCGGCTGGCTACTCCCGGCGAATTTACGCAACGGGCTTTCCTGAACGGAAAAATGGATTTGTCGCAGGCAGAAGCGGTTGCAGACTTGATCGCCTCTTCTTCGGCTGCATCGCATCGGATGGCTCTGAAGCAAATGAAAGGTGGCTTTTCAGCTGAATTGATGAAATTGCGGGCCGAATTGTTACATATTACTTCCTTGCTTGAGTTGGAGCTGGATTTTTCAGAGGAAGATGTTGAATTTGCCGATCGTTCGGAATTGAGACGTATTGCCGGAAATATCGATGAATTACTGACCCGCTTGTGTAGATCTTTTTCTTTGGGAAATGTGATTAAAAATGGGGTACCTGTAGCTATTGTCGGCAATACGAATGTAGGAAAGAGTACCTTGTTGAATGCTTTGTTGCGTGAGGACCGGGCTATTGTGTCGGATATTGCCGGTACAACCCGGGATGTGATCGAAGATACGATCAATTTGAATGGAATCACTTTCCGTTTTATCGATACGGCCGGTATACGGGCCACCTCGGATGAGGTCGAAAATATCGGGATCGAAAGGACTTTTGCTAAAATCGGTCAGGCTAGTGTCGTCCTGTTATTGACCGATCTGAATCGGGGAGTAGAGTCTTTCGAAGAATATTATCATCAGGTGAAATCCCGCCTCACTTCGGATGCAAAGTTAATCATCGTCCTTAATAAAACCGATCAGGTAGAAGATTTATTGACGCCTCAGGAAACCATCCGGCTTTTTACTTCCGGTGAAGAGATTATTCCGATTTCAGCCCGTACCGGAGCAAATCTGGATCGCTTGATTCAGGAATTGACCCGGACTGTAAATCTAAATACCCTCAATACTTCCGATGTCATCGTCAGTAACGTCCGTCACTACGAAGCCCTTCGTAATGCCCGCACAGCCATCGAGCGTGTGAACGAAGGTCTTGAATCCGGACTCAGTGGCGAATTCATCTCTCAGGATATCCGTGAGTGTCTTCATTATCTTGGTGAAATTACCGGCGAGATTACTACGGATGAGGTTCTGGGTAATATTTTTAAGAATTTTTGCATCGGGAAATGACGGCTTGTAAGTAGCCATAAGCAACCATAGCCAATTAGAAGAAAGTCGCTGATAACCAGCGGCTTTTCTTTTTATATGGTTTTCAGTCAAATCTGACTGGTTGCGGATTTCCAGCATTATTTTGTACCATAATTCTACCGCCGAACAATTAAGCGGACACTTCGCACTCATCATAGCGACATCTTGGACACGATGTGAGATGCTATGAGAATGAGCGGAACCGCTATAGAAGACACAGTGTGAGACGCTGTGAGAAATTGTGAGACGCGTTGAGACGAAATCGACGAAATTAAAGGCGACTAATATATGGAGGTACAAAGAAAATGCCAGTGGTGCGGCAAACCATTTATAGCACACACGATGGTAACACGCTATTGCAGTAAATCGTGCAATGAAAAAGCGTACAAAGAGAAGAAGCGGAAGCAGAGGTTACAGGAATACGAGGAACGGCAAAATGAGCCGCCCATGCAGGAAGTCGGAATCGTAGGAAGCAAGTTGTATCTCTCCCCTGCCGAAACCGCAACCCTTTTAGGCATTAGTCGCGCCACCATATACCGACACATGGCTGCTGGTATCATTCGGGCGTTGCAACTTCGCGGGCGCACCATTATACGCAAATCCGACATTGAAAAAATGTTCGACAATGCACCCGACTACAAGAAACGCAGCTATGGACGGAAACAGACCGTCCTCTATTACACCACGAATGAGATTCTGGAGAAATACCAAATCCAGAAGAAAACCCTGTATCGTCGTTGCAAACTATACAACATCCCAAAGGTTGAAGAAGGTAGCCGTGTATTCTACAACCGCACCCTCATAGACAAGTATTTTGCCGACCTTGCCGAAGAAATCAATCCGGACTGTTATTACACGCCGGAGCAGGTCATGGAAAAATACGGTATGAGCCGTAATGCCGTTGTCACCTTTGCACTACGGCACAATATCCCTCGAATCAACCGTCACCACGAGGTATATTATTCCCGTGCCCATATAGATGCGATTAAGGAAAAGCAGGAGAAGCTGAATCCTGATTATTATACCTACGATGAAATTACCGAGAAATACAGACTTACCAAAATTAATATCAGCTACTATGTCAACAAATACGACATCAAACGCTTCAAGCAAGGAAGCCGAACAATGGTGCTACGTTCCGAGTTTGACAAAGTCTATATAGAGCATCGTGATGGAACATATACACCCAAGAAACGGGAAAAGAAAAGCGACCTGCCAAAAGAAACCTTTGTAATCCCTGAAGGTTATTACTCATCCGAGCAAATTGCGGCAACTTATCATATGAACAGGAAAACCATTTGCAAGCGATGCCGTGAAAACGACATTCCTAAAATCAGTCATGGTGGGTTCAATTATTACGAGCAACTGTCAGTTGACAGATTCTTCGCCAAATATAAAGCTGCAGACAATATAAAGGAATGGATTAGTGCGGAGCAAATGGAGGAAATCTATGGTATGAGCAAAGATGCCAGATGCTCATTTGTACATCGCCATAAAATCCCGTCCCGTGTTGTTTATGGCAAAGTCCAATATTCAAAAGACCATATCGACATCATCAAAAGCGGAGGTTTCGACCAACGGGAAATGTATTACAGCGTAGCCGAAGCAATCGAAAAATATAACCTGCGTAGGGATGATGTCTACAATTATGCGAGGTATAACAAGATACGGAAGATGTATCACGGGAAGTCCATGTTCCTGTTGAAAAAGGATTTTGACAAGGTGATGGCTGAAAAATCCGGTATCTGAGAATTAATCTGCACAGACAAGAATCATTTTCATCAATGGCAGTCATCAGCATTGTTTCATTGTATTGGTTTGCAACAAATTAATCACCAATTATAAAAACATATCATTATGCACGAATGTAAAACTGTAACATTGAGGACAAGACCTCTAAAGAAAAACATGTTGTCGTTCTATCTGGATTATTATCCCGGTTATCGCGACAAAGAAAGTATGAAGGTAATCCGTCATGAATCTTTGGGCATCTACATCTATGCCGAACCAAAGAACCAACGGGAACAGAACTTTAATGCCGTCATGTCGGAAAAAGCGGAAGCTATACGATGCCGACGTTTTGAATCCATCGTAAATGAGCGGTACGATTTCTTTGACAAGAGCAAGATGAAAGGAGATTTTCGTGCCTATTATAAGAAGACACTCCGCAAGCACGCCCAGAAATGGGAGTTCGTATATCTGCATTTTTTCAATTTCGTGGGTGGAAAATGTTCATTCGAGGAAATCGATGTGGACTTATGCAACAAGTTCAGAGAGTATCTGCTTAATGCGAAACAGCTTAGACGTCCTGAGCGTCCCATATCACGCAATTCGGCTGTGGGCTACTGGTCCACATTCAGAGGATTTCTCAAAATACTCTATCGCAACAAGTTAATTCACTCCAATGTAAATGATTTCTTGGACAAGATAGAGCCGGAAGATGTAGTGAAAGACTACCTAAGCGTAGATGAACTGTACAGATTGGCAGAAACACCTTGCAAAATACCGGTTCTGAAAACAGCCTCGTTATTCTCTTGTCTGACAAGTCTGAGAATCAGCGATATTCTCACATTGCGATGGGAAGAAATCGTGGACTTTGCTGCCGGAGGAAAATGCGTCCACACCGTCACTCAAAAGACAAAAACAGAAGACATCATCCCCATTAGTGACGAAGCCTTGCAATTGATTGGTTATTCTCCCGAAAAGACAGGGCTGGTATTCAAAGGATTGAAAAGATGCTGGACGCAATACCCCATGAAAGAGTGGATCCGAGCCGCAGGTATCACCAAAAACATCACCTTCCACTCATATCGAAGGACATTCGCCACTTTACAGGCTGCTGCCGGAACAGACATCCGAACCATCCAAAGCATCATGGCACACAAGAGCATCACCACAACCCAACGATACATGAAAGTGGTGGATAGCAACAAGCGAAAAGCCAGCAACAAAATTTCCTTGATCCGTAAGGATTAACGGTCATTATTACCTCTTTTATATGGTTAGAGTATGATTTTTGAGTATGATTCATATTCTAACCATAATTATTTGTGAATATCAGTCCAATAACCATTAGTATTTATGGTTATATGGAAATTAGTGCTGAACTTTACGCCATAAAATTGTAAACAATCACAACTATATGGAGAATAATATACAAGTTCAGAAAGCAGCTGATATCAGCAGTTTGGCTGGAGTGGTCATCGTTTCACTCTCGGCACTCACCGCATACAATATCGGTGAAAAGTTCAATCACAACATCCTATTTGATGCCACCATTTTTATTATCTCTTTGGTAATGCTTATTTTGACCTTTGCCATATTCCGCAAAGTAATGGCAGGGCTTTTTACGACAATCTCAAGTAGTACTACAAATAAGCAAGTACAAAGCGAATGTTCACAAGAAAGCAGCCATCAAAATGCTAATCAAGATTCAGTAGAAGAGGAACAGATACCTGATAGTTTGGAGAGATATGAGAGCATTCTTGTGAAAGAGCAACTGAAGGAGGTGAAACGAAAAAGGGACACCATGATAGCTATCCGTGAGTATGTAGTGGAAAAGACCTCGAAATATCTCTCAAAAGAGAATATCAGCACACTATTCAGGAATATAGAGTGTATTGCTGAAAACCGGGTTAACGATTGTCAGCCAATCCATTCAACGAAAGAAGCAAAAATCAGTTCTCCCTCTTTAAGACACTTAGCTTGGAATATCGGTGAACGGCTTGGAGTCTCTCGTCGCGACAGAGCGATATTCATTAAGTCTTCTTTCCCATACGAATTGCGCAACGCCGATATAGAATATCTGGAAGCCAATTTGCGTGTCAATGTCCCATGCGACATTCCTATTGACGTGCCGGACAAAGGAGATTTCCACTTTCACAATAATACTTGAAAATTAAATCGTGCAGACGGTAATCATTGTTCCGCCTGACAGATTTCTGCAAAATTTCATTCTGTTGGTTTGCAGCATATTAATTCTAATTATTGAAGATATGAACACAACAGATTTGACTTTTAATGACCTGCCCAAAGTGGTAGGCGAACTCTGCGAGAGAATCGCAGGAATGGAAAATTTACTTAGGGACACTCTTAACCGCCAAAGCGAACCAAAAGAGAATTTGCATGTACCTATGACGGTACAGGAAGCCTGTGCCTATCTGAAAATGCCAGTCTCCACCTTTTATTACAAGATAAAGAAGGACAACATTCCGGTTATCAAACAAGGAAAGTACCTTTATATCTATCGTGACGAGCTCGACAAATGGCTGGAGGCATCACGCAAAACTTCAGTACCTCTCACCTATGAGGAAGAAAACGAAGCGATGTATGCCTCACACCGTCGCAAGCCTAATCCTAAAAACTGGTAAGTATGGAAACTGCAACACCCATTGAGGATTTTGCTCAAATCACTACGAGATGGCAAGATACTATGCTCAGTTTGGAAAAGGTGTACGAACAGGAACCGGAAGTCCTGAGTATAGGCGGAGTGGCTATCGGAACATTGGGAAATTTCAGTGCATCCATTGGCAAGGCAAAAAGCAAAAAGACCTTCAACGTGTCGGCTATGGTGGCAGCAGCTTTGTCCGGAAAGGAAGTCCTTAACTACACAACGGATTTTCCTGATGGGAAAAACCGCATCCTTTACATTGACACAGAACAGAGTCAGAATCATTGCATGATTGTAATGCAACGTATCATGAAACTAGCAGAGTTGCCGGCTAATGAAGATTGCGCCCGTTTCTATTTTCTCGCTCTACGCAAGTTCAATCCGAAGGAGCGTTTGGCTATCATAGACGATGCCATCAGTCAGATTGAAGGGCTTGGTTTTGTCGTGATTGACGGAATCCGCGACTTGGTTTATGACATCAATTCACCGAGTGAAGCCACATGTGTAATATCCAAACTTATGCAGTGGACTGACGAATACCAGATTCATCTTCACACCATTCTTCATCAGAACAAAAGTGATGAAAATGCCCGTGGACACATTGGCACGGAAATCAACAACAAAGCGGAAACGGTCATCCAAATTGAGAAGGACAAGGACGACAGTAACATCAGCAAAGTGGAAAGTGTGCATACCCGTTCAAAGGATTTCCTGCCATTCGCCTTCTGCATCAATGCCCAATCACTTCCCGAACTTCTGCCAGACTATGTGCCGACAAAAAAGAGCGTAGGTCGTCCCAAACAGGAACCCTTCTCCCCTTATAGGGACATCCACGAAACAATCCATCGCAAGGCTCTCGAACTGGCTTTTAAGGGAAGAGAAACAATTTCGGGATATAAGGCTTTGGAAGAAGAACTGACTACTGCCTACGAACTGGCAGGAACGAAATTTAATCACAACAAGATTGTGAAGATAATTCAGTTTCTCACGAACAAACGGATGGTGGTTCAGGAAAGCCGTGGCATTTATCGGTTCATGCCGGATTATCACTATTGACTCTCCACTTGACTTTATTCTAAAAGTGTCCATTCGTATATAAGTCAAAGTCTAAGTGCAACGACTGGTTTCATGATAATCCACGGAACTGGTCGCTGCCATTGATTGGGCTTGCCCGTTGTACAGACATTATATTGTATGGGGAGCCTAATACCCCAAGCAACCAATAGGTCGTTTGAGAGTGCCAAATCTCTCAGCAAGCTGATTGGTGAGAAAAAGGCATTATTTAAGCCTTTTATCTTTTCGCCAGCCATCGGTATGCCTTTCTCGACAAAAACGAAATTTGTATACTTAATTGCTCACAGGGCGACAAGACCCTGTTCCCTGACTGATGAAAACGGCGGAAGTAAAGCAGCCGCGGCTGCTTTACTTCCAAACAAAAATTGATATATTTGCAGAGTCTAAAGAATCTGAGAACTCAGAATGGACACACTCAGTGAAACACTACCCACAGGGCTTGCCCATTATACAAACCTTATTGAGTTTGGGTAACTCAATACCCCAAGCGATAAATCGCTCGTGAGACTTTGCCAATCCTCTGCAAGCTGAATTTGGCATTATTGCGGTTTTTTGGAGTGTATTTCAGTTGTGCTTTTATGAACCCTACTGGTTCTTTTATGAACTCTGTTCTTGCTTTTAAGTGGTATCCTGGAGTAACGTCGGCCACCATAAATGCAGATACTAGATGATGAATACAGAACTATTGTCCGAGCACTTGCCAATTTAACGACATGAATCTGCCATATCCCAAAGGCGATTTTGCCAACCTCAAAATGACATTATAATTATTCAATATCTAATGCAGGAAGACTATTATCTTCAAATCTATCAAAGTCAGATTGGAAAAGACGATCTTGAATGATCCTGTACTTTTCAAACTCAGATTCAGCAAACTCTTTGGCATATTCGGCAGAAACTTTTCCGCCATCCTGCAATATCGGGCCATCAAATAAATTAATGAATTTGTCTATTCGCTTTGCCCAATCTTCCATTGTCATAGGTATATGACGCATTGCCATACTTTCCGCCATATCAAGCGATGCATTGACTATCCTGCCCATTTCTTCCAATTCTTTTTCTCGCAAATAGTTCTTTGCTACAGACACATCTGTTTTGACAATTTTTCCATTCGGAGCGTTTTCCCAAGTGGTCAATCCCATGTGTTCCTTATTCGCATCGGCTCGTTCGACTATCAACTCCGCAGCAGTATGCCCATGCACAGCATAGTGCATTTTGTTCTGTACCTTCTTGAAAAAAAAGCGTGTTGTCGGAGCATCTTTGTTATAGTCTATAGCCGTAGCATAAATATCGGTCAGTTTCTGATAAAAACGACGCTCACTCAGCCTTATCTCCCTTATTTCGGCCAACAAATGCTCGAAGTAATCCACACCTAAGAAAGCCCCGTTCTCCATTCGCTTATGATCAAGCACATATCCACGGATGGCAAACTGACGAAGCACAAACGTACACCACTGACGGAACTGTGTGGCACGAACAGAATTGACTCGATATCCGACACTGATAATGGCATCGAGATTATAGAATGCCGTATCGTAATTCTTGCCATCCGAAGCAGTTGTTTCCATTTTGGAAATAACTGATTTTCCGTCCAACTCACCACTCTCAAAAATATTTTTAAGGTGCTTACTGATTGCTGGTACTCCTACATCAAAAAGCTGCGCCATCGCCTTTTGTGTTGCCCAAATGGTCTCATCCTTATACATCACCTGAATCCCATCCTCCTTGCCTTCAAGCATGAAGATAAGAAACTCTGCCGCACTATTTCGTATTTCTATGTTTTTTGCCATAACAAAATCATTTAAATTGTGACAATGGTTCACAAAACATTTTGTTAACGACTCTATCACGCATTAACTTCATGTCCGTAAAATTACGACATATATTTTGTGCGATTTCCAGATAGTTATCTGAACCATCATCTTTTTGGTAATAATATGGCTTTATTGAAACACAGTTTTTATGTTCAAACAAGGTGTTTAACAGCGTTCGGTCTGAGTTGCCACAAGAATGCCCCATGATATAAACTTGATATGGAGCAGATTCAATGAACTGAAGCAAATTACGATATTTTCCCGACTCTAAATACTTTATAGATTTGATGTGTCTTAAGCACTCATTATTTGATTGTTTAAGGAAATCTTTATAATCCTCATCAAGTTCATCACCATAGCCAAATATTATGCTATCGGGATTATTCAAGTCTCCATGAATATGATTTGTAGATGCAACTTTCAGATACCCATACTTGTCTGCTACTTCAGTATAATTAAAACTAAGTAGCATAATATTCTCAGGAATTATTAAATCCTTTAGGTAAATTTCATCTATCTCTGACGAGCTCACAAATTGCTTTCTGAGCTGTTTGATATCCTCTGCCATAAAGTGCCTGTCGCTACCTTCAAAACCATACCTACAAAGCAACTGTTGGTACACATTGTCTTGTTGGATTAGATAATCTACATAGTCATAGTAAACCTGTAATTGCGAAATACTAATATCATCTTTACGAATATTTCCATAAATTTGACGTAGTATTTCCGCATTGCACTTTATATGATCAGTTGTGATAGAAGAAAGATATTCAGCTAAAAGTTCTTGAATATAATGTAGCTGTTTATTGATTTCTGAAATTGCATAATCACAGTTGTCTGGACTTACAATCAAGTTTCGCAATAAATCATAATATTCCTTTTCTATGTCAACCCACCCTTTAGTTTCAATACAAGTACATATATTCTGAAAAAACGGAGACAACGAAAACTCATAAGATTTTGAATCATTGGCAATACTATCAATAATCTCTTTACCGGACGGTTTGTTAATAAACTTAGGAAGACAAAATGCAAAGACATTCCAACAGCGATTATCATTGTCTGAAGTAATTTTGATAGAACAAAGGCAATCCTCTGATATAGATGTAAGATTTCCTGCAAAAGAATTTACTCGTTTCTCCCAATACCAGTTTATAAAATTTTCATATTTAGTAGGAAGTCCATGTGCCAAGTCAAAGCCGTTTCCAATAAGTACTATTCTATTCATTACTGTTACTTCCTTTATTGAGGATTTTTTATGTCTAAAATAAAAATCCTAGTTAATCGTTCTGTATTTATTTGGTTCATACTACGGTTCTGCCACCATTGATGAATAAGAATCATAGTCAATAGCATAAGGGCGAGGCCGACTGTGCCGTTTGAAACTTTCAGCCTGTTCCAAAATCTCCTTGAACACCTCATCACGAATTTTAGGTGGATATCCTGCACGAGCTAACAGGACAATTACATTCATCTTCAATGTCGCCCGAAGGTCAGGACGGTTTAACCAATCTGAAACATCCGACTGTTCCTCTACCATCGTTTTAATTTGCTTAGCCAACTCTGTCAATTTCTCATTCGAGAAATTTTCAATGAAATCGTATTTTACCGCCACAGATTTCAGAATATCAAAGAAAGCCTTCTCTTCAAATGATAGCCCTATAGAATTGCCGGCAGTACGTTCATTTGCCACATCCTCCATAAGTCTAACCATCTCTCCAACGACATCATCAATCACATCGTTGGCAAGTGCAGCATCATCAGAACGGTCATTGTATTTTTTGACAATATCTTCCAAGCGTTTCGTGAAATCTATGCCTTTTTGCCTGTTGATTTTCCGAAACGATTCAATAACCTGTTTCAAAAGTTGCTCCATCAACTTGACTTTGGTGTTTTTGTAGGGAATTTGGTCAAGACGTTGCATATATTCCGATGAAAGAAGGTCTATTTCTTCATCGGCAGCAACACCGATTTTAGTCACCTCTTCCACCGCTTCGGACATCAAGGCATCTTTCAACATTTCGCTCACACGCTTATTCATCTTGACAGCATCCGGTGCATTATCTCTCGTCAGTTTAGAGATTATGGAACGGATGGCCAACATAAAATGAATATCGTTGTCTTCCGCCTCTGTCAGATGTTCTGAGTTGCAGCATATATCATACGCACCTTTCATCTTTTTACAGTGTCGCATAAAACGAGTTTCAAGTTCTTTGGTATGTTGAATATATTCTGCTCCCGTTTGAAGAATGCCTAACTGTTCAAGAGGCGTTCCAATAAAATAGCCAGACCAGTCAAAAGCATGAAACATCCGCTTAATCACATCCAATTCGTCCTTAACAACTTTTACCGCTTCTTCAACAGTTTCGAGATCCGGGCCATCGACATCTCCATTTCCACCATATTGATGAAGAGCCTCGTTCATCTGCTGCTTTATGCCGAGATAATCAACCACAAGCCCTTTCTCTTTTCCGGGATAAACACGATTAACACGAGATATGGTCTGAATCAACGTGTGCATTTGTAAAGGTTTGAAGCAGTACATCGTATCAAGGCTCGGTACGTCAAAGCCAGTTATCCACATATCCACAACAATCGCAATCTTAAAATTGCTTTTCTCTTCTTTGAACTGTTTGTCCAACGTTTTCCGGTATTCATCATTGCCGAGCAGATTATAAAGTTCGTCAGAATCATTATCCTTGTCGCGAGTGATGACCATAGCAATACGCGGCATCGGCTTGATTTCTTTGCGTTCCTTCTCCGAAAGAGTTTCCCCTTCAATACATTCTTTGATTTCCGCCCATTCCGGTCGTAAATGGATAATCGCCTGATAGAGGTTCCAAGCAATGGAACGACTGCTACACACAATCATAGCTTTACCCAACACCGTCGAACCTTCCTCAATCCGCTTTTCGTAGTGTTCCACTATATCTTGGGCAATTTTGGCAAGCAAATCAGGGTCATTCAGGATAACATCAATCCGAGTCATCATTTTCTTGCTCTCCTCTATCTGATAGTCACTTGATCCTTCTTGCTTACATTGGTCATAGAAAAGCTCTATTTCCTTCACCTTAACCGAGTCAATCATGATTTTAGCAGCACGACCTTCATAGACTATCTTACGAGTGATCTCATCCGCAACCGCTTCGGTCATGGTGTAACGGTCTACAATCGGACCAAACACATCCAGCGTATTATCAAGCGGTGTTCCCGTAAATCCTACGTATGTAGCATTCGGAAGAGAATCGCGCAGATACTTGGCAAAACCATAGTGATGCTTTACACCCTTTTCCGTTATAGTTGTTTTCTGCCCTAAACCGGCTTGTGAACGATGAGCCTCATCAGATATACAGATAATGTTTGCACGATTGCTCAATAAGCCTGTGCTTTCCTCGAACTTCTGAATCGTTGTCAGATAAACGCCTCCGGCAGTACGCTTTTCAAGGTGTTCTTTAAGTTTCTCCCGACTTTCTACTTGAACGATTGTCTTGTCTCCAATGAATTTGGTAGCATTTAAAAACGACTTAGACAACTGATCATCAAGGTCTGTACGGTCTGTTATCAGAACAATGGTAGGACTGCTCAATTTTTTGGAACGCATCAGTTGTCGGGCAAGAAATAACATGGTGTACGACTTACCGCACCCTGTAGCTCCGAAGTATGTGCCCCCTTTTCCATCACCATCAGGATTCAAGCGTGAATGTTTCAGAATGTTATTGAACAGTTGAGTGGTAGCAAAATACTGCGGATAGCGGCACACGATTTTATCCTCGTCCTTGGGAGTATCTGGCAAATAGATAAAGTTATGCAATACATCAAGCAGGCGTTCCTTTCTGAACAATCCGCGCATCATCGTGAACATAGTATCAAAAGCACCATCAAGAATAGAATCCGTAGCTTCCACCTTATGCCATCCGTAAAAGAACTCATATGGTGCAAAAAGTGAACCGACTTTATTGTTCACGCCATCGCTGATTACTACAAACGCATTATAGCGGAACAATTTAGGTATGTCACGCCTATAACGTACCGTCAGTTGCTTGAAAGCGTTTTCTATTGTGGTATTTTGCTTGATGGCATTTTTAAATTCAAGTACCACCAAAGGCAGACCATTAACAAATACAATACCGTCAGGAATGCGATGATGCTCACCGTCAATGACAAGCTGATTGACGAACTTAAATATATTATTCTTTCCCAACTCATTATTATCCACCTCTGTATAATCAATGGGATAGATATGAAGATTTGGTAACTTAGGATTGGTTCGTTTCAACGAAAAACCTTCTTGCAGAAGTCGCAACGCTTCTACATTCTCTGCATATACACCACCCCCATCTGAAGTTTCCTTTATGTCGATTAAACGATTGATTTCATCCTCGGTGATATGGTCGGTTTTATATTTTTTCCGCAGATAA
>ENA-UOJO01003774-UOJO01003774.1-human-gut-metagenome-genome-assembly--contig:-P57-NODE-3774-length-13878-cov-5.654561_pt1 | contig 13878 bp, 8 predicted proteins | sample MGYA00242351_ERZ723898 | MGnify/ENA metagenome assembly ERZ723898 | reverse complement strand
ATGCAGACAAATCACATAATCACGTACCCCATTGGGCCTCATCATTCATAAATAAAATAGAACCCGGTTGTGGAGGAGCAGGCAAAAGATTTAAACTACTAGCTACTTCATCCGCACGTAAAAAATAAAGGTCTGGATTTGTTCTAACATCTTTAATTTTCACTTGAGAAAACGATGCCACAGCTACAAATGACAAGCAGGCAACAAAGAAACTTTTTTTAATCATAATACTAGTTTTTAATTGTTTGTAGATTTTTGTTTTCGATGTTGCAAATGTACACGAGAGCCCTCTGCTAAAAGGTTGCAAAAAATTATTTGAAGAATTTGCATCATGCAACTTTTTTCAAAACACTGACAATCAATAAAATAAACCTCTTTAGACAAGACACAAAAAAAGAATGAATTCTTTGATTTCAGAATTCATTCTTTGATATATTACAATAGCATCAGCCATTGATTCACGCTATCAGCCGCAAAAAATAGAAAACCATACTTTTCGGATTATTTTTCACATATTCCTTTAGCAAGGAATCATTTACCTTCAGCTTATTATTTACCAGACGGCTTATGACAGGATTCAAATTACCATAAACATTTAGCATTCCTGGAATGTACAAACGTTTGACTCTAGGGTTTCCCATCAATAAAGCCAAGACTTTAGCGGGTTGGTTATTAAAATTTGTAATTTCAAGAACTTCAGTCAATATATATTTGTCTGTCTTACTCATCTGCTCATAAAACAATGCTATGCATTTTTCCAAATCATCCGTTATTTCTTGAGTCTTTTCTGCTATCTCTTCATTTAATCGGGTATCAAACTTTTTGGTAATACGCTCTTCATTTTCTCTTTCTACTTTATTTCGTACAGAAACATACGCACACATCAGTCTGCAAATTTTATCTTTTAGAAAAACTTGCTCCAGATAGCAGTTTATAGGATATAAAGTTTTTAAAAGGTCTATCCTATCCATTTCTTTCATTTCTGTATGAATTTGCTCCAATTCTGCTATTAAAGCTTGAATAACATTATCCGGTTCCAGACAACGGAGTTTATCCATATTCTTCAAAATATAATCAGCTACAATACTCAATGCATCTTCTGTAAAAATATGGTTAAACTCAGCATCAATATTCCGGACTTCTCCAGAAAGCTCAGACAACTTTTTCCTCTTAACGGCCTCGGAAAGTATATCCATATCCCGAAAAAGATTTGCATTTATACCTTCTATACAAACAGTACCTTCTAATTTTTGCTTGTATCCTCCCATTCTTTCTTTCAAACAAGATATGTCGTTAAGCCATTTCTCGTTTGTTTCTATCTGAGAAAAAATCTGTTCCAGATTATCCGAGGCAAGTGATTTTCGAGAGGTTTCAATCAAACAGTTTTTTTCAAAAACTTCATATCCACCTATCAACATAATCTGCTTTTCAAGATACTTGGATAATACCAAAGCCGTATCTCTGTTCTTTTTCATTATCTGTTCAGACAAGTGTTTAATTTGCTCTGACACATCGGGAGCATTAATATCTATCGCAGTGAACATAGATTTCAATTTTTCTACTTCCCGAACATCATTGCCACTATAGCGAACCATTAAAGATAAGCTATCCAATCTACCAGAAATATCGTCCAAATGTATCTTGATAGCCTTTCTTTTGCTATGTTTTCTTCTGAAATATTCCAGAACGATAATAAGTAATACTACAACAGTAAAGATGATAATAACCAATAAATATCTAATACTGGGTACCGAAGTTTCCATATCTATCCATTGAGAAACATTTTCTGTAAAAGCACTTTGCTTTAGTACACCAATATTCGATCCCAAATACAATGTATCATTCAAGGCAAAAGCAGCTTTAGGATTAAAGCGAATATCTTTGAAATAGCTGCCACACTCTTTTATCCCTTCCTTGCCAATAAGAAACTTCATTAACCCATATTCTGGTAAAGCATAGAACAAAGTATCATTAACTTTCAGCAATTTATGAAAGCTTTTCAAAGGTATAGAATCTTTTTTCTCCTGACAGAACAGATAATGATTTGTCAAAACCATCAGCAAAGCATTATGACCCTCTGTAACCGAGATATCACGTATAAAAGTTTTGTCTTCAGTCCCCTTAATAACCTGAAACTTATCTCCGGATCCATAAAAAACACCATCATTCAACGTAGAAATATATAACTTATCTGTATGAGGTGATAAATAGAATGAAGTGATATATTTATTTTGCAGTGCATAAACGAAGGCTGAATTTACATTTTAATCAATGCATACCAGATCATCCTGAATGCCTAAATATACCCTACTTCCCTGAGATTCTTTTTTCAAACAAAAGGCAGTAATCTTTGTTGGTGACTGATAAAGTATCTGTGCAGAAGAAAATAGCATATTGCCAAGATACTTTCTATTTACTTTTATCCTTTTCAACACCTGTTTATTAGTTATATAATAAACATAGCGGTTATCTGCCATTAAACCATAAACAGATTCATTATCAGGCATTTCCCAAATTTTTGAAGCAATTGTTTCACCTATATGTTGTTTGTAAAGCTCATTGTTAGAATTAACATAGTAAACCGTATTCTCATTGACACATGATGCCACAATCTCCCCATTAGCATTGAAAATACCCAAATGAAGAGGTATATTCCACAAAGCATTTTCTGTTAACAAAAGGGTAAAACCGTTTAACCGGTCCGTTGCCACAACATTATTACAGAACTGTGGAATTTTTCTTCTCAAGGGTATTTGTAGAAACGACTGCAAATCATCACTAAGGAATAAGTGTGTTTCATTCAGAAAATAATGAATGGCTCCCAATTTATAATAAATACGTGGAGAGAATTTCAATGCCACCTCATTTTGCACAACTCCGGTTATATCTTCTATATACAGTTTACCACGGGTAAGTATATAAACTTTATTATCATACACAGATACATTGTAAATGGGTTCATCGGCATGAAATACCTGTACTTTATCATGCTGTAAATCTATAGAAACTAACCCTTCCTGAGTAGCACATAATAAATGACTTTTTCCATATAAACGGATATTATTGACAATATATGGCTTGCCGGAACAAGCTGTTTCACTGGAATCCGAAGGATAAAGCAACTTTAATTCCTCAGTTCCCTGACACGATTTTACATACAATCCCTGACTGGTAGCAACATATATTTTATCCTTTAGAGAAAGAATATCGTATACAGAATAATTATAACCTTTATTCGGAATGGAATATTTCTCCATCAGGCAAGAATTATCTGCTGCAAGTTTCCATTTTTGCAGACCAGAATTACGAATACCTATCCAGCATATTTTACCATCAGACAAAACAGAATCAGTCAGCACTTTATAGATTCTGTCAACTCCAATGTTGTATGATTGTAGATGACGTTGCTGCATATACCAAATATCTCCGGCCTCACTTCCTATCCAAAAAGCAGAGTCTCCATCCAAAGAAATGGAAGATAAGCGTTCATCAAAATACAGTTCTGTTTCTCCAAGATTTCTTATATTCTTTTCTTCATCATCACAAGCAACCAGAAAAACAGTAAAAAATAAAATAAAAGCAGCATGTAGAAATATACTCTTCATATAACTTCAGTACAAGGATTTATGCCTGAAAACCCTTTTTAGTATTTAAGGTGTAACATATAGACTTAATAACATCTGGCCTAAAGTTACGTATTTCAATATATCCTACAAACGGATTCTTTTATATTTTTTGTTTTACCCCATAAAACTGTGACATCATCAAATTGCTTAAAAAAGTAGAGGGAACAGAATATCTGCTCCCTCTACTTTTAAATTCCTGATACTATCATCAATCCCAACCCGGATTCTGAACCAGTACGTTCTGCGAAAGGTCTATTTCTTCTTGTGGAATAGCCCACAGATAATCACGCTGTGGATTGAACTTACGGGTTTCGATATAAATCTTCTCACCTGCCTGATTCACACCATACACTGGTTTCGTAACATCCTTTTCTGTTGTCCGATAACTGCGGGTATCAAACAAATGGATACCTTCGAATGCAAATTCCAATCGTCTTTCCAAACGAATGGCATCACGCATCTGGTCTTTCGACAAACCGCTAGGAAGTGCCGGAAGATTGACACTCTCACGCTGACGAATAGCATTTACAGCATCATATACAGCCTGATCAGGCGCAGAAAGATTTTCGTTTCTGGCTTCAGCATAGGTCAACAACACTTCGGCATAGCGAATATAAATGAAGTTAGTCCAGTCATAATTGTTTATACCATCATTATCCGGATTAATATATTTCCGCATAGAGTATCCGGTACGTGTATGGCTTCCATCACCCATATTATTGATATCGAACACTTTACCGGCAATTTCAGCTCCATTATATAAAATAGAGAATTTCAAACGAGGGTCACGGTTTTCAAATGGTTCGGCTGGGTCATAAAGAGGTGACTCGGCAATTGTTTTTCCGTCTGTACACGGATAGGCATCCACCATATCCTGTGTGGGCGAAAGTGCTTCCCAACCACCCATCATAACAGGTGCAAAGTAAAGACCGATAACACTTCCTTCACTGGAATTTTTCGGATTTTCTAAGTATTCACGATCGAAAATGATTTCATTGCAGTGTTCCGCTACTGGCTGGAACAAATCACCGTAATGATTATATAACCCATAATCACCCATATCCATCACAAGTTTGGCTGCAGCTTCGGCCACATCATATTTATGCATATAGAATGCCATTCTTGCTTTCAAAGCATAGCATGCACCGGCACTAGGTTTACCGTGTTCCGATGAACTGCGGATATTGGGCAGCAGCGGAGCAGCCTTGTCCAACAAGCTGACAATATAATTGTAGGTTTCCTCATCAGTCTTTCTTGCGGGCACTTTTTCATTCAGTTCCAACGGATGGTCCAAAATAGGGACTCCACCCATATATTTCAGCAAAGTAGAATAGAAGAATGCTTCGAGGAACTGTACTTCAGCAGTGAGACGTTCTTTTTCTGTTGCATCCATCTCTACTTCACCGATATGCTGATAATATACCAAGCAACGACGTATACCTGAATAAGCTTGCTGCCAGAGCTGCAGGAAGTGAGGATTATCGGATGTAGCCGTGCCTGCAGACAACTGCCCCTGTTCTGCACCTACATGCACCGGAATAGCATTGTCTGTATAACAGTCTGTCATGATAGTATGGTTCTCCGGTTCAGGCAACCACAGATAGATACCTGTTACAAACTTGGTAGCATCTTCGCTGTTTTTCCAGAAAGAATCATCAGACAACTGGTCTTTTGGAATTCTGTCAAGAAAACTATCGTTACATGAACTCAGTCCGAGTCCACAGCAAAAAGTCAATCCTATAAAATAATATTTAAGTTTCATAATAGCCACAATTTAGAAGGTTAGGTTCAAACCGAAAGAATAGTTTCTGGTCAACGGATAGTAGTTACCGCTTGTTGATTCAGGGTCTACTCCTTCGAAACCAGTAATCATAAAGAGATTATCGATACTGCAATAGAAACGCATGCGACTGATACCGTATTTATTAGTAAAGCTAACAGGAAGTGTATAACCTACCTGCAGATTACGCATCTTCACATACGATGCATCCTGTACCCAGAAGCTGGAAGTCAAACGGTTTCTGGAGTCACTCATTGACAGACGTGGATATGTAGCATCTGTATTTTCAGGTGTCCATCTGTCCAGGTGTTTTTCGGTTACCTTACCTCCGTTATAGAATGCATAAGTTATTTCTGGGTTAGCCATACCTTTTACACCTGCTGCTCCCTGCAACAAAGCACTGATATCGAATCCTTTATATTGAGCAGAAAGATTCAAACCAAAATTGATTTTCGGGAAATAAGAACCCAAAACCTGACGGTCCTGACTATTGACTACGTTATCTCCGTTCAGGTCAGCGTACTTCAAGTCGCCCGGAACAGGTTGTCCCATAGTCTGAGTAGGATGATTGGCTATTTCTTCTTCGCTCTGGAAAATACCTTCACATACGTATCCGTAGTATGCCCACAGCGGATCACCTACTGATTGTCCCGGAACGTCACCACCTTTCAAATCCAAAATTTCAGTAGTTACATAGCTGAAGTTGGCCCCAATACTGTAAGTAAAGTCACCAATCTTATTATTATGACCTAACTGCAATTCAAGACCTGTATTACGTACTACACCGGCATTCTGCATCGGTGCACTTACACCCAACATATAAGGAACCGGCAACTGCAACAGAATATCACGGGTTTCTTTCAGGAACCAGTCAGCCGTAAATGTAAGCTTGTTGGCAAAGAAGCCGGCATCAACACCCACATTCCACTGGTCTGTCTTTTCCCACGTAATATTGTTGTTTGCCATAGGAGTTGTAATAGAGATACCCGATGACAACACATTACCAAAACTATAGTCATTACCAAAGGCATATGTATTCTGATAAGGATAATTGTTGGTTGTACCATCGCTGTTCACCGTTTCCTGGTTACCCAGCAAACCCCAGGATGCACGAAGTTTCAAATTATCTACCCAGCTTACATTAAAGAAATCTTCTTCAGAAACACGCCATCCCAAAGAGAACGACGGGAAAGCACCAAAACGACTGTCTTTCGGGAAACGGGATGTACCATCGTAACGCAGATTGGCTTCCAACAAATAGCGGTCGTCATACGAGTAGTTAATACGACCAAATCCAGAACGCAGTGCATATTCAACTTCTGTTCCGTAAGTAGTCTGACCAGTTACTTCACCCGCATTAATCTGATCCAAAGAGTTAGATGTCGGAAGATTTTTTCTGTAGGCTTGCAAATACCTGTATTGAGTATAAATTTGAGAATAACCTAGCATTGCACCAATCGTGTGCTTGCCAAAAGTTTTTCCATAATCCAAATAGGCCTGCAAGTTCAACTCTATATTTTTTATATCATAATTTGTAATAGAGTTTGTTGTCGTTTTTACCGGTGTATCCGAACCTGCCTGATAGAAAGTCATTGTATTGACATGGGTCGGATTATCCGTCAAATTGAAAGTAGTAGCTGCTATACCTTTCAGCTTCAATCCATCTACAATGTCCAACTCCATACCGGTACTTCCCTGGAAATTACTTCCTATTTCTTTGTAGATACCTCCCTCACGGGCATAAGCTACCGAGTTATGTTCATTTTTAAACAGAGTATAATTTCCGTTTGTCAACTGTATCGGTGTAACAGGAGTTTCACGGAATGCATAGTGCATCAGGTTAGAAATGCCGGCTGCCGGTGCAGTCATATTGCTTCGATAAACAGCTATGTTAGTATTGAATTTCAAACGTTTGTTTATCTTAGCTTCCATATTGGCGCGTACACTGAATTTATTGTACCCGGTATTCGCTATTAAACCGTCTTTGTCATGGTAACCAAATGATACTGCATAGTTCATTCGGTCATTACCTCCCTTTACACTGAGGTAATGATTATGGAACAAACCATTCTCACTCAACAAAGCTCCCAACCAGTCTGAGTTAGGATAATAATCTGGATCACTACCATCTTTAAATTTCTGCAGAGCTTCTGCTGAATAAGGAGCTTGCAAGCCATCATTTTCATAGGCTTCATTCATCAACACTGCATAATTATAAGAGTCCAGGAATTTCGGGATACGGGTAGCCGACTGCCAACCTACATAACCGTCATACGATACTATAGCACGTCCTTTCTGACCTTTCTTAGTGGTAATCAAGATTACACCGTTTGCAGCACGTACACCATAGATAGCAGAAGCTGCAGCATCCTTCAGGATAGAAATATTTTCAATGTCATTGGGGTTGACACTGCTCATGGTAGACTCTACACCATCAATAATAACCATGGCACTGGAGTTACCCATGGTTCCAAGACCACGTACACGCAAAATACCTTCATCCGCGCCCGGCTGACCTGTATTCTGGATTACCGTTACACCCGGCATTTGTCCTGCCAGCATATTGGTTACGTTTGATGTGGTACGGTTCATCAGTTTATCCGATTTAATTGTAGCTACCGAACCGGTAAGATTTACTTTTTTCTGAGTTCCATAACCTACAACTACAACTTCATCCAGTGCTTCCGAGTTTTCTTTCAGCTTAATTCGATAGTCACTTTGTGCTCCAACTTTTATTACCTGATCATTATAACCGATATAAGAAATTTTTAATTCTGCTCCGGCTGCAACATTCAGTGTAAATTTTCCATCTACATCTGTAATGGTACCATTAGTTGTTCCTACTTCGAGTACATTGGCTCCAATGATAGGAGCTCCTGTTGCATCAAGTACCAAGCCGGAAATTTTCTTTTGACTTTGCTGCGTTACAGCAACTGAAGAAGAAGCCATTACTGGCATAGGAAGTGCCAGTCCGGAAAAGAGTGTAATACAAGTACACAATGAAATTTTTCTTAACATTGCATCTTTACAAACACTACGAATTCCTTTCATTCCATTTTGAATCATAGCATTAAAATTTAAGGTGTGTCATTTAAGTCGGCCTCAAATTTAATCTATTTTTTATTTAAAACAATAAAAATGGATGGTTTTAATATTTAAATCTTTAATTAAGTAAAAACAGATATTTAAAATAATTGAAAGTTATGGAGCGGCAAGAATTTCACAAAGTCGGTCTTGAAAGCGATGAGCAGCACTGTTTTTCAATACATTTTGATTAATAATTACAAAAGCCAGCATATTTCCGTTTGCGGCTTTCACGTAGCCAGCCAGTGAACTGATGCCGGTAACTGTACCCGTTTTCGCACGTACATTCCGATAAGCTTTACCTAGTTTCATCCGGTGCTGTAAAGTACCGTCTATTCCGGCTATTGGCAATGCTTCATAAAAAGGCTGAAAAACAGAAGAATGATAATAAGCATACTTCAGATAAGCCAGCAATAACTCCGGAGAAATATAATTATACAATGAAACACCGCTTCCGTCCATAATACGGTAGTCCGAGGGGTTAAAACCCAGCTCCGTCCGCATAAACTGATAAATTGCTTCCTGTCCTTCTTTGGTCCCTGCCCAGCGTTCATGGCTGTAATTTGCAGCCAGATGGTAAAATAGAGCCTCTGCACACAGATTATCACTTTTCTTCAAAGCTCGTTTCAATACAGGAAATAAACTCCTTTTAACGGAGCCCAATAAAACGGAAGCTGTATCCGGCAGTACTCCCCAAGTATTTGCAGAAAAAGAGATTCCTTTTTTAGCCAATCGCTCGCAGAAAACCGTAAAAAAGAAATCTTTGGAAGTATACACATTTATCGTCTTTACAGTCCGTGAAACCGCATTTCCGCTTATTCGGATAGTATTACCGTTATAAAGCCAGTCTCTCGTAACAGTCAGTTTTCCGGCTTTGGGAGTATGACTTAGAGCTTGATTTTCTATTCTGTAAAAACCCGATTCAGGCAAACAAGTTACATGGGGAGCTACTCCACGACCGGCAGGCCATACTGTTACATCTACACAGCCACGGTTCAGCATAAGCGGTGAAAGATAGGGTTGAAAAGATAAGGGTGTATCATCCCACGACCATCCGGGTCCCCAATACAGCGAATCGGTCATCGAAACATCTCCTACCACCCGACCTGCTATGTGCCGGATACCTCTTTTTGCAACGATATTTACCAAGTCGTCCATATCCGAATCCATAAATTCGGGATCGAATCCACCGACCAGATACAAATCTCCACTCAAAGTATCGTTATGGATGGTACCCGTATGATAAATCCGAGTCTGGAACTCATGCTTTTCACCTAAAGTGGCCAAAGCTGTTACCGAAGTAATTATCTTCTCAACAGAAGCCGGTCTGTAAAGTTTCTGCGACTGATAACGGTACACCGGTTCTCCTGCTGTCAAATCATAAACAGCAATTCCTACTTCCGAATTTTGTAACACGCCAGCCTGCTCCATCAGCTGGTCAATTTTGAAGGGAATCGTTTGCTGTGCCTGTACAGTCAATACACAAAACAAACAGATTCCCCCCAATATTAATTTCAATTTTTCCAGTTTATTCATAATTTATAATTCCCTAAATATCTCGCCTACAGTAGGATGTGGAAATACATATCGTTTCCATTCGGTAAACTTCCTGCCATCCTCTATCATCATGCCAGCCATGACAATCAGTTCCGATGCCGGATTTCCAAGCAAGTGTACGCCCAGCAAAGTATCATCTTCGGCTACCAAGACCTTGCATACTCCATTTACACCTTCGTTCTCAGCAACAAAACGACCAGAATAGCTCATTGGCAATTTCAGCGCCCGATAAGTTATGCCTGCCTGCTGCAGTTCCTCTTCTGATTTCCCTACACCGGCTATTTCCGGATTGGTATAGACAACTCCAGGAATAGCCTTATAGCTCATGCGGTCTTCTTTTCCGAGGATATGATGGATGGCAACTTCGGCTTCTCGTACAGCAGTATGTGCCAACAACGATACTCCATTCAAGTCACCACAGACATACACACCGGGAACAGAAGTCTGCAAATGCTCATCTACTGCTATCAATCCACGTTCTGTACGCTTTAAATCCAAGTTTTCCAGTCCCAAACCTTCATATACAGGTCGTCTGCCTACACTCATCAGCAGTTTTTCAGTTTGCAATATCTGTGTTTCTCCATTTTTTTCACATTGCACTTCAATGCCTTCTGCACATGTGCTTACACGTGTCAGCTTTGTGCCCAGACAAAAAGAAACACCACGTTTAGCATATTCGGTACGCAACATTCCTGCCAGTTCCTTATCCATGCCTCCCAATATTTCATCCTGCATTTCCACAACAGTTACTTTCACTCCCATTGAACTGAAGAAAGAAGCAAACTCCATACCGATTACGCCTCCTCCTACGATAATCAGAGAAGATGGAATTTCCTTGTTGTTCAAAGCATCTTTATGGGTCCAGTAAGAAACACTGTCCAAGCCTTCTACTCGGGGAATAAATGTTTCACTGCCTGTACAAATCAGCAAGTTATCGCATGTATATACTTCTTCACCGCAACGAACTGTATTTTTATCAACAACCGTGGCAGCTCCTTCAACCAAACAGACATTACTTGATGTTAGTTTCGATTTGATTCCAAGTACCAGTTTACGTATTATCTTTCCTTTTCTGGCAATTACTTTAGGCAAATCCACCTCCGCACCTGCCACTTGCATGGCATATTTGGATGCATGACGAGCCATATCGTACATTTTAGCAGTATAAAGCAATGTCTTGGTTGGGATACAACCTTCATTCAGACAAACACCTCCTACACTGGATTTCTCAAACAATACAACAGACAAGCCTGCTTTGCCTGCCATTTCGGCTGCCGTATATCCGGCAGGACCTGCTCCAATAATTGCTACCTGGTATTTCATCTCAATCGTATTTTAAGTTTTAAGGTTAATCTTGTAATATCTGCGCCTTTTCCCGGCTTCAGTCCACTTTAACTATAGCATTGTTTCGCTTTATCAACAGGGCTATCATTTCTTCACTTTTCTTTGGGGAAAGCTGTACCTTGCGTATCCTTCGTGAAGGAATATTGGCTGCATACCGGTAGGTAATCTGTATACGGTCCATAGCCAGCGCCGGAGCTACATTGGCCGAACGGATATGTTTGATTTCCACAATATCCTGCAGGGCAATTTTCACATTCGGGACAAACCGGCCCGTTTCCACCAACAGATAATTATCAGCCGTTACAATATATTGCGTATGTATCAGCATCTCTATTTCGAACAGCATTGCCATCGCAAATATAAACAGCGGTATATAATCGTGTACCCAAAAGGTATAAAACAAAGCTACAGCCGTTATACACATCAATGCTATATAGATACCTCCAACTTTCGAATGAAAAATCCTGTTCATAGTATAATATTACTTTATTTTTCGGTGAAGATAACGAAAAGATAAATTAAAATATCAATAAAAACAAGATTTTTGTAACTTCGCAACAAAACTTATTGCTATGGTTAGAAAATTTGATTTTCTCGTTATCGGTTCCGGTATTGCCGGAATGAGCTTTGCCTTGAAAGTTGCTCAGAAAGGCTCTGTAGCACTTATATGCAAAGCAGGATTGGAAGAAGCCAACACTTATTATGCACAAGGAGGAATAGCTTCGGTAACCAATCTGAAAGTGGACAACTTCGACAAGCATATCCATGATACTATGGTAGCAGGCGACTGGATTAGCGATCCGGCAGCTGTTGAAAAAGTTGTTAGAAACGCTCCTTCGCAAATTGAAGAATTAATCAAGTGGGGAGTAAACTTCGATAAAGACGAAAACGGTGAGTTTGATTTACACAAAGAGGGGGGACATTCGGAATTCAGAATCCTGCATCATAAAGATAACACAGGAGCCGAAATCCAGACAAGTCTTATAGAGACTGTTAAACACCATCCCAATATCACAGTTTTCTCTAATTTCTATGCAGTAGAAATCATTACACAGCATCACTTGGGAATTATTGTGACCCGACATACTCCTGGAATAAAATGTTTTGGTGCATATATTCTCAATGAACAGACTGGAGAAGTAGATACATTCCTTTCAAAAGTGACAGTAATGGCCACAGGAGGATGCGAAGCGGTTTATACGCATACAACAAATCCGCTGGTTGCCACAGGCGACGGTATTGCCATGGTATATCGTGCAAAGGGAATCGTAAAGGATATGGAGTTCATCCAATTCCATCCTACAGCTCTTTATCATCCGGGCGATCGTCCCAGCTACCTCATTACAGAAGCAATGCGAGGTTATGGAGCGGTTTTACGCAATTTGGCTGGTGAAGAGTTCATGCAAAAATACGACCCGCGTCTTTCACTGGCTCCACGTGATATTGTAGCACGTGCCATCGACAGTGAAATGAAGCTGAGAGGCGAAGACCATGTTTACTTGGATGTTACGCATAAAGATCCAGAAGAGACCAAAAAACATTTCCCCAATATCTACAAGAAATGTTTGTCACTGGGAATTGATATTACCAAAGATTATATACCGGTAGCTCCTGCTGCTCATTATCTCTGTGGAGGTATTAAAGTAGATTTAGACGGACAATCTAGTATCAAACGCTTATATGCTATTGGAGAATGCTCTTGTACAGGACTCCATGGCGGAAACCGACTGGCTTCCAATTCACTGATTGAAGCAATCGTTTATGCGGATGCTGCAGCCAAACATGCTTTGTCTGTTTTCGACCGCTATGATTTCAACGAGGATATTCCTGAATGGAATGACGAAGGAACCATCAGCACGGAAGAAAGAATTCTGATTACGCAAAGTATGAAAGAAGTAAACCAGATTATGGAATCGTACGTTGGTATTGTCCGTAGTAACCTCCGACTGGTACGAGCATGGAACCGACTGGACATCTTATACGAAGAAACCGAACGTCTTTTCAAACGGGTAAAAGCTTCACGCGAGATTTGCGAATTACGTAACATGATTAATGTTGGATACCTGATAACTCGCCAGGCAATGGAAAGAAAAGAAAGCCGGGGACTTCACTACACAATTGATTATCCGCATCCGCAAAATTCGAATAAATAACTTCGATAACGATACCGAAAGATCCGCTTACCTGATGGTGGCGGATTTTTTTGTGCTTTTCAGGCGATTTCAGAGACTTTTGATATTTTTCATAGCAATATACCACTGATAGCAAGATATTGCTTTCTAGCCCATTTAAACAAGCTATTTTATACAAAAGCAATCATTGACGTTTTTTCGAATATAAAAACCATATCAGTAACAGTACTAAAGGCATAACACAGATTTATAAAATTATTCGTAAAAAAAAGACCCCAGCATCTATCGATACTGAGGTCCCTGACTAAAACGGCGACTACCTACTCTCCCACAAATCAGCAGTACCATCGGCGTG
>ENA-UOJO01003772-UOJO01003772.1-human-gut-metagenome-genome-assembly--contig:-P57-NODE-3772-length-13881-cov-4.561695_pt1 | contig 13881 bp, 8 predicted proteins | sample MGYA00242351_ERZ723898 | MGnify/ENA metagenome assembly ERZ723898 | reverse complement strand
GTGTATTCTGGCAATTTCAATTTCATAATTTCAATAATCAATGCTGTTGCTTGTCGGCCAACTTTATCAAGATCTAAATGAAAAATTATATTTTTAATTTTAGGGTGATCTATAAGGAATTGTTGTAATGCCAGTGGAATCTTGATTTCCTTGGTATCATTTCTAGGTGCATAAATACCTGTTAGCGAAAGAATATGCTCGTGATTAAATTCTTTGTTATCCTGCTCAAATAAAGTAGCTTGAGATAATACATCTATCGGTGCTTCATTGATATGAACTGTGTCACAGTCAGGATTGCTTGATTCAATGCAAAACGAATAACGTTTATCACTGCCGGTTGCATCACCTATGAAATCTTGATTAATCCCACGTAATGCTATATGTCGAGGTTTATTAGTCTTTTTGTCCCAGCCTATAAAAGCAACATTTTGATATACCTTATTTGTTGAAGGACTGAAATATTCATTTTCATATAATAGATAATGGTCAATACAATGTTTAATAATATTAAATGATATTCCTCGACTTAATAAATAATCAATAGCATTTTGATCAGTTTTTGCTCTTTGAGGAATTTGTAATTTTTTATCTCTTTCTTTTTCTGAGTAGGGGACATATTCAGGTGCTTTTACATTTATATTTTCAGCAATAATATTTGCTGCCTCTAGAAATGTATAATTGTCTACTTTAATTAAAAAATCCAATGCTGATTTACCGCCAATACCCATTGACTGCCAATTCCATAATCCATTTGAAATATGCAAACTGTCGTGATCACGTATACAATAGGTATTATGCGAAATCTTTTTTAATCTATCTGGCTGATAATTTAACAGATATGTTAATAGATCAACCTGTTTTACTTTCTTTAATATCTCTGGTTTTATATATGCCATTTTTACATAACTCCTTGTAATTATTTTTTAATGCAAAAAGGAGAATCATTTTATTGACTCTCCTTAAAGATATTTGCTCTTGCAAGCATGAGTATCATATCTTTAACTCCTCTAAAATAAGCTTCTTTCATCAGAACTTTATTTATAGAGTTATTGATTTCATGATATTCTTTTATGTTTTTTAAATCTTCATCTTCGATGTTAACTGCTTGTGATAATTCAATTTTATTGATTACTGGAAAATCTGTTAATAGCAGTTTTTTGATATACATCAGTTCCCGGTAATCACTTTGTAGCTCTGCATCCTGAATGATTTCATAGCACAATTCATCAAAATTCTCATTCAATATTGTAAGAATACTCTTATAATTTCTATCCTCTAACATTCTCCCACCTCCACCTAATACAGTACTGAAAAGGTAGGGAGATTTCAAATGTGCGATTTGTTACAGCAGATTAGTAATCATTAACCATTGCAGACATTCTGCTGATCCAATCTTATACATTTCATAAATCTCATAATTACTGATCTTATGCTGATTGTATATATAGGTTGCTAAAGCCTGTATTTCTTCTTTAGTATATATATCATTTGTTGCTTCAGCAGATTCAATAATCTCAACTAAGTTAGGGTACTGCAGTTTTATTTTTTCACATTCTTTAGTTAACCTTATATACTCCTTGCAGTTAGTTAGGCTGACTAACATCTTCTTGTCTAGCCTTTCAAAGAAATCACAAAAAGATGAAGTATTTTCTTCTAAAAACGGATCAATATATTTTATCATAAAATACCTATCATACTTAGTAACGTTATACAATCAGCAAACCCTGTTTTATAAAATTCCATATGCTCATAATCATCTATTTGTCGTTGATATTCAAGATATTTTTTTAATGCCTGCATCTGTTCCTTAGAATATGATTCCTGTGATAATTCCCTTATTTCAAAGAAGTCAAAAATAAAATAATTTTGGCGAGCAAATTGACTTGCTTTTTCATTTAACTTACGATATTTTTCACACTTTTGTTCTAATTCAGAACAACTCTTTTCATCTAAACGGTCTAAAAAAGGACTCATAAGCGTTGTATATTCTTCACTTAATAAATCAATGAACTTCATTTCTATCCACCTCCTGATTACATTATAGGAAAAGGATAGCAAAACAACAAATGTGCGATTAAAACATTTAACGCTCATAATCTTTGGATTTTGCTGATATTTCTTTTTCTGTAGAGGAATCTATTTCGTCTGCATCTATAATATTTGGTTCTTTTTCTTCTATTTTTAATTCCATTGTCAGTTTTGCAAACTCCTTTGTTTTTCTTTGCAGTTCATCTTCACGCTCAAATGGCTTTTCAGCTTCTATTTTTGCTGAGGCTAATTGATTTTTTACATCAACAAGAGCATTTTCATTTTCGAGTAACTGTTTTTCTAGTCCATCAAGAACATTATTAATTCTAATGATATTACCATATTTATCAGTACCTAAGTCAATCTGATAGCGACCATGACCTTTTAACTGAAGTTTATATTCTGCATGAAATGAATCAAAGAATACATATAATTCAAAAGAGCGATATTCACCAATAAGAATAGGGTCAGGAGAAGTAACTGTTTGACATTGTTCAATCAGTTTACTACCAGCTTCTGCCTTATCCCGAATAAAAACATTATTTAACGTCATACCAACAAAATCATCATTAGCATGTAGTGGATTTTGATTGCGTAATTCAATATCCAGTTTAAGGTGTTCAATAGTTTCTTCCAGTTGACTGATTTGCTGAGGATATTTTTTAATGATAGCATCCTGATATTCATATTTTTGATTGAGGAAACTGGCTTTTAATACATTCAGTTTATTGATTTCCTGTTCAAGATTACATCGTTCCATAATCTTAGGATCACCAGAGGCAATTGCTTTAATTTCTGCATAATTTAATACAGCTTCATCAATTTCCTCCATCACACGCTGAGGTGTTTTAGAAGTGAATACCTGTGATATAAAAGTCTGCTTTTTCTCAATTGTCTGATAGAGATAGGAATCGAAGGTTCCCTCAGTTACATATGTGTAAATAGAGGCTTCACTATTAAGATTTCCTTGTCTTGCAATTCTACCATGACGCTGTTCTAAATCTCGAGGTCTCCATGGACAGTCCAAATCATGCAATGCAACTAGACGATCCTGAATATTTGTTCCAGCACCCATTTTAGAAGTTGAACCATTAATCACACGTACCTTACCTTGTCTAACCTTACTAAATAAATCCTGCTTTTGTTTTTCGGTTTTAGCAATATGAATATGTTCAACTTCTTCTTCGGGAATTCCTTTTGCAATCAGCTTCATTTTAATATCATCATAGACATTAAACTCATTTTTTCCGTTAGGCGTAGACAAATCACAGAACATGATCTGGGTTAGATTTTCATCTTTATATTCTTTCCAAATGCGATAAATGTTATCAACACAGGCATTGACTTTACTATTAGGATTATCGGGCAATAAAGGATTAATAATTCTTTGGTCTAATGCCAATTTACGACCATCATTCGTTATTTTTAACATATTATCAATATGTGGATCTACCTTACGATTTCTAATATCTTCTGCACGATCACCGAGTGCCTTAATCATGTCTTTTTGCTCGTTGGTGGCAGGAACTGAAATGACTTCCTTGTGCATATTAGGGGTAGGTAGCTGTAACATATCTGCTGTCTGGATATCTGCAACTTCTTTAAACAGCGTCATCAATTCCGGTAAATTATAAAATCTTGAAAATCTTGTCTTTAATCTGAATCCGTTGCCCTCTGGAGTCAATTCCATAGCCGTTGTTGTTTCTCCAAAAGTAGAAGCCCATGCATCAAAGGACTCTAATCCATGTTCCTGTAACATATTGTATTGCAGATATCTTTGCATTGTATAAAGTTCTGCCATACTGTTAGCTACTGGTGTACCAGTTGCAAATACAACACCACGATAATTGGTTAATTCATCAAGGTAACGTGTTTTCATAAAAAGATCAGATGCTCTTTGTGAGTTGGTTTGAGATATTCCTGATACATTACGCATTTTCGAAAATAAAAATAAGTTCTTAAATAGGTCAGCTTCATCAACAAACATCATATCAATGCCTAACTGCTCAAAACATAAGATGTCATCTTTTTTGGAATTATCATTGAGTTTCTGCATTTTTTCTTTGAGACGCTTTTTCATTCCTTCAAGCTGTTTAACAGTATATCGTTCACCATTGTTATTTTTAACTGCTTCAATACTGTTTGTGATTTCTTCAATTTGATCTTCCATCATCTTGATTTGTCGTTCTACTGAAATAGGCATTTTAATAAACTGAGAATGAGTAACAATAACGCCATCCCATTCACCAGTTGATATTCGTGAAAAGAACTGATGACGATTATTTTTTGATAATGTATCTGTTGTTGCAACTAAAATATTGGCACTAGGGTACAGTCGATAAAAATCACTAGCAAAATCATTAATGATATTATTAGGGACAACATAAATAGGTTTACTGCAAAGTCCTAGACGCTTTGCTTCCATTCCGGCACCAATCATTTCAAAAGTCTTGCCAGCCCCAACTGAATGAGCGAGTAGTGTATTACCGCCGTAAAGGATTCTGGCAATTGCATCGATCTGATGTTTCCTTAATTGAATATCAGTATTCATACCTGTAAATGATAAATGACTGCCATCATACGTTCGATTACGAATGGAATTGAATTTTTCATTGTAAATCTTGGTTAATCGTTCACGACGGTCAGGATCAGACCATACCCACTCAATAAATCTGGATTTGATAATATCCTGTTTATCTTGAGCAATTGCTGTTTCTTTTTTATTCAAAACACGAATTTCTTTACCTTCATCATCTAATTTAGTATCAAAGATTTTGACATCTCTTAAATTCAAGGTGTTTTCGATAATTTTATAAGCATTGATACGATGTGTTCCAAAAGTTTTGGTTGCTCTAACACCACTGTCCAAACTTTTACGAGTTACATTCCATTCTTCAGTAGCTGCTAAATAGATAACATGAATATCTTTCTGTTTCCATGATGGGGTTTCCAGAAGATGAAAGATAAACTGCCTATAAACATCTGTAGGTATCCATGTTGTTCCTAATCGTAAACTGATATCACTGGCTTTAATTGGTTCAGGTTGTACTTTTTCTAAGGCTTCAACATTTGATTGATAAAGCTCTGGATTTTGCTTAGCTACTTGTTTTGCGATAGCTAGTTTTGTTCTTACATTACCTGATAGATATTCATCAGCAGTTTCATAAACTGGGATACCATTTTCATTTAGTTTCTCTGGATTAGGGAAGATAACCCCCTCTAATTTTTCAATCAGTTCATCTTTACTGAAACTTGATATCTTGCTCATGAAATCAAAGTCAACGTGGGCTTTTTCAGCGATACATACCATCAAGGCTTCACTTGCAGTATCTACGGATTGGATAACTTTTTTTGCCTTGATTGTCTGCTTATAAAAGATATCAGCCTTCTTTTTAAATGTTCTATCATCATTTAATATTTCCAATGAACAAAGAAGGCTGTAAGAACTATCATCCTGAAATGCCAGTTTATTTCCACGACTGTTAATGATTCCATAATTTTTACTGAAATCGTCATAGAGTGAATTAAGTTTTTGCTGTTCTTCATTAACTAGATGAATAGGTGCTTCGTTAGTTTGTAGATCAATTAATTCTCTCATGCAGTCACGTATACCTATCATTCCTCTTACTCTGTTTTCAGCGGTTAAGGACATATCTGAAGGATACATTCTACTGTTTTCACGATAATAAATAGTACCGTCTACAATACAGTAACTAAAGTTGCGAACAGTTGGATCAGCTGGAATTGACTGATCTTCTTCATCAGTGAACAGTATTGGTTCAGTATTTATTTTGGCTTCTATAGAATCCATTGCAATTGCAAGTGATTGTGACAGATCAACGCCTTCAATTGCTTTACAGCTTGTTGTTTTACCGTATTGTGATGTTTCTTCAACCATTGTTCCTAGAACCATTTCAGGATGTGATACAAAATAAGAATTCATTGTTAAACCATCTTCATTTGTATCTAAATAAATCCATTCAGGTTCATAAACAAGTGGTCTTTCTCTTTTTTGAAGAATTAAGATATCGCTGGTAATTCTTGTTCCTGCATTATTCATGAAGGTATTATCAGGTAAACGAACAGCACCAAGCAGTTCAGCTCTTTGGGCAATATATTTTCTAACATCACTGTTTTGCTTATCCATTGTAAACTTAGAAGTCAATAGGATAACAATACCGCCTGTTTTAACCTTGTCCAATGCTTTAGCAAAGAAGTAATCATGTATCATAAACTTGTTTTTATTGTAACGGGGATCATGAATAGGAATCTGACCAAAAGGGACATTACCTACCACTGCATCAAATAGATTATCAGGAACATCTGTATTTTCAAAAGGTTGTATTGCTATCGTTGCGTTCTGATAAAGATGTTGTGCAATCTTACCTGATATTTCATCAAGTTCAACACCATAAAAATGACAGTCCATATCATTAGGCTTCATTCCAAAGAAATGACCAATACCACATGATGGTTCAAGGATATTTCCTGTTTTCAATCCCATATCAGATAATTTATGATAAATCGATTGAATCACAATTGGTGGTGTATAAAAAGCAGTTAGAGTTGATTCTCTAGCTGCCCTGTACTGTTTGTCATTGAGGAGGTCCTTCAATTCCAAGTATTCATTTTTCCAGTTTGGCTTTGTTTGATCAAAAGCATCAGCTAATGAACCCCAGCCAACAAAACGAGATAATATTTCCTGTTCTTCAGGAGTTGCAAGCCGATGTTCTATTTCCAATTCTTTTAACAATTGGATTGCCTTTACATTAGCTTTGTATTTTTCCTTAGGACCGCCTGCACCTAAATCCATATTAGTAATAACAAAGTCATGACGTTCATCATTTGATATTTCTGGATAAAGTTTATGTGATGCAATGTCGGAAGTTGGCTGATGGACCTTATTAGGAATATTTGTAACCTCAGCGATTCCAACATCTTCAACTAATTCTTTTTGAGATGGTAAATCTTTACTGTTATTATTATGTTTGGCAACAAGAATAGAAATTCTATTTTGGGGATCACTGTCATACTGTTCTCGAAAATATTTTAAATCATCATCACTGCCATCAAAGTTTGAAATTAATCCATCTGTTCCATACTCTATTTCAGTAGGATAATTATTTAAAAAGATTCTCATTTGTTCAAGATGATATTCTTTATCAATAATGCTGTTAAGCCATTTATTGGCATACTCATTTAGTTCTTTTTCAGTATCAGTGTCAACGACTTCATTACCATTCGTCGATACTGACTGATAATAGGCAGGATTATCTTTTTCAAATGTTCTTGCACTGAATAACTGCTGATCTGTATCAAGTACAAATTCCATATTGGTATCAGTCAATAGACTGTCATCAGTTTCTAAATAATGAGTCATTGAAATACGATCATCAATGATTTCGATATCCAAAGGTAAATCATGTTTACCTGCAGTAAAACGCATAAATTCACTTTCGCCAGTAATAATCAGCGGTGCGATCTGCTTTAGAAGATTGTAGTTCTTTTGAGCAATTTCACTTTCTTTAACAAGTTGGATATTTTCTTTTCCAGTCTCCAGTATAGGAATCAATGAAGATATCTTACCTATTGGATCATCATGATAATTTTCTAAATATGAAGAAAGGGCAGTATCACTACCATCAAATGAAGTTATGTTGCCGTCATAACCGTAGGTAATAACTGTTTCTTTACCGTCACCATTAAACAGAATAGAAGTAAGAATATATTTATCATTGGCAATGTTTTTAATAAACTTATTAGCAGATTCATTCATCTGCTGTTCTTCATTGTAATCATCAACTTCTTCTTCGTTAAATAACGTTACCTTAGTTGTTTCTCCATCAGTTGTGATTTCACGAATGTTTAAAGTTTCAAGAGAATTATCTAATTTAAAAAGATATTGTTCATCATTATTATGAGTAATTATAATCATATCTTCATTAAGTGTGATTGAAATTGTACTCAGCTCTTTGGGTGAACGAAATATCATTTCAGTTGCCTGATTATTAATAATAAGCGGTGCAATTCTTTTTAAAAGGACATAGTTTTGGTAACCCAGTGTATTTCTTTCCTTATCATCTGCAACAATTAGATCTTGTTCCTGATTATCATTAACTCTCATCAATGGTCTGTTTTGGTCATAAAGGTATTCATTTCGATAGTCATGTCTAAGATCACTTTCAAAATCTTCTTTACTGATTTCCAAATCATTATCATCATACAGATTAATAACTATCTCATCTTCGTCAATCAGTTCTATTGTTCCATAAACAGGTATATGATTATGAATAATAAAAACAAAATCGCCAGTATTGTAGCGTGGCTCTTCCTGAGAAATATAAGGACGATAGGAATAACGGATTTCGTTGTCACTGCTGAGATTTGATCCTTTTTCTAAGGCAAAGTAGATACTTAACTCTTCTCTAAGCATTTTTGCAGCTGCAACAGTTTCTGTATCATCTTCTTCTATAATGACAGCATTCATGAATTTGATAAAACCTTGTAATCCTTCAATATCATTAAGTGTATCCTTTTGATTTTGTACTGCATCTTGGAAATCTTCATACTGATCAGCAAAGTCATAAGGATCATATATTTGTGCAAACTCTGCTAGTGATCTTGCTAACGAATCAAATAAATTATTAGCAGGCTCGTAAGGTGTATCAATGATAGGTGTTTTTTTCTCGTTAAAGAGGGTATAAGTCCCCTGATAAAAATCCTGTACACGATTGAAGTATTTCATCATATTTTCATAATTTTTATCAAATTCAGCAGTGTTTAATAAAGCAATCTGCATCATATCAAGGATATTAGCAGTATTGGATGGATCTTTTAATAGAGTTTTGATTTCATTGTTTTTATCCTTATCTTCCAATTGTGTGTTATATGGTCTTGGATTGTTTAGCGGTAATCGACAAAAGAATGAGTAAATATTTCTAGCAAGCACCTCTATTTCATAATCATTCATACCTGCTTTTTGTTCATCATTTAAATATTTATCTCTCTCAATGAGATAGGATAATCTTTGTTCAACATCCTTCCACTTTAACAGCACCTTAGCATATGGTTTGTTGTAGCTGCCTGTTTTAATTTTTAATCCTTTGGAATCCGAATCATAATCACTTGAACCGCTGATTCCCCACATATCTTTAAGAAATTTAATTCTTTCTTTTTTGTCTTTATTGTTTAGAAAAAAAGAAAGTGTATCGTATTTTTGATGTACACGATGTTGACTGGCAATGACTGAATCGATTGTATCCTGAGTTATAAAATAAGTGTAATGCGGTTCTTTATAATCAGTTGCTTTGAACTTGATATGAGGCATTGTAAGTTGCTTAATAACTGGAAGGATTCTATCAGGTGCATACATTCTCCAGTGATGACGCATGAAATCTGGATTGTTTTGATAGTCATCATTGAATGCCGTTAAAGCATTTATAGCCCTGTCTAAAAATTCTTTGTCCTTTAATAATTTTGCCATCTGGGCTGTTCCATCAGGGAAACCCTTGTGATAGTATTGCCGAAGTTCCATCATATGATCTGTTTCATCGAAGTCCATATCCTGACACATATACCACAAATGTTCTGAGGCTTGCTGATATTCATAATCTGTGCATTGATCAAGTTCATTTTGTGAAATGTATCGTCCTTGATCTAAAAGGCTACGAATACTTTTTGCCACGTCCTGCCAAGTCAATGTCTGTTTATCATAAGCATTAACAATTCCATCACCCCAGGTGATTTGCATACCGTCACTGTTCCACTTATAGCTGAGACTGCGATTATTGATAATAAAACCATTACTGCCTTCATAATATAACTTTTTAAGAAACTCAGCATTTTGTTCAACAGGTTGATCTAATGAGAAATGGATGGCTATTTTCATCTTAGAATCTTTTTCTTCAGTTCCTTCACTCAAAACTGCATCAATAATGTATTGAGGCATTGTGAAAGGCTGTTTTTCCTTGTTGTTTTGAGATGGTTCAACAGGTTCCATGTCAAATAAATTTAACTGCTGTTTTTGAGCTGTTGGAAGTGGCTTTAAAGGAATTGAAAGATAAACATTTCTATCAATCATGTCCTCAATAAAGGAAGTTACATCCTGCCATGATACATAATCTTCATAATCAGGATTAGCGTAACCTCCTTTCCAGACTCTTAACATATCTTTGCCCTGATCATGATAATAGCCTAAACGCTGATTGTGATAGATTTCTTCAACAATCATGACTTTAAAACTTTCTTTAACATAGTTAGTACGTTTATCCTTATCATTATAAAATTCAAATACTGCTTGAATATCTTTATTTTTATGACTGCGAAAGCGATCATATTTGATCAAATGTTCGTATTCAATAAGTGTAAAAAAAGCAGGTATTTTATAATTACCCGCTTCTTCATTATCCTCATTTTTATCTAACTGTAAATCAGTTCCTTTATGATGATCTCGTGAATCGTTTCCTCGATGTTGTTCATCCTCTGAATCCACTCCATCTGATTTGATTCTTTCAATTCTTCCGTTACTTCCATCTGCTCCATCAACTGTTTCATCAGCAGTTCTTTCCTCTGATTTGCCATCTCCTCGATCTCCAACAGGTGCTGATTGAGAGTCTGTGATGTCAACAGATTGGTGAACAGTATCGGACGGTGCTGCTGAAGATAATTCCTCCTCATCAGCCCATATTTGCCTAACTGAACTTCGTTCTCGTTTTTCAATGTTAAATTGGGGATCTGATACTCGCCCATTGGAATATAATCTAGTTTCATTATCTTCATGACTCCTTTCATCATTGATATCTTTTTCAGTTTTATTGTAGCTGTTCTTTTTATTATCTACAATTGTGCGATTTTCATCTCTGATAAGACTAAGAACAGTTTTTCTTATTTCACCGATAACCATTTGTGATATATCTTTAGCTGGTATCCCTAAAGCATTCAATGTTTCTCGTGTATTGAATTGAGCAATTTGACGTAAAATATCATTACTAATATAATCATCGGCATTAATATCACAGCGTGATAAAGTCATGTAGGCAACACTGGCTGTTAGTAGACTTTTATAAATGATTTCAGTATTTTGTTCATCTAAATCTTCTAAAAAAGAATCAGTTTTACAGTATAGAAGTTCTTTTAAATAATCGCTGATATTATCCTCAACAACATTACCTGAAGCAGATAATACTGCCTGTGCTAAATCATTTTCATTATCAAGAGGACCAAAGTTATCCTTAAGTGTATTGATCACTTCTTCCTCATATTCTTCTTTTAATTCCCAGATTGGTACAGGACGATAAAATCTTGTCTGTCGTGTATCAGATATATCAAAATAATATTTTAATCTGGCATAGTTGTTATAACTGGAATCAAATACTGCAATCCCTTTTGATTTAGGTTTGATCCACAATCCATAACGCTTGTTCCAGTCCTCAATTTCCAGTACTGCTGTTGCATCTGGTCGCTGAGCATAGATCATTACCATATCAGCAAAGGGTAATCGATAATTACGACAGGCTGATTTTAAGAAATCTGTCCAGCTTGTCTCGTCATGTGATATTTCCTTTAATGTCTGCTGATATAATTTGGTTGCATCTTCATAGCGTATCGCCATTCATTACACCTCCTTTAATTTTAATAGATTACTGTATTCAGATAGTGATAATTTTGGTTTATACAGCCTTTTGAAATCAGTATCCTTTATTTCTAAATATAAGTTTTCAATCAAGTTGATTTTTTTACATGTAATAAGAGTAGCAACTCGATTAGTGGCACAGTTATTAGTAATCATTTCAAAACTGCCATAGTGATCTACATAATGAATACTGTAAACATAAAAAGGTTTTTTGATTTGTTTGATATGGATAGGTAATTCAGTAATCAAGCATAAATGATTTTTATATAGAATAGGTTCAAATAAAATATCATAGATGTTATGGGCATGATGATATCTATCTTTCATGTTCCTTATTTCCTTTAAATCTCATTTTGTTTACAGCTAAATGTCTATCCAGCATTTGGTGAGATCGACTTGTAAAGTCTTTATAGGCAGATAGATAATCACTAAAATAATGTCCCATATCATAGCCGTGTTTTCTTGACTTAATCGTTTGCCAAGTTGCATAAGGCTGAGGGGCTTTTTTATTGTATGCTAAAACAATTGCCTGATCACCGCATTCACTTTCGCAGATGATTCGGTAATTGTTATTGAGTTCCTGATAAAGGGGATAGATATCTTTAACATCATGACCTATTGTAGATCTGATTGTCTGGGCAGAGATGCCACTGTTTTTACAAAAAAGAATATATTTGTTTAAACCGTCTTTGCATTCAATACCATCAACTCCTTTTTCGTTAATAATGCACCACATACCATAATGTATACGCATATCCATAAAATCAATTTCATAGCCTTTTTCTAGTCTTTCAAAAAAATCATCATCTATATTCCAATTCCATTCGCTAAGTTCCTGTATCAAATCATTTTCATCTAAATTGCTGGCAACATTTTCATCAGTTTTATAATATATGACTTCATCTGGACAGTCCTTATTCATTGCTTCAATAATGACCTTATATTGATTATCTTCTTTTTTTAGTAAGATAGTTGTAGGCTCATAATTTCTATAGTCTTTGCTTATATAAAGAGCATGAAGCATTTTGCCATATAAATCTAAATCCTGCTTTTTCATAGTTCCTCCTTTAAAACAATAAGAGAAGCAGATTGTTAATCCGCTTCTCTTATGAAAAATTTAATTTTTACCTTTTAAAATTTTATCAACTTCTTTATCTCCGTCAAAGGCAAAATAGTAATGCTCATTAAACTGTTTCATTTTATCATACCAGCATTTTTTGATACGATTTTGAAAATCTTCAAATGCTTCCAAATAGGAATGATAAATCTTTTCATTTGTGTAAGTTGAATAATTTTTATCTGAATCATAAACCGCAAAGATTTCTTTCAGTTCATCATGTCCAAATAGAAATGCTTGATCTTCCATAGCAAAGCGTTCAACAATCACATGTCCATTCACTATTTCAAAAAACTCCTGATCAGCAATATCATCAAATTCTTCACCACAGAATGATTCCAGTAAATCAGCAGTGATATCGTGCTGTTTGCAGTAACGCAAATACTCGTTTAAACGATTTTCATAACCATCCAATTCATCATATACATCAAAATAATTAGCCCAAATCGTACAGTGAAACGGTAATGATACATAAATAATTTCATAATTAAGATCAAGTAACGATGCTAGCCATAAACAAGGATTAGATTCATTAATTTTTTGAGCATCAATTTCTGTACCAATATATAATGAGCTTTCTTCATTGTTATCCAAGATGTTTGAAATATAGGAAGCAATCGTAAAGTGGCTATCACTTTTTTTATACAGCACAATTTCTGCTGTGTGATTTTTCAATTCACTATTTATCATAAAGCCTTTCAATATTTCTAATATTTCTTTTGTTTTCTTTTTCATCTTTTTCTTTCCTTTCATTTTAATACCTTTTATATGTTTAAACGGTCCTCCCTTCGTAATCAGGTATGTAAAAAGGACGATTACTCGTCCTTATCTGATTTATGATATTTGATTCTTCGTTGTTGATGTTTTTTGCTTGCCTTTATTGCCAGATAGATTTTTATTCCTAGCAGTAATGAAAACAGTAATATTAATAATAAAAGAACAGCTAAACTACTCATCTGAATCATCACTATTTTTCTTTTTTAAATGAATATATAATGCAGCTACTCCTAAAGAAAGAACAGCTAATATTGCATATAGTTCAACATGACTGGAATCGCCTGTTTGAACTACAACAGGTGCTAACTCATCTTTCATAACAACTTTT
>ENA-UOJO01003766-UOJO01003766.1-human-gut-metagenome-genome-assembly--contig:-P57-NODE-3766-length-13898-cov-5.339883_pt1 | contig 13898 bp, 9 predicted proteins | sample MGYA00242351_ERZ723898 | MGnify/ENA metagenome assembly ERZ723898 | reverse complement strand
TTTAGCAAATAGAAAAATACCGAACAATTTGAATCTTCTGTTGGTACCAACATAAAATACTTGTCTTTTACTTGTGAATAATATATTTGCCATAAATAATTGCCTGGATATTTAACTTTAAATGGAATCCCCTTATTTAACTTTTTTTGTTCTTCTTCTATTTCTTCAATATTATCTATATTTAAGTTTTTTAACATGTTTAAAAATGTTGTATGTCTTGCTATATCTTCTTCATTTTCTGGTACTAAATATGAATAAATTGGTGCTGATTTAGAATATTTTTCTTTTAAATCATTTAATCTATTGGTTGGTGATAACAATATTTGTATATCTTTTGGGTCAAGATATCTATATTGTTTAAATTTATTTTCATCATAATTTTCTATTGCTCTAAAACTTAATGATTCAAATTCTTTTAAATTTGATGGTATTTTATCTAAATTTAATTCCAAATATTCTAATTTTTTTTCTATATCAATTTTTTCTACATTTGTACCGTTTTTCAAAATTTTTCTCTCCTTTGTACAATTATTTTATAATATCATAAAAACTTTTAAACTCATATCCTTTTTCTCTTAACATTGATATAACTGTTGGCAATGCTTCATATGTTGTTTTTTTATTTCCTGCATCATGCATTAAAATTACTAAACTATTCTTTTCTCCCATTGTTTTTTGCAATTCTTCAATTAATTCATTCACAGATGTTTTTCCTTCTGCATCACCAGTTAAAGCATTCCAATCAACATGAGCAATATTATTTTTATCCAACTCTGCTACAGCTTCTTTTTTTAATTGTGCATATCTGCCTCCTGGCACTCCTCCTGGAAATCTAAACAAATGTGAATTATATTCTTTTACTCCTATAGCACTTCTTACTGCATCATTTGTTTTATTATATTCATCTAAAACAGACTGAACTGAAGAATATATTTGTGAATACATATGAGAATAACCATGGTTTGCTATATAATGCCCTTCTTCATATTCTCTTTTTACTATATCAGGATACAACTCTACTCTACTTCCTAATACAAAAAATGTTGCTTTTATATTTTCTTGCTTTAATAAATCAAGTATTGGAATTGTTACTGCTTTTGATGGTCCATCATCAAATGTCAAAAATACTCTTTTTTTATCTGATTTATATATTGTTGCCATATTCTCTTTTCCCTTTTCTGTAAGTTCCGGAAGATTTATCTTATTTTCTACAATTGCTGTTATTATTCCTTTTTCTCTTTTTGTATTATTCTGTAATATTGTTTCTATTTGTATTTCTGTTTGTTCTAGGCATAAATTCATACTAGTTACCTTTTTCACATGATTTATAATCACTATGGCAACTAGTATCATTACTAATATAAATATTACTATCATTGTTATTGCTCTTTTTAAGTACATTCTTCTTATATATATTAGATCCATTTTTTCACCCTATTATTATTTGTTTTTCATACCATTTTTTATATATTCTATTTCTTCTTCTGCATCTAATCTCATAAATAATGGTTCACCCTTTTCAATTACTTTTATGTCTTTTAGTTGATCATATTTGCTTAGGCTTTCCCATGATTTTAAACTTTCTTCATTTATTCCTAATTGTTTAAACATTTTTTCTGAAGTTTCTCCCATAAATGGAGTTAATATTATTGCTATTTTTCTTAAATTTTCTATTAAATGATATATTGTTGATTTCAATTTATCTTTATTTTCTTCTTTTGCTTGTGCCCACGGCATTGTTTCATCTATATATTTATTTGTTCTTGATATTAATGCCCACACTTCTTGTAATGCTAATCCTATTTCCATATTTTCTATAAGTTCTTCTATTTTCTTTAATTGATTCAAACAATATTCTTCTAATTCTTCATCAACATCATTTAATTTTCCTGGATATTCTGGAACTTCTCCATTAAAGTATTTATTTACCATAGATATTGTTCTATTTAGTAAATTTCCTAAGTCATTACACAAATCAAAATTAAATCTTTCTACAAATTCTTCAGGTGAAAATACTCCATCTGTTGAAGAAGGCATTTCTCTTAATAAGAAATATCTTGTTGCATCTAATCCATATCTATTTATTAATAATTCTGGATATACTACATTTCCCTTTGATTTACTCATTTTTCCATCTTTCATTGTTATCCAATTATGAACAAATATTGTTTTTGGTAATGGTAAATCTAATGCCATTAAGAATATTGGCCAATATATTAAGTGAAATCTTGCTATATCTTTTCCAACTATTTGTAAATCTGCTGGCCAATATTTTTTAAATAAACTATCATCTTCTGATAAATATCCTAATGCTGATAAATAATTTGTTAAAGCATCTAGCCATACATATACAACATGTTTTGGATCTTTTAATACTTTTATTCCCCAATCAAATGTTGTTCTACTTACACATAAATCTTCTAATCCTGGTTTTATAAAATTATTTATCATTTCTGTTTTTCTGTATGCTGGTTTTATAAAATCTGGATGTTCATCATAATATTTTAACAATTTATCAACATATTTACTCATTTTAAAGAAGTATGCTTCTTCTTTCATTGGAACAACTTCTCTTCCACAATCTGGACATTTTCCATTTACTAATTGTGTTTCTGTAAAAAATGTCTCACATGGTACACAATATAGTCCTTTATATTCCCCTTTATATATGTCTCCAGATTCCATAAATCTATCAAATATTTTCTCTACAACTTTCACATGTTTTTCGTCCGTAGTACGTATAAATTGATCATAATCTATATTCATTGTTTTCCATAAATCCTTGGCCATTTGTGCCATTTCATCAACATATTGTTGTGGTGTTTTTCCAAGCTCTTCCGCTTTATTTTGGATTTTTTGTCCATGCTCATCTGTTCCTGTTAAAAGATATGTGTCATATCCTTTTAGTTTTCTATATTTTTTCATTGTATCAGCTAATACTGTTGTATATGCTGTTCCTATATGAAATTTTCCACTTGGATAGTATATTGGTGTAGTTATATAATATTTTTTGCTCATTTTATCCTCTCCAATCTTATATTGTTTTATTTTTTAGTTTTCTCCAAAAAATTTTTTAAATTCTTCTTCTGTTATTTTCTCTTTTTCTAGTAAAGCTCCTGCTATTTGATGTAATAAATCCATGTGTTCTCTTAAAATTGTTTGTGCATCACTATATGCTGTATCTATTAATTTTTTAACTTCTTGTCCAACACTATCTTCTATGTTTTCTCCAAACATTTGAATAGCATATGGATCATCATTATCATTTTTTAATGATATAGGTCCTATTTTATCACTCATTCCATAAACTGTAACCATATCTTTTGCTACTTTTGTTGCAACTTCTATATCATTACTTGCACCTGTTGATATATCATCTAATGCAATTTTTTCTGCAGCTCTACCCCCAAGCAATGCAATTAATTTTTCTTCCATTTCTGTTTTAGAAATATAATATTTATCTTCGTTAGACTTATACATTGTATATCCACCAGCAACTCCTCTTGGTATTATTGATATTTCTTTTACTGCTGTTTGTGTTGGTAAAAATTGACTAACTATTGCATGACCTGCTTCATGATATGCTGTTAATCTTTTATCTTTGTCAGAAATTACTCTACTATGTTTTTCTAATCCTACTGTTACCTTCTTTGTAGCTTCATCTATATCTATATTTTCTATAACTTTATGACCTTTTTTAGTTGCTATTATTGCAGCTTCATTTAATATGTTTGCAAGTTCTGCTCCTGTAAATCCAGCTGTGTCTTCTGCAATATTTTCAAATGATACATCTTCTGCAATTTTCATATCTCTTGCATGAATTTTTAATATTTCTTCTCTTCCTTTTAAATCTGGTGATGCTATTGTTATTTGTCTATCAAATCTACCTGGTCTTAAAAGAGCTTTATCCAACATTTCTGGTCTGTTTGTTGCAGCTAAAACTATTATTGTTTCTTCACTTTCAAAACCATCCATTTCAACTAATAATTGATTTAAGGTTTGATTATTTTCTGATTCTGCTCCACTATTAGACGTTCTTCTTGATCCAATTGCATCAATTTCATCTATAAATACAATACAAGGTGATAATTTTCTTGCTTTTTCGAATAATTTTCTAACACGTGACGCTCCAAGTCCTGCAAACATTTCTATAAATTCTGATCCACTCATAGAAATAAATGGAACATTTGCTTCTCCTGCTATTGCTTTTGCAATTAATGTTTTACCTGTACCTGGTTTTCCATATAATAAAACACCTTTTGGAATTTTAGCACCCATTTCTAAAAATTTTTTTGGTTTTTTTAGAAAATCTACTATTTCTATTAATTCTTGTTTTTCTTCATCTAGTCCAGCAACATCTTTAAATGTAACTTTTGTTTTTCTTTCTGTTTCCTCATATACTTTTCCTTTTTCACCTAATCCTTGCATTTTGAATATCATTACAAATAATGCAACCATTATAGCTGTAGGTAAAAGAGAAATTATTGCAGATGGTATTTTTGTTATTGCTTTTTGTGGTTTTTGTATTAATTCTATTTCATTTCCTTCTGCTACTTTTTGTTGTATTAATTCCATAAATGATTGTGTATTTGGAACTATTGCTGTTTTTTCTTCAGCTTGATTTTTTATTTTAACTTTTAATTTTGTACTTCCTACTGTCATTTCTACCTTTTCAATATTTCCATAAGATATTTCTTTAATTAAATCTGTATAAGGTAATTCTTTATCTTTTTGATCATTAGAATTAAAGTACATAGCTACTGCAATAATTGCTACTATGGCTATTGCAATTATTATTGTTATAATTGCATATATCTTTTTATCTTGTTTTTTATTGTTGTTTTTTTTCTTTTTAGAGTTATTGCTCATTTTTTTACACTTCCTTTTTTATTTTATGCTTCTGATCCCTCTGTTTGATCTGGTTTTTCCTGTTTTTCATCTTTATCATTTTCATCTTCTTTGTTTTGATCATCTGTTGTATTATCATCTTTTGTTTCTTGTTCTTTTAATTCTTCTCTTACAATTCCTTGTTCTTCAACTATTTTCATTAATTCCATTTGTTTCTTTATAAACTCAGATTTTATAATAAATATTGCTGCTGCCAAATATATAAATGCAACTGATGTATACATTACTTGGAAATATTTAATATTAAATGTTATAAATACATTTACAACTAAATAAATTAAATTTAATATTATTGATAACGTTAAACTATATATCGCCATATTATAAATTGCTAAAAATCTCATTTTTATTTTTGCAAATATTGCTGTTATATATCCAATTACTGCAAGCATTAATGAATCTACTAATACAGAAATAAAATATAATGTCAAAACATATATAAATATTATTACAAAAAATACCGTATACAATGACACTATCTCATTTCCTTTTGCAAAATCCAAAATATCTTGTTTCGTAATTTCAGTTTTATCTACTCCAGCAGATTTTAGAATATCTTCATATTTATATTCTGTTGTTTGTGATAAGGCTGGATTCTTTACTATTAATTTATCTTGCAATATTATAATTCCCGAATCTTTATTACTTATTTCTTGTTTGTACTTATTTATAGTTTCTTCATTTTCCGAATTTGTATCTATTACTACTTCTCCAAAAATTGAATTTTCTTCACCATATTTAATTACATCTACAGTATCAACTTTAACTTTTCCATCTTTATATGATACATTTGGAAAATCATTTTCAAAATATTTTATAGTTTCATTAACAGTAAAATATGTTTTTATTGTCAAACAGAAACATAATATAATTGAAAATATTGCCATTAATTTAAATAAATATACAATACTACTTTTGACTCCTAATGTTGTCATTTCAGGATACTTTTCTATTTTCGTTATTGAATACCATAACTTTTTAAAAAAACCTAATTTATTATTTTCTCGATATTCTTTTATATCATCATTATTTTCTGTCATTATATATACTCCCTTCTTATACTACTATCTATATATATAGGACTAATATTAAATTTAGCTTCATCTCCAATTTTTATATTTTGATCCGTTATATCTATAACAACATTATACATTCCTATTCTTCCTAAAACCTTAAATTTTTTATCATTAATTTCTACATATAATTGCTGTTTTTTTACACTATCTTTTATATCTCTTACTATATATCTCAATTTATCTATTGCTCTAAACATATCTCTATCCACTTTCACATTAAATCCATCTGCATATCCACATGGAATAATTGCTACAGTTGTTTCTTTTTTTGTTTTATATGAATTAGAATATCCTATATTATAATTTTTAGGTAATTTTTTTATTTCTGTAACATTAGATTTCAAATATCCTATTTTTCTTACTCCAATACCATTTGGAATTGCAAGTCTACCTAAAAATGCTGATCCAATTCTTACAGCATTTAAATGCATGTTAGGAAATTTTATAAAAGCTGAAGAATTACATATATGAAGCATTCCAGTTTCTATTTCATTCATTTTTAATACTTCTATACAATCTATAAATCTTTTAAATTGTTCTTCTGTATATTTATTATTTTTATAAAATGCTAATGAAAAATGAGAAAATGTTCCTTCAATTTTTATATTTTTCCAAGATTTAATTGCTTCTACCATTTTTTCTCTTTCACTATATATAAATCCATATCTTCCAAATCCAGTATCTATTTTTAAATGAGCTTGTATTTTTTTATTTAGCTTATTAGATATTTCTTCTGCTGCTTGTCCCGCTTCTTTAGAACCAATTGTTATTATAATATTATTTTTTGCTAATACTTCCACTTCTTCTTTTACAGCTGTTGAAGATAACATTAAAATTCTTTCTTTTATTCCGCTTTCTCTTAATTTAACTGCCTCCTCCACTGTTGACACCGCAAAGAAATTAATCCCATTATCTATTAAAAAATTGGTATATTCTATTAAGCCTAAACCATACCCGTTGTCTTTTACAACTGCAATTATTTGTACTTTTTTCCCATTATCATCTGGTTCATTTGCATTTGCAATCTTTTTTATAATTTTAATATTATTTTTTAAGTCATTCTTTTCTATAACAAGAGATTTCAATTTTCCCCCCTATTTTTTCTTAAATTTGGTTTTTAGTCCTCTTAAATTTCTAAATGCCTTTTCTGAGAATTTATATAAACTATATGTTAATGGTTTAAATGGTATATAAATTTCTCCAATAAATTCTGTGAATTCTGCTCCAAATCCTTTTTTAAATCTATATAATCCATATTGTGGATGATTTTCATCTACAACTCCAGATACCCCTCTTAAGTCATATATATCACTTTTATTTTTTATAGCTATTTTAATCATTTCCCATTGCAATAAATAATTTGGCATTAGATTTCTATGTTGATTACTACTTGCTCCATATAAATACCATGTTTTATTTCCATACATAATAGGTATTACTCCTGAAATAGGCTTATCTTCATAATATGCCATTAATAATTTCATATGTTCTGGTGCTAATTCATCATACATTTTTTCAAAATATGACAATGGTCTTATTATAAAACCATCTCTTGCTCCTGTTTCTACCATTATTTTATGAAAATCTTTTAAATCTTCTCTTGTTCCTTCTTTTACAACTACACCCTTTTTAGTTGCTAAACGAATATTATATCTTGTCTTTTGATGAAATCCTGCAAATATTTCATCTTCTGTTTTATCTTTTACATCTAATCTAAATACATATCTTGGTTGTATTTCTTCTCTAAAGTTTTTTGCATCATCTTTAATTTTATAACCTATTTTGGTTATTATCTCTCTAAATTCTTTATCATCACTTTTTATGTCTGGTTCTATCTTCAAAACAATTGCTTTATATTTTTTTCCAAGTTGTTTTGCTCCTTCTGTTAATTGTTCTAATACTTTTTCATCATGTATATCACATACTGGACCTCTTGATGAGTACATTATATTTCCGAATATTGGTATTTTTCTTATTAATATGCTTAATGAGCCAATTATATTTTTATTTTCGTCTTCTGCAAGTACAACTTCATTTTTCCAATGATCTTTTACTTTTGCCCATTCTGGTGATTGTTGAAAATTACATCTTTCATGTCCTTCTAAAAATTTTTTATATTCTTGTATATCTTTTTCATTTTCTACAAATCTCATATAATTTTATTCCTCCGATATTATTATTAACTTCATTTTCATATTTTACACTAAATGTGTTGTAATTACAATATTAAAATAGATTTTTAAGCAAAAAAATGGAAGTAACTCTTTTATAATTACATCCACTTTTTATTACATTTTATATTTAAATTTTTCTTTTATTTATCATACTTATCTTCAAAGTCTTTTGCTTTAGTTTTTATCCTTAATCCTGCAACTATAGTAGCAATTACTGCTAAAACTATAGCAATGTATAATATAGCATAAGTTCCTGTAAATGGCATATTTTTTATTGATACTGTTTTATTATTTGAATTATTATCTTTTGTATTAGACTTACTATTAGTTAAATCATTTCCTTTAATATTATTGGTATTCGTTGTATTAGAATTATTATTTTTTACATTATTTTGATTTGTGTTATTGTTTTTTACATTGTTATTATCATTCAAATTATTATCTTTATTTTCTCCATTATTATTTGAAGTATTATTATCATTATTATTATTATCGATTATCTCACTATTACTATCATTATTATTTTTATTGTCATTTGTTGTGTTATCTTTATTTGTATCATCTTGTAAATCATCGTCAGTATCGTCATCAAGATTATTTTTATCGTCATCTATATCTGTATCCGGGATATCATCAGTATCACCATTATTATCATCACTTATATCTTTATCAGGTGTCTTATTATCATTTGAGTTATTAGAATTATCATCTTTATTTACATCATCATTCGATGTATTGTTATCTTCTGAACTATTGTCTTGTTTTGTATCATCATTTGATGTATTATCATCATTTGAATTATTATCTTTATTAGTATCATCTTTTGTTGTATTATCATTTTCTGAGTTGTCACCTTTATTTATTGTTATACTTGTCTCTATTTCTTTGTTTTGAGTATATGTTTTTTCATTCAATTTAGTTACAAATTTTGCATCTTCCATATTGAAAGACATTATATTGTTTGTTATACTTTTAACTTTAAATTTAACCTTTAATGTATTCGTTCCTCTTTTAACAATTTCAAAATATACACATGATACCTTTCCATCTTTATTTGCTACAGTTAAATCGTCAGTTTGACTACCTAATAATTCTAAATTATTGTTATCATAATTTATTTTTAATGTAGCCCCAATTATGTCTTCACTAAAATTTATTGTTAGTATAATTTCATCACCAACATTTATTTTATCTATTTTATTAAAACTCATATTTAATCCAAAACCAAAACTTGTTGTTGATATTGCTATTATAATCATTGTAACTAAACTTATTATACAAATTTTATTTTTCATGTTATTTTTTTCCTCCAATTATCTCTTCAAGGCTTCTAGTAGCCATTTTCCCTCTTCTGATAATTCTTCTTTAGTCCAATTAGATAATTTTTCTGTGTTTTTTAAAATTGATGAACTTTCATTTTTATTTGACAAGTTCCAACACATCCAACTTATATTATTACTATTTAAATAATCTATCCATTTATTAGCTTCTTCTATATCCACTGCTCCATTGCCAGAAGCATCACATATTCCAAATTCAGTTACAAATATTGGTAAACCAGTATTTAAAGCTGTGTTTAATTTTTGTCTTAAGTAATCTTTGTGAGTTGCTGCATAAAAATGTAATGTATACATTATATTTTCATATCCATTTATCGGACTTTTTGCAACCACATCAACATCTTGTGACCACGTAGGCGTTCCTACCACTATAATTGCATCTTCATCTATTTCTCTTATTTCTTTAATTACGTCTTGTGCGTATGGTTTTATATCTCTCTCCCATTGAACATCTCCATTAGGCTCATTACATATTTCATATATTACATTATTATTTTCTTTGTATTTTTCTGCCATTTCTTTAAAGAAATTTATAGCTGCTACTTTATTAGTATTTGGATTACCATCACTTAATATGTGCCAATCTATAATTACATACAAACCAGCATCTGTTGCATACTCTACACCATTTTCTACAATTTTGTGTAAATTAGTATTATACCCAACATTAGGATCCGAGTACATTGCAAGCCTTACAGCATTTATTTTCCAATTATCTCTCATGTATTCAAAAGTTTCTTTGTTTACATACTGAGGATACCATTGTAATCCATGAGTACTTACACCTTTTAATTGAAACTTTTCACCATTTTCATCTATTATATTAGTTCCATTTAAACTTAATGCTCCATGTTCTTCTAGTGGTGTCATATCATTATCTATATCATCATCTTGATCACCAGAATTATCAAAATCTTCTATACTTCCAGAAGGAATATTTGATACTATTTCACTATTTGCTTGTCCTAAATATGTATTTACCATTTTCATTATATCTTCTATATCTAATGTATCATCTTCATTTTGTAAATTACCTGCTATTTTTTGTAGTGAATCTAATGTTATATTTCCTAAATAACTATTTTGAATCATTTCTATATCTTTTTCAGAACATATATAACCATCCTTATTTACATCACCATACAAAATAACCTTATAATCATTTCCGTTTACTGTTATTAAATCTCCTGTTTTTACTAAATCATTTTCGTTTAATTGTTTATTATTTCCATCTTTTATTTGTGTTATCTTTTTGTCAAATTTCATTGTCTCTTGTTTAGTTGTTTTTCTTGTTACTGTATTTTTATCTAATATTATTGTAACAACATTTTCATTTGCTGCTAATTCTTCATAATATTTTATATCTTTTATATTTTCATCTGTTGCAAAAACATTATTTGAAATAAAAATAAAAAATATTATCATAAAAATCGAAATTAAATGTTTTTTCATATTTATACATCCTCCCTGACACTTTATAATTATACTATAATTTACCATTTTTAGCAATAGTTATGTAAATTAATTTTAAAAAACAATGCTATTTAAAAAGCATTGTTTTTATCTTTTACTCATCTTTAGTTGTATTAATTTTTAATAATTTAAATATTTCTACTATTACAATAGGAGCAAATATTAAACATACTGTTTCTACTATGTTTTGTGTTGGTAATAATGGTATACTAAATATATTTCTTAAAGCTGGAACCAATAATATTACAAACATTAATGCAGCAGATGCTATTATTGCTAATGCTAATTTTGAATTATTAAATATATTTGTTCTAAATATTGATTTTTTATTATCTCTAACATTAAACACATGCACTAATTCTGATAAAGCTAATACACAAAATGCCATTGTTTGTCCAACTTCTATTTTTGTCTCATCTAAAGTAAGATTTCCAATTGGCTCTGTTGTTGTTCCTAATCCTATCATAAATGCTGATAATGTTAATAATCCAATCATAATACCTTGATATACAATTCTAAATGTCATGCCTTTTGTAAATATTCCTTTACTTGGTTTGACAGGTTTTCTATTCATTATATTGTCATTTGCAGGATCAAATGCTAATGCTAGTGCTGGCAATGAATCTGTTACTAAATTTATCCATAAAATGTGTATTGGCATTAATATTTCTAATTGTGATACATCTGTTATTCCAAACCATTTACTAAATAATGGCGTCAATAATGTTGCCAAAAATAATACTATAATTTCTCCCACATTGCTTGAAAGTAAAAATTGTATAACTTTTAAGATATTATCATATATTCTTCTTCCTTCTTCTACTGCAGATACAACTGTTGCAAAATTGTCATCTGTTAATATAACATCTGCTGCTTCTTTTGCAACATCAGTTCCAACAACTCCCATTGCACAACCTATATCAGCAGTTTTTAAGGCTGGACTATCATTCACTCCATCACCAGTCATTGCAACTATTTGATTATTTTTCTGCCATGCTCTTACAATTCTAACTTTATGTTCTGGTGAAACTCTTGCATATACAGAATAATGACTAACATGTTTTTCTAATTCTTCATCTGTCATATTTTCTAAATCAGCACCTGTTATTGCTTCGTCTTCATTTTCTAATATGCCTAATTTTTTTGCAATTGCTGTTGCTGTTATTTTATGGTCACCTGTTATCATTACTGTTTTTATACCTGCAGTTTTACATTTTTCTACCGCTATTTTAGCTTCTTCTCTAGGTGGATCTATCATTCCAACCATTCCAATATAAATCAAGTCATTTTCTATTGTTTTCATTTCTTCTTTATTTGGAATATGATCAATTTCTTTATATGCCATTGCTAAAACTCTTAATGCCTCTTTTGCCATTGTTTCATTATTTTTAGCAATTTCTTTTTTGTAATTTTCTATATCATTTTTTATTTCTCCGTTTATAATATATGAATTACATCTTTTTAATAATTCATCTACTCCACCTTTTGTATAAACAATATATTTTCCATTATTTTCATTTACTGTTGTCATTAATTTTCTATCAGAGTCAAATGGTATTTCGTCTAATCTAGGCATTCTGTCATATATACTTGGATCAAAATCTAGAGTAAATGCCATATCTACTAATGCTGTCTCTGTTGGATCTCCTGTTAACTCATTGTCTGATGAAATCTTTGTATCATTACACAACATACTTGATAATACTAATTTTTTTATTTCATCATCTTCTGCTTTTACATCTGATAAATTTTCTAATCTGTTATTCCAAAATACTTTTTCTACTGTCATTTTATTTTGTGTTAATGTTCCTGTTTTATCAGAACATATTACAGTTGCACTTCCTAATGTTTCAACAGCTGGTAATCTTTTAACAATTGCATTTCTTTTTACCATTTTTTGAACACCAATTGCTAATACTATTGTAGAAACAGCAGCCAATCCCTCTGGTATAGCTGCAACAGCAAGTGATACTGCTGTCATAAACATTGCTATTGGTTCTTTTCCTTGTAATAAACCTACTACAAATATAAAAGCACATATTGCTAATGCTACAATTCCTAATGTTTTTCCTAAACTATTTAATTTTGTTTGAAGTGGTGTTTCTTGTTTTTCTGTTGAATTTATTATTCCTGCAATTTTACCAACTTCTGTATTCATTCCAGTTTCTACAACTACGCCTTTTCCTCTTCCATATGTAATTAAACTAGAAGAAAATAACATATTTACTCTATCGCCTATTCCTGTTTCTTCTTTTTCTATTACTTCTGCTGTTTTCTCTACTGGAACTGATTCACCTGTTAATGATGACTCTTGTGATTTTAGGTTTGCTTCTTCTATTATTCTTAAATCTGCTGGAATATAGTCCCCTGTGTCTAATACAACTATATCTCCTTGTACTAATTCTCTTGATGGTACTACTGTAATATTTCCATCTCTTATAACTTTTGCAGCATGATCACTTAATTTTTTTAAAGCTTCTAAAGATTTTTCAGCTTTTGCTTCTTGAGCAACACCTATTATTGCATTTACCAAAACTACTATTAAAATTATTATTGTATCTGTAATTCCTTCTCCATTTGCAATTCCTACTGCCCCTGAAACAATTGCTGCTATTATAAGTACTATTATAGAAAAGTCTTTAAATTGTTCTATAAACTTTTGAAATAAATTTTTCTTTTTTCCTTCTTTTAATTCATTAAAACCGTTTTCTTCTTGTCTTCCTTTCACCTCTTCAGTTGTTAGTCCATTTTTTAAGTCTGTTTTTAAATTTTTTTCAACCTCTTCAATTTCTTGATTAAACCACTTTTTTTCCATAATAATCCTCCTTATATTATTATAACCTTTTATAATTAATCTAATAGTTTTTATTTATAACAAATTGTACTTTACTAACTCTTATTTTTGTTATTTTATTATATAATAAAAT
>ENA-UOJO01003763-UOJO01003763.1-human-gut-metagenome-genome-assembly--contig:-P57-NODE-3763-length-13916-cov-7.278551_pt1 | contig 13916 bp, 9 predicted proteins | sample MGYA00242351_ERZ723898 | MGnify/ENA metagenome assembly ERZ723898 | reverse complement strand
AGTTTTTTGGTAAGGTGTGTTATGCTCCAGAACAAGAAAAGGATACATGCGGCACCCAATACGGCAGCATCTGCGTCTTTCAGCTGTGACAGTAACAATTTGGTTTTGCCAGCATATATCTTCAGGATATTTTCGTCGATAGCCTGCTGAATAGGTTTCATGATATAGTCGCCAGATTTAGCCAAACCACCGAAGAGGATGATAGCCTCTGGGCTAGAGAATGCGATGAAATCAGCAATTGCTTCACCCAAAATCTTACCAGTATATTCGAAGATGTCCTGTGCCAGTTTATCACCTTTTACAGCTGCATCGTATACATCTTTAGATACGATTTCTTCAGCAGGAATATTTCTCAACAAACTTGGTTCTGAACGTGCAATCAGGAATTCGCGTGCTGTACGTGCAACTCCGGTTGCAGAACAGTATGTTTCCAGACAGCCTTTACGACCGCATCCGCACTGACGACCGTCACGGCGTACGATTACGTGACCTAATTCGCCTGCAAAACCGTCATGTCCATATACCAACTGACCGTTGATTACGATACCGCTACCTACACCAGTTCCCAAAGTGATCATGATGAAATCTTTCAAACCACGTGCAGCACCATAAGTCATTTCACCGATAGCAGCTGCGTTAGCGTCGTTTGTCAAAGCGGTAGGAATACCTAATTTTTCTTCGAACAAAGCAGCCAATGGAATTACACCTTTCCAAGGAAGGTTTGGTGCAAATTCAATTGTACCATTATAATAGTTTCCGTTAGGTGCACCTACACCCATACCCTTAATTTTATCAACACCACCGATAGCCTGAATCAGAGGAAGCAATTTTTTGCATACTGCATCAACATAATCCTCAATTTTAGCATATTGCTGTGTCTTAACAGAATCTGTAGATAAAACGTTACCACGAGAGTCTACAATACCAAAAACTGTGTTTGTACCACCAATGTCCATACCCACTACGTAGGGCTTTTCCATGCTTGTTGTCATGATATTTTATATTTAGGGTTAGTTATAATGACAGCAAATGTAATGAAACCTTAAAAAGAGAACAAATTTTTTTTCGATTATTTCATGCGGGTTGGCAACTTTTTGTATCTTCATTTCGTCTAATGCATAAATTAAAGATTATTGACGACAATGATTCATTTAAAAGGTATTAATAAGACATATCACAACGGAGCACCGTTGCATGTCTTAAAGGGCATCGACTTAGATATTTCTCAAGGTGAATTTGTTTCTATTATGGGGGCATCGGGTTCGGGTAAATCTACGCTGTTGAATATTTTGGGGATATTGGATAATTATGATTCGGGAGAGTACCTTCTGGACGGGGTTCTGATAAAAGGCTTGAGTGAAACGCGAGCTGCAGAACTGCGCTGCAGGATGATTGGATTTATCTTTCAGTCGTTCAACCTCATACCGTTTAAGAATGCCATGGAGAATGTGGCGCTGCCTTTGTTTTATCAGGGAGTAAGCCGGAAAAAAAGAAATCAGCTGGCTTTGGAATATCTGGATAAACTGGGATTGAAGGAGTGGGCACACCATATGCCTAATGAGCTGTCTGGCGGACAGAAGCAGCGTGTGGCTATAGCACGTGCATTGATTTCGAAACCCAGGATAATTCTTGCCGATGAGCCTACCGGAGCACTGGACAGTAAGACTTCGGTAGAGGTGATGAATATTTTGAAAGATTTGCACCGCCAGGAGGGACTGACCATTGTGGTAGTAACCCATGAAAGTGGGGTGGCTAACCAGACCGACAAGATAATTCATATAAAGGATGGACTGATAGAACGGGTTGAGGAGAATTTGAATCACGATGCTTCTCCTTTTGGTGTAAATGGTTTTATGAAATAAGCAATGCTATGAGGGATTTGTTACAGGAAATTCTGGGCACTGTGATGCGTAATAAACTGCGTACGGTGCTTACGGGGTTATCGGTGGCATGGGGGATTTTTATCCTGATTGTGCTGCTGGGAGCCGGAAACGGATTGATTCATGCGTTCGAGCTGAACTCAGGCAATGTGGTGATGAACTCGGTAAAGGTTTATCCGGGAACTACAACAAAGCCTTGGCAGGGAATGCAGGAAGGCCGGAATGTAGATTTGGAACAGGAAGATTGCAGGTTGACTGCTGTCCGTTTCCCGGACAATATTATGGAAGTCGGGGCAACAGTAAGTCAGAATGCAGTAGATATAACGTATGGGAAAGACCATGTTTCCATTACATTAGAAGGAGTAATGCCTTCGCTGGTACAAATTGAGGGAATCAAGTTGGTGGAAGGACGTTTTATTAATCAGCTGGATATGCAGGAAAACCGTAAAGTGATGGTGTTGCACAAAAAGACGGTAGAGATGCTTTTTCCCCGTGAGTCGGCCTTAGGAAAGATGATCAAGGTCAATGGTCTGGCTTTTAAAGTGGTAGGAATATACGATGATCAAAACTTCTTTTCTCCTTCGGTATATGTACCTTATAATACATTAAGTCTGCTGTATGCGAAGGGAAATCTTGTGGATAATCTGATGTTTACAACCCGAGGTTTGACCGATGAAAAAACGAATGATCGTTTTGAAGACGATTTCCGTACGATGCTGGCTCACCGTCATCAGTTTGACGCTTCGGATAACGGAGCTGTGTGGATATGGAACCGCTTTACGCAGTATCTGCAACAGCAGCAGGCTACTTCCATCCTGCACATCGCTATCTGGGTAATCGGTATCTTTACACTTATCAGTGGTATCGTGGGTGTCAGCAATATTATGCTGATTACCGTGCGCGAGCGGACGCATGAGTTTGGCATCCGCAAGGCTTTGGGGGCAAGTCCGTTTTCCATCTTGCGACTAATTATAGCCGAGAGTGTGCTGATTACTACATTTTTTGGTTATGTGGGTATGGTAGCCGGTATTCTGGCTACGGAGTATATGGACCGGTTGTTTGGTCAGCAGACTGTGGATGTAGGTGTTTTCTCGGCTACGGTTTTCCATAATCCTACGGTAGATATAAGTGTAGCCATACAGGCTACGTTGACATTAATCATTGCCGGTACATTAGCCGGATTCTTCCCTGCCCGCAAGGCGGTGATGATCCGGCCGATAGAGGCATTAAGAGCGGATTGATATGAGGATAGATTTAGACAGATGGGAAGAAATACTGGTTACCATTACACGTAACAAAACCCGCAGTCTGCTTACGGCTTTCGGGGTGTTCTGGGGTATTTTCATGCTGATTGTACTGATGGGAGGTTCCGAGGGTATGAAGGATATGCTGTCGGCCAATTTTGAGGGATTTGCCACGAACTCGGGTTTCTTGGGAACCAATGAAACGAGTAAGGTTTATAAGGGTTTCCAGAAAGGACGCTACTGGGAACTGGTGAATGCGGATGTGGAAAAGGTGCGTCGCAGTGTGCCCGAAATAGATGTGGTATCACCTAATCTGGCCCGATGGGGAGTAGGTGCGGTGTGCGGCGAGAACCGTACGTCGGTTACGCTCAAAGGACTTTATCCGGAGTATGCGCGGATAGAAGAGCAAAGGCTTTCGGAGGGACGTTTTATCAACGACACGGATATACGTGATTATCGTAAGGTATGTGTGATAGGCAAGCGCGTGTACGAGTCGCTTTTTCCGCAGGCCGGAAATGCGTGCGGAGCTTTTATCGCTATCGACAGTATTTACTACCAGGTAGTGGGGGTGAGCATGGCTACCGGCAACATGTCGGTGCAGGGACAGTCGGAAACGAGTATTATCATCCCTTTCAGTACCATGCAGCGCAATTATAACTTCGGACAGCAGGTACAGATGCTGGCTTATACGGCACTGCCGGGATTTTCAGTAAGTGAGATTGAGAAGAAGGTGGAGCAGGTGGTGAAGCGGGCGCATACGGTACATCCGGATGACAAGCAGGCGGTGATAAAGGTAAATGCCGAAGCAATGTTCAGTATGGTGGACAATTTGTTTACGGGTATCAACTGGCTGAGCTGGCTGGTGGGCCTGGGCACGCTACTGGCCGGTGTGGTAGGGGTGAGCAACATTATGATGGTCACCGTGCGCGAACGTACAGCTGAGATTGGTATCCGGCGTGCCATCGGGGCCCGTCCGCGCGATATCCTGATACAGATTCTGTCGGAAAGTGTGGTGCTTACGTTGCTGGCAGGTATGGCGGGTGTATGTTTTGGTGTTTTTGTGCTGAATCTGCTTGAAATGGGAACGGCAGCCAGTGGTTCTCCTGCACATTTTCAGATTAGCTTCTGGGGAGCAATAGGAGCTGTATTGATGCTGATGGTGCTGGGGGTGCTGGCCGGACTGGCACCGGCATACAGGGCAATGGCCATTCGGCCTGTCGAGGCGATGCGCGATGAATAAGTATACTCTGTGAAATAAACGAATCAATCAAATTTGTATATAATTAAATAAAACAAGGATATGAAGAAGTATGTAAAAATTGCAGTGCTGGTAGTGATTGCACTGATTTTTGTGGGAACATTTGTCTTCCTTTATCAGAAGTCGCAGCCAGCTGAAGAGCGTTATACGGTTTTGAAGGCGGAACTGTCCGACCTGAAACGTACAACTATTGCTACAGGAAAAATTGAGCCAAGGGATGAAATTTTGATTAAACCGCAGATTTCGGGGATTATCGCCGAGGTGTATAAAGAGGCGGGTCAGACGGTTAATGAGGGTGAGGTGATTGCCAAGGTGAAGGTTATCCCCGAACTGGGTACGCTGAATGCGGCCGAAAGCCGGGTACGTCTGGCCGAAATAAACGGCAAACAGGCCGAAGTGGATTATGAACGCATGAAGAAGCTGTACGACAGTAAGCTGGTGAGCAGTGAGGAGTATGAGAAAAGCCTGGTGCAGGTAAAGCAGGCGCGTGAGGAGTTGCAGACGGCAAAGGATAATCTGGAGATTGTGAAGGAGGGTATCACGAAACGCAGTGCGGAGTTCAGCAGTACGCTTATCCGCTCTACCATTACGGGGCTCATCCTGGATGTGCCGGTGAAAGTGGGAAACTCTGTTATTATGAGTAATACGTTCAATGACGGTACTACCATTGCTACGGTGGCTAATATGAACGACCTTATCTTCCGTGGGAATGTGGATGAAACGGAGGTCGGGAAAATCAGCGAGGGCACTCCTGTTTCCATTACGCTGGGGGCGCTGCAGAACATGAAGTTCGATGCCGTGCTGGAGTATATCGCTCCGAAGGCTACCGAGAAGAATGGAACCAATCAGTTTGAAATAAAGGCGGCTATACAGGTTCCTGATGGAGTTACTATCCGTTCGGGATACAGTGCCAATGCCGAAATCGTGCTCGAGAAGGCGGACGGAGCGCTGTCGGTTCCGGAAAGTGCCGTGGAGTTTGTGGGGGATTCGACTTATGTGTATCTGCTCACTGATTCGGTTCCGCGCCAGCAGTTCGAGCGCAAGGCGGTGCAGACGGGCATCAGCGATGGTATCCGTATCGAAATAAAGAAGGGATTGAAGCAAGGGGATGTCGTACGTGGTGTAAAGGAGATAGAACATGAATAAATGGATGATAGGGATAGCTGTCTGGGCGATGGCTCTTCCGGTCTGGGCACAGGATGCCTGGGATTTGAGGCGGTGTATAGAATATGCGGTAGCGCATAACCTGACGGTGAAGCAGCAGGAGGAGGCATGCCGGCAAAGTGAGACGGAACTGAGTACGGCGCGCTGGAGCCGTCTTCCCAACCTGAACGGAAGTGCGTCGCACTCGTTCAACTTCGGACGGAGCTTGCAGGCGGATAATACGTACCAGAGTGTGAATACGCAGAACACGGCGTTTAATCTTACTACCAGTGTTCCGCTGTTTACCGGGATGCAGATTCCGAACAATATCGCGCTGGCCCGGCTGAATCTGAAGGCGGCCGTGGAGGACTTGAACAAGGCGAAGGAGGATATCAGCATTCAGGTGACTTCGGTTTATCTGCAGGTTCTGTTTAATGAGGAACTGGCCAAAGTAGCTCGTGAGCAAGTGACGCTGAGTCGTGATTTGCTGCAGCAGAAGGAGGAGTTTTTCCGCAACGGCAAGGCTTCGGAAGCGGAGTGGCGCGAGGCGGAAGCGCGTCTGGCGCAGGATGAACTTTCGGCTGTGCAGGCGGACAATAACGTGCGGCTGGCTTTGCTCGACTTGAGCCAGTTGCTGGAACTGCCTTCGCCGGAAGGATTTGAGATAGTTGCTCCCGATACGGCTGCAGTCAGTGTGACGGGCCGGCTGGTTTCTCCGTCTGAAGTTTTCGGACAGGCGGTACTGTCGCGACCTGAAGTTAAGGCGGCTCAGTATAGGGTAGAGGGGGCGCTCAAGAGCGTGCGTATTGCGCAGAGTGCTTTCTATCCGCAGCTCAGTCTGGGGGCAGGGCTCGGTACGAATTATTACAAATTGTTCGGACGCGACAATATCGCTTTTGGCAGCCAGTTACGCGATAATTTCAGTCAGTACGTAGGCTTTTCGCTCAGTATTCCTGTGTTTAATCGTTTTGCTACGCGTAATCGGGTGCGCTCGGCACGTATCCAGCATACGTTGCTTAACTGGCAGCTGGAGGAGCGGAAAAAAGTGCTCTATAAGGAGGTGCAGCAGGCATATTACAATGCCGTGGGTGCAGAAGCTCGCTTTGCCAGCAGCAGTAAGGCGGATAAGGCTGCCAAGGTTTCTTTCCGCTTGATGGAGGAGAAGTACCGTTACGGGAAAGCAACGGCTACGGATTATAACGAGGCGCGTACCAACTGGATGAAGGCTGTGTCGGAATCGATTCAGGCTCGTTACGATTATCTGTTCCGCATGAAAATTCTGGATTTCTACAGGGGAATTCCTCTGGAACTTTAACAGGTTTGTGGGAAAATCATAAAGAACCGCATCAGGGCTCAGGTTGAAGTGTGAGCTGTGATGCGGTTCTCTTTGTTTTAGAAAAGGTATCTGCTTTCGGGGCAACATTGGCTGTGCCTGCTGAAAGTAAATTATAGATCTTCTCCTTTTCGATTTTTTATAGTTGGTTTATCGGTTTATAGTACGTTTTTTTATTAAATTGCTGGATATTCAATAGAAAAAATACCCGGCAAGAGAATTATCTTGTTCGCTTATCTTCAGACTGTATGTTTTTATAAATCACGCACGGCTTGTGTCCTGCGTGGATTTTCCTTTACAGCTTTTCTTCCTCCACCGGCATTGTTCTGCTTGTTGTTTTTGGCTGGTTCACGGCGCTCTGTCTTCGGTTTCCGTTCCGGACGACTGTCCGGTCGTCTGAAATCCTCCGTAGCGGGCCGTGTATTCACAGGTCTGGACGGCTGCTGGGGCCGTACTGCTGGATGTGTAGGACGGCGGTTGGAGTGGGGCGGATGGTGCAGTGCTGCCGGTTTCCCGCCGATGATGTAATCCTGACGCTTGTGCTCGGGACGACAACTCACAGAACCGGTATATGGTTTGTGGCGATAATGCTCCTTATAGTGTTTGCGGTAGTAGCTGGCACCTCCGTAATGGCTGCGGCAGTGTGCACCGTGGTAGGTAAGGTAGTGGGCCGGCCGGCGGAAATGGAAGTGGCTGTGGTCGGTATATACGCGGTATACACGCAGGTGGCAGCGGTGGTCGATGATGCACAGCGGACGGAAAAAGTAGTCGATGCGCATCAGTCGGGTGTAGATGCTTCCGGCCAAAACCCAGCGCAGGTCATCGTTGCGCATATCCAGATAGCGGTAATAGCGGTCGTAGGCATAGCGGTAGCCGCGTGCCATATCATCGGTCAGCGGGTCGACCACCGTGAGAAAGTCAAAGTTGATTTCGAAAACGTCGTTGTACTGCTGCGGACTGAGGCGCAGCTCATAGGCCATCCTGTCGGTCAGGAAGCGGGCGTGCAGGCGGATATCACCCAGACGCGAGGCCAGTGCGGGCAGCGAAAATATCAGAAGTCCTGCCGTAACGAGAAGGATGCGTATCTGTTTCATAAGTGCTGTTTTTTAGAAATGATGTTTTCTTAAGTGCGAAAGTACTTCCGGATTTTTTCTTTTTCAACAGATTCTCTCCAATTCTCTGTAGGGTATTTCCTATTTGTGATAGGGAAACTAGTTGCAGGTATTCTTTTACAATTATCCCCCTGCTTCTGTCTTCTCCGGTTCATGTGCGGAGGATTCAGAAACAGGGGGATATATGTGAATAATGCTACGGTGCGTGTTGCTTTCAGTCGGCCAAACGTATGCCGTCAGGCTCCAGCACGATGAGCCGCTGGCGGTAAAGTTGGCCTACGGCCCGCTTGAAAGTTTTCTTGCTCACCCCGAAGGCGGCGTAGATGGCAGCGGCATCGCTTCCGTCGTGCAGGTCGGTGTGTCCGCCCTGCTGCCTGAGGTGCTCCAGCAGTGTGGGAGCAAACTCTTCGATGCGCTCCATACCGTCGGGTTGCAGCTCGAGGTCCAGCTTGCCGTCCGTCCGCACGCGGCGCACGTAAGCCTGCAGCTTCATGCCGGGAGCTACGGAAGTGAACAGCTGGTTGCGGTAGAGCATGCCGGCATAGCGGTTGTCCACTATCACGCGATAGCCCTGCTCGGCAGGCTGCCATACGATGATATCTACACGGCTGCCGCGCTTGTAAGGAGGCATCTCTTTGCTCAGGAATTTCTCTACCTTGGCCGAGGCCACGATGCGGTAGCTTTCATCGTCCAGGTAGATGTATACCATGTAGCTGTGGCCCTGCTGCATCTTCTGCCGCTGCTCGCGGAAAGGCACGAAGAGGTCTTTCATCAGTCCCCAGTCCAGGAAAGCGCCGTGCTGGTTGACCCATGCCACACGCAGCCAGGCAAACTGGCCCACGGTGGCGTGCGGATGCAGGGTGGTGGCTACCAGACGCTCGTCCATGTCGAGGTAGACGAAGACTTCGAGCTCCTGTCCCACGCGGCAGTCTTCGGGCACGTAGCGGCGGGGCAGCAGGATTTCGCCGTCGTCGCCGCCGTCCAGATACATCCCGAAGTCGACTTCTTTTACCACCTGCAGGCGGTTGTATTGTCCCAGTGCGATGTGACTCATAGGCGCAGCGGGGTTATACGTAAGTTTCCAGGAATTTGCACTGTCCCTGCGGAGTTACTTCCAGTTTGCCGGTAGTGGCCGGGAACAGTACAGATTCGCCGGCACGCAGTGCCACGGTGTTGCCTTCGTTGTCGGTCACGGTGCAAGCGCCCTGCATACAGATGTAGATGACGAATGAGTCGAGCTCTGTGTAATCCATTGTCATCGGTTCGGTCAGGTCGTATACGCTGGTAGTGAAGTAAGGACAGCTCACCAGTTCCACCGGCTGGTTCTGTGCAGGGGTGTAGTGGGTGCGGTAGTCGTCGAGCACGGTGTAGTCGATAGCGTCTTTCGACAGTTCGGTGTGCAGTTCGCGGGTGTTGCCGTTCTTGTCCTTGCGGTTGAAGTCGTAGATGCGGTAGGTCACGTTCGAGGTCTGCTGTATTTCGGCAATGAACGAGCCGGCACCGATGCTGTGGATACGGCCTGCAGGCAGGAAGAATACGTCGCCCGGACGGATGCTGTAGTCGCGCAGGGCATCGCAGATGGTATTGTCGGCAATCATCTGGGCGTACTCGTCGGGAGTGATGCTCTTCGAAAGGCCCGAGCGCAGGTGGGCATCGGCAGTAGCGTCTACCACGTACCACATTTCAGTCTTGCCCATGGAGTTGTGGCGCTGCATGGCCAGCTTGTCATCGGGGTGCACCTGGATGGAGAGGTCCTGCTGTGCGTCGATGAACTTGATGAGCAGCGGGAACTTGCCTCCGAAGCGTTCGTAGTTGGCCTGTCCTACCAGTGCGCCGCGGTATTCGTCCATCAGCTGGCTCAGGTTCTTGCCGGCATCGGCTCCTTCGGCTACTACAGACTCGTCGCCCGGAACGTCGGAGATTTCCCAGCTTTCGCCTACCTGTGTCTGGTCGCTCTGCAACTGCTTGAACGGAATGATTTTCTCGCCACCCCAGATGGTGGATTTCAGAATGGGTTTGAATTTTAATGGATACATAAGCTTTTCGTTTATAAGATTGTAACTATAGGCAAAAATACGATAATTTTTGGATTCGCGCCGTGCCGCAGGACAAAAAAAAGGCATCTGCAGACGGGGCGTGCAGATGCCGGTGTGTTTTCGGGGGCACGGCGGGGGGGGGTGCCCGGTGTGTCGTATCAGAATTTGTATCCGCTCCAGCCGAAGAGTTCGCGGTCGGCTCCGGTGTTGCCGGCGCTCACACTTACCTGGCCTTCGCCGTTTACTTCCTTGCCTTCGAGTGCGGTACTCAGGGTGCTGGTCACGCCGATGGCGGTAGTGACTTGTGCGTTGCCTTTCTTGTCGGTCAGGTCCACCAGGTCCTGCACCTGTCCGCTTCCGGTCACCAGTGCGTTGGTGATGGTAGCCTTGGCACCGCGGCGGATTTTGATGGCATCGTTCATCATGGCTTCGGCGGCAAGGTTTTCGATGGTCATGTTTTCAATCTTGAAGTCCGACTGTGGGGTGTGGTCGGGGCCGTTGCCGTCCAGGTTGCCGTCGGCTTCCACGCCGCGCGGGTCTTCTTCGGTGCTGGTGAAATCGCTTTCCCAGCGTCCGTAGCAGTCTTTCAGCGTGCCGCTGTAGCCTTGGGTGAAGTCGAACATGTCATCGTCGCAATTCACGGCGAGCAGGCCGGTTACGTTCACGGTTCCGCCGAAGAATTCGATGGCATCATCGGCTCCGTCCTTGATGTAGATGTTCTCGATGACGGTGCCGTTACCCACGCCGTTCAGTGTAAGACCGTTGTGTTCTACGTCGGCGCTCGAGCGGGCTCCGGTGTAGAACAGCTTCACGTAGGTCAGCGTGCCCGAGTTGTCGGCTGCATCCGTACCGCCGTATTTCTGGTTGTTGTCGATTTCGGTAGCGCCTTCCGTACCGGCTGCCGCTCCCGAGATGGGTGCGCGTCCGTTGATGACCAGACCGCCCCAGTATCCCTGTCCGGCATCGTCGGTATCGGCGGTGAAGACAATAGGCTTGTCGGCTGTACCCTTGGCTTCGATTTTACCGCCGCGGGCTACGAGGATGTATTTGTCGAAACCTTTCTGTGCCTTGATGACGGTTCCTGCAGGGATTTCCAGCACGGCACCTTCGGGCACTACGAGGCTTCCGGTCAGTGTATATTCGTTTTTGGCATCCAGTGTCATGGTTCCTTCTACTGTGCCTTTCAGCTCTACTTTCTCGCCCTGTTCAGAGCCGTTGCCGTCCGGGTTCTCGGTAGGGTCGGTCACAGGGTCGTCGTTGCTGCAAGAGGTCATCGGCATAGCACTCATCAGCGCTATAAAAGCCATACAGTTCAAAAAAGTTTTTTTCATCGTTTTACGTTTTAATCGATTGAATGTATTGTGTGAATTGTTGTTTTTCTGTGCGGGTGAGGGGGGCGCTTACAGCGTGTAGCTGATGCCCAGACTCAGGTCGGCACCCTTGCGGTAGCGGCTCAGCACGGTCTCGGCATTGGTGGCGTTGCCCTTGCGGGTAAGGCTGTGGGCGGGGTTCAGCAGGTTGTGTGCCTTCAGTCCGATGTCCCAGCGGGCGGCCAGACGGGCCGACAGTACCAGGTCGAGGGTGGGGATACCATTCTCGATGATGTCCTGATAGCCTTCCGTGCCGATGGTGTACACGCGGTCGCTGAAGTAGTTCAGTACCACGGTGGCGGTGATTTCGGCGCGGCGCAGACGGATGTGCTCGCTCACGTCGGCATTCACTATCCACGGTGCGGCGCCTTCCAGCTGCGAGCCTCCGGGGTGGGTGGCCAGCGGAACACGTGCGTGGGTGTAGATGTACGATGCGTTCAGTCCGGCACTGAGCCTGTGGCTGCCGTCGGCCTTGAGCGTCCCTTCAAGCAGGTTCTTGCGCAGCTCCAGCTCGGCTCCGGCTACGGTGGCGTGGTGGGCGATGTTCTCGTACGAGAGGAAGCCGCCCGCACTGGCTATCTCGATGCGCGAAATAGGATTACGCACGTATTTGTAGAAGGCCGTGAGGCTCACCAGCTCGCCGGCCGACGGGTAGAAGTCCCATTTCAGGTCGGCGTTGTAGTTGTCCGACGGCTTCAGGTCGGGATTTCCCTGGCTGTTGAAGCTGACGTTGATGTAGCGGTAGGGAGATATCTCCTTGGCCTGCGGCAGCGTGTAGGTCTTGCTGGCTGACAGACGCAGGGCGTGCTTCCCGGCTGGCGTGTATTTTAGGTTGATGCTGGGCAGGAAGTAGTCCTTGTCGATGCGCTGCGAGCCTTGCGTGCCGCCGCGGTTCACGTTGTAGGCTACGTCCATGTCCACACGGTCGTATTTCAGTCCGGCATTGGCGGTGAGCTGTTCGGTCAGCGGATAGCTCACTTCGGCAAAGGCGGCGTGTATCTGCTTGTTCACGGTGTAGCTGTCCACGTTCTTGTCCAGTGAGAAGTAGCCGTCTTCCATGTTGGCTGCGTTGAAGTATCCGTCCAGTTGTACGGGGTCGGTGCCCAGGGGCTGCTGGCGCGTCACGGCCATGTCGTATTCGGTCGCCGTGAAGTCATCGTCTACAAAGCGTCCCGTGTATCCCACGCTCAGCTGCGGTGTGCCGCCGTTGCGTTCGTCCAGACGGCAGGTAAGTGCGGCACGCACGTTGTGGTCGGTCTCGCCGAGCTCCGAGTAGTAGCGCTGCTGCACGCCCGTTCCCTTCATGGGCACGTAGCCTTTTTCGGTTTTCACCAGGTTGTTGATGCGGCGGTCGGGCTCCAGTCCCTTGATGTGGTTGCGGCTGGCACCCACTTCGAGGTCCGTGTTGTCGCCCAGCGCCCACCGGGTGGCAAGCTGGTTCACGAACAGCAGGTTGTCGTTGGTCTGCTGGCGGTGCATGAAGCCTTCGTACGTGTCGGACGACTGGTAGTCGGCGTCCATGCCCCAGTAGTCGCTCGATGTTGCGGTCGAGGCGTGAATCATCATGAAATTATATGCGATGCTGTGTTTGTTGTTGTGCGTGTAGTCTGCGTTCGCCATCACCAGCTGACTGGTTTCGGTGGCCGATTTTTCGCCTTTCAGGTCCTGGCTCAGCTCGCCTGTAGTGGTGGTGTTGCGCACGTCTTCGTCGTAGTATTTATAGTTGCGGCTGTGGCTTGCCACGGCATAGAAGCGCAGCGGGTTGCCGTTGATGTGGAATGCTTTTCCGCCCGAAATCTTGTAGCTCTGGTTGATGGGGACGGTGGTCTTCGTGGGGTCCAGACTGTTGCCGAAGCCGTATGACCTGATGTCGGCGGGCTGCTTGTCTCCGGCAAATCCCAGCCCGTTCACGCCGTCGGGTATGTACACGCCGCCGTTGGCTGCGGCACCCGTGTTTACACCGCCCGATACGCTTACGCCCAGCTCGCCGTCACCGAAAAGCTCCTTCGACGCGATGTTGATGTTGGCGCCTCCCGCATCGGCTGGCAGACTGGCGCTGAAGGCCTTGTTCACTTCTACCGAGCGGATAATGTCGGTCGAGAACATATCCAGTGCGATGTTCTTGTATTCAGGGTCGTCCGACGGAATCGGGAAACGGTTCAGCGTCGTAATGTTGTAACGGTCGCCCAGTCCGCGTACGAATACGTTCTTCACTCCCTCCTGTTTCGATACACCCGAGATTTTGGTCACGGCACCCTGCGCGTCGCTCACTCCCTTGCGCGAGAGTTCCTTCGCACCCACCGCCTGTACGGCCAGCACCGAGCGCTGCTGTTCCAGCAGGGTGATGTTTTCCGATTCGCGGTTGGCCTTTGCCGTTACCACCACGTCTTCCAGTACGTGCTCCTCGCTCTCCAGCTCCAGGTTGAGCACTACCATGCGCCCGTTTTCGATTTTCACCTTGCGGCGCACCGAAGTCTTGTATCCTACGTATTTAATCTGCAGGTCGTACAGGCCGTCGGGGATTCCCTCCAGCTGAAAAT
>ENA-UOJO01003758-UOJO01003758.1-human-gut-metagenome-genome-assembly--contig:-P57-NODE-3758-length-13936-cov-4.478712_pt1 | contig 13936 bp, 15 predicted proteins | sample MGYA00242351_ERZ723898 | MGnify/ENA metagenome assembly ERZ723898 | reverse complement strand
AAAGAACTTTTTTACCGGGCCTATCAGTCGGTTCTCGAACATGAAATTTCAGGATTTGACAACCAGCTTCATTTTATGGTTGATTTTATTCTGGACAGTCTCGAGCAGGATTATGCCCTTCTTGTTTTTATTTCCAAGAATCTTTCATGGGGCGTTTTTCAGGCAGCTCTCGATGATAAGATGCCGGACAGTGATCAGCAGTTTTATCAGCAGTATCTCGAATTAATAAAAAAAGATGGCCGTACTTACGACCATCCTGATCTGATGCTTTTCTCGGTTATTGAACTTGCAAGTTCCACCTGCTACAGCTGTATTCTTTATCAGCAGCCGGTTTCACTTACCGAATATCGTCCTTATCTGCACCGGACGATTGATGCAATCCTGACAAGTTTTGAATCAAAGGGACTTTAGTTTTCCGTCCTGCCGCGCTTTTTCCACAAGTTTTCGGTTTCCTTCATTCATCGGACCGAATTTATCCACACAGCAGATGACTTCTCCACAACAATCCATGAGATTCTGCGCTTTCACCAGATTTTCTTCTGTAATCTTTTCAAAAGCTTCTTCACAGATCACTTCTGCCGCCAGCGCTTTCGCGACTTCATAATCCACATCATTTTTATGAATGATACCTGCCGCAAACGGTATTCCTGCACGCTGCAGTCTGCGATATGTCGGTATTCCCATACCATTTCCACCGATTACAAATACCTGCGGTTTCCCCTCCGGCGCGCTCATTTCCAGACATCCGAATGAAGCATTATAACTGCCTGTCGTAATTCCGTAGAGATGATGGATATATTCTGAAGTAAAAATCTCCTCCGGTGTTCCGTATTTTTCAATCTGGTCTCCATGCACGCAGATCACATAATCTGAAATCTTCTGTGCCAGATCCAGTTCATGAAGAGACATCAATACTGCCGTATGATGCTCCAGAACCATCTTCTTTAATATAGAAAGCAGTTCCAGCTTATGACGGATATCCAGAAAAGATGTCGGCTCATCCAGAACGATGATCTCCGGTTCCTGACAGATTGCTCTCGCAAGCAGGATTCGCTGTCTCTGCCCGTCGCTGATTGCAGTGAAATCACGGTCTTTAAATTCAAGCGCATGCACCATTTCCATTGCGTTATGCACTTTTTCCCAGTCTTCCTTCGAAAGGATTCCAAGTGTTCCGGTATATGGGTACCGCCCTGTTGCCACGATATCCTCACAGGTCATCAGCTCCGGACGGATACGCTCTGTCGTCACAACCGCAAGCTTACGTGCGACCTCTTTTCCTGACATATGGCTCATCAGTTCCTGATCGAGATAAACCGTTCCGCTGATCAGTTTTAACTGTCTCGTCAGACTCTTTAGAATCGTAGACTTTCCGGCACCGTTCGGTCCGATCAGAGTCAGGATCTCACCACGATTTAACCGGATCTCTATATCTTTGATCAGTGGTTTTCCATCATATCCCACTGTCATTTGCTCAGAATGAACAAAATATTCTCCCATCAGGCCATCCTCTTTCTTCGTATCATAATATAAATAACTACCGGAGCACCAAACACTGCGGTCACAGAACTGATGCTGAGTTCTGTCGGTGCAAACGCTGTCCTTGCGATCAGATCACAAAACAGACAGAATACTGCACCGCCAAGGAAACATCCCGGTATGATCAACAATGGTCTTGATGTTTTCATCAGACTCTTTACAAGGTGCGGTACTGCAATACCCACAAAAGAAATCGGACCGGCAAAAGCCGTCACACAGGCTGACAGAACACTGGATAACAAAATCAGTGCAACGCGAAAGGCCTTGATATTGACACCCATATTCTGTGCGTAACCTTCCCCCAACTGATAGGCACTGATCGGTTTTGACATCAGAAACGTGATAAACAATGCGGCAAACACCACAACTGCCATCACAGAAACATTATCCCAGCTTGTACCGGAAAAACTTCCAAGTGACCAGTTGTGAAGGTTTACGATGTTGGAATCGTCTGCAAAAGTGACCGCAAAATCTGTCACAGCCGAACAGATATATCCAATCATAATACCACTTACCACCAGCATGGACATCTGCTTTACTTTCCTTGAGATCAGAAGGACAAAGCCCATGGAAATCAAAGAACCGATAAATGCCGCAATGATCATGACTCCGGATGTGGCAACCATAGATTTTCCCAGAAGATAGATCATAGTAAGTGCAACAACCAGTTTTGCCCCGGAAGAAATACCAAGTACAAAAGGTCCCGCAATCGGGTTTCCAAAAAAGGTCTGCAGAAGAAAACCGGATACAGAAAGTGCACCTCCAAGTATGACTGCTGCCAGTATTCTCGGAAGCCGGATTTCCCATACAATATTATAAGCGGTCTGCTCTCCTTCTTTTCGGAATAAAATCTGAAAAACATCTTTCAATGATATCGGAATGCTTCCCGAATTGATATTCCAGAACACAAGAACGAGCAAAAGAATGATCAGGACTGTAAAAGACAGCCAGTATCTGAAATGTATTTTCTTCCGCATGTTACGTTCCTCTCTTTATTTCAGCTTGTGCATATACGTCAGTGTATCCAGATCCGGATCATCTGATGTCAGCATCGTATGAATATCCTCGATCATAGTACCGAGTTCCATCGTCTCCTGAAACAGATTCTGATTGGTACACCAGACATTCCCATCTTTGACAGCCTTAAAATCCGCCAGCAGGGAGCTTTTTTCGAGGAGCTGACTGATGTCTGTCAGTTCACCGTCAATGGTACTGTTGTAGATAATATAATCGGCATCTTTGGCACCGGCATAAAACTCTTCCATCTGCATGTTCATCGTGGAAAGAGAATTATCTTCTTCATCACCCAGGGCATTAAAAATATATTTTCCACCGGCAAGCTCGATCATTTTAGATACGTAGTCCCCGGATTTACGGACATTGGCAGCACCAACAGAATTAATATAGAAGAAAGCCACTGTTTTTCCGGTAGATTCACTGTCTTCGATTGCTTTCAGCTTATCTACCTGTTCCTGAAAAAGCTTATCCGCCAGATCTTCTTTTCCCAAAAGGACACCATATAATTTCAGCCATTCCGTTCTTCCGAGCGGGTGACTTTCATAACTGGAATGCTCTACCAGAACAGGAATTCCAAACTGCTCCAGTTTTTCTTTTACCTCCGGTTTGTGATAGATCATTGTGGACTCAATTGCAAGATCACAGCCTTTTGATAAAATCAGTTCATAATCCGGTGCACTGTATTTTCCTGCAAAAGAAATACTGCCATCTTCCAGAGCCTTCTTTGCCTCATCGATATACCAGCCATCTGCATTTGTTCCGGAAAGACTGATGCTGTCAAGTCCGTCCAGCGCACAGAAAAGGTCCATTGCTGAAGTTGCCACCAGATAAATATTCTGAAGCGGCTGTCTGATCACAGCAATGTCACTGTCCAGCCCATCCGGTGCTTCCTTCCCATCCGGTACGAGGAGAAACTGCCCGTCACCTTCAATCGTGATCAACGCATAACCGTCTTCATAATAATCTACTGAAAACTGATCTGCATACTGAAGTTCCAGACTGTGGTCATATTTCAGCCCTGCAAGGTCCTGTTTTGTTTCTGTATCTTCTGTTGTTTCCTGCGCATCTGCTGCCTGTATCAGAACAGGTGCAGACAACAGAAGCGAAGTACTTAAAACCGCGCATAAAAACATACGTAACTTATTTTTCATTTTTATTTATCTGCCTCTTTAATACTTGCGGAATCAAACTGTAACGTATATTCGATTTCATGAGGAGTGCTCATAGCAACCGTATCTGCAACTACTTCCATTGGATAGTCAAATCCGTCTACCGGAATTTCAAATACAGAATTGCCATCCTCATTAACCGGCTCATATTTTTCATCACCGATCAGCATATAATCGTAGTACGGACTGCTCCACTCTACAGATGCAGTTACCTCACCATCTTTGACAGTAAATTTCGCCGGTGATGTTACAGATGCTTTGCCTGAACCACCTTCCATCTTTACTTCTGCGGTATAGTCGCCATCTTTCAGCTTCAGATCCTCAGCAGTTACTTTTTTTGTATCAGCTGTATCTGCTGCATCTGCCTCTTTCTGAGGATTTGTAACTTTTACTTTATGGTCATACCATTTATCTTTTGTTCCGATCAGGGCAACGTCAAATTCTTCATCAATCGCAGGTACCGGAATGTCAAATCCGTAAACTTCCTCTGTCATTCCGTCACTGTAGGTAACCGTATCTGTCGTTGGCTCAAGAATCTCTGCACCGTCTTTCTGAGCATCTTCTGCTGTTCCTACAAACAGATTTACGATTTTTTTGGAATTCAGACTTACATGAATGGTCATTTTACCATCTTTGACAGTCAGCTCACCTTTTCCGTCGTTTGCTTCATTTACATGGAACATGGAGCTGTCGGTATCAAACTCTGCTGTGTAGACACCATCTTCCAGGACATCACCTTTTGCAGTATCGTCTGCTTTGGCACCTTCTGATGATTCGTCTGTTTTTGTCTCTTCTGTAGTTTCCTGCTCTGCGGATTTTGCAGAAACTGCCTTCGCTCCTTCTGCCAAAACCGGGCTGTAACTGCCGATCATAAGTGCTCCACTTAATACACATGCCATCATTGCCACTGAACGTTTCATAATATAAAATCCTCCTGTTTTACAGGAAATGCCCGGAAGGACCTGAATCCTCCCGGGCAGCCCCCGTTATCTTAGATACAAATCATGTATTATTTTATTATTCTGCAGCTTCTTCTGTTGTTTCTGCTGCATCATCTGCTGCTGTGTCGTCTGTTGCTTCTGCGTCAGCATCATCTGTTGTTGCTTCTGCATCTGTTCCAAGGGAATCAATTGCAGCTTTTGTATGCTCTACATACAGATCTTCTACTGCTTCGATTCTTCCAAGTCCTTCGATCTGGCAGTCAATGCTGTCAAAAGCACCGGATGCTTCGAACTGGGATTTCCAGGAATCGTCATCATCACCGGCCATATCGTTGTTTGCATGGTCACCGGCAACAACCATCAGCGGACGAAGAACTACTTTTTTGAATCCGGCTTCTTTTACTTTTTCGATAACAGCCTGGCATTCTGTATCTTCCGGCTCACCTTCTACAGTACCGATGAAAGCGTTTGTGAATCCAAGGTCTTCCATCTGTGTCTGCATCTGGTCGTATGTTACATTTGCTGTATGTGAAGTACCATGTCCCATGAATACGAATGCTGTTCCGTCTTCTGCAGCAGCTTCCATGCTGTCATATCCTGCGATCTTGCAGGCTTCATCTGTGATAGCCTGTGCAACTGCTTTCTTGTCATCGTTGATAACAGTCGCATCATCGCCTACTTCACCAAGCATTGGCTCTGCGATTGCTACAGATTCGAATTTATCTTTGTAACTGTCGAGCGCTTCTACCATCTCATCGTACTCAGCACCATGCATCAGATGTGTAGGCTGAACAACAAGATTCTTAACACCGTTTGCAACTGCGCGGTCAAGAGCCTGATCCATATTGTCGATTACTTCATCGTCTCTTGCTTCTACATGGTTGATGATAATCTGTGCTGTAAATGCACGTCTTACAGACCAGTCCGGATATGCTTCCTGAAGTTTGTCTTCAATTCCTTTGATATCCTGTGCACGGCTGTCATTGAAGGAAGTACCAAAACTTACAACGAGAAGCTCATTCTCACCGATTTCATCCTGGTTACGAGGATCATCCTTGGATGCATCACCTGTGTCTCGTCCAAAATAATCTGGATCAGCTTCTTCGCCTTCAACCAGTTCCTTCTGAGCGTCTGTCAGTTTGTCCCATGCTTCTTTGGCAGCTTTACAGTCTTCATCTGTTGTGTCTGTTCTTTCCTGAACATAAATCTTGTCGATCAGTGCTGCTACTTCATCTGCTGCGGCCTGATCATCATCGGATGCTTCTTCTGTATCTGCAGCATCTGCGTCTTCTTCTGTATCTGCTGTTGCCTCTGCAGTGTCATCAGAAGTATCGCTCAGTGCTACAACTTCGTCTGCTGCCTGGTCATCATCAGATGCTTCTTCTGTATCTGCAGCATCTGCGTCTTCTTCTGTATCTGCGGTTTCTTCTGTTGCTGTCTCAGCAGTGTCATCAGAAGCATAAATGCTTGCAGATCCCATCATTGTGACTGTTGCTACAGCCATAGCCAGTGCCAGTGCTTTTACAGTTTTGTTTTTCATGTTTGTTTCCTCCTGTACTTGTGGTTTTCATGAAAATTAAAATGAATAACAAAGTACGGCTGATAGTCCGGTGGATAGTTTTATGTATTTTTTACACAAAAAAACTCCTGCACCGGGCTAAGAGTTTCTGGATTATGGTACAACCAATTACTCGTGATCCGGAATTAAAAAATCCCCGTACCAACAGCAGGCAGGTTTCCTGACTTACAGATCAACACATAAAAAGTCGCCTTCCCGGTTCTCCAGTGGCTGCGCATCCACGCATGACTTTACATTCCCTGTTTACAGTGACGAGATCGTACAGGACTTACACCTGTTTCCCTTTTAACTTGTGATTTCTTATAAAAATCATCTGCACCTGTTGTTTTATTATTCAATTTCTTACAGAATACCACTATTTTTTCAACTTTACAATAGTTCCGGTTATTTTTTTATCAATAAGTCCCACAGAGGCAGCAGATATAAAAACAATGCAAACAGTACGCTGCTCTCCGGTGCGCCTACTGCTGCCAGTGGCACAGCGCCTGCAATTGACCATGGTATAAGCGGTGCTATGACCACTGCGCTGTCCTCCAGATAGTTGGCGAATTTTTCTTTATCTGCTTCGGTTCTGCTGCACAACTGATCCGTCAAAATAATCGACAATGTCTGGTTACATGCCACAACGCCGGTCAGAACTGCCGTCACAAATACTGCCAGATATGGTTTCGTCTTGTCTGCAAGTGCGATGACCATTTTTTGAATGCCATCCAGAATACCGGTTTCCTGAAAGATACCGGAATAGGATGATGAAATGCAGACTATCGCGCCTACCTTTACCATAGAAGAAATTCCTCCACCATCCAGCATGGATGCCACCGCAGAATCTGCGGAATGAAAGCCGGTCAAAATCAGCATCGAAAGATTTTTTACCGGAATTCCCTGAAACCAGATGCAGATCGGTATCGCTGTAAGAATACTCGCGATCATCGAAATTTTTACTCCGGCCTGCATTACCGACAATACCAGAATCACAACTGCCGGAAGCAATGTGATCCAGCCAATCTGAAATTCGTTTCCAAAAATTTTTACAAGATCCGGCACTTCTGCTGTGCCATGAAGGTTCCTGCTGACACAGAAATAAATAAGCGCTGTCACGATAAACGGTACCGCCCCACTTCGTATCATATTTCTGATATTTCGGTAAACACTGGTTCCCGTCAGTTCAGAGACAAGAAGTGCGCTCGTTGATACCGGTGAACAGCGGTCTCCAAAATAAATGCCGGACAAGATTGCCCCGCCTTCCATCCACGGACGGATACCAAGTGTTGACGCGATTGTCGCACAGACAACGCCCATCGTTGCCGCGGTTCCGAAAGAAGTCCCCGTCAGCACAGAAACAAGGCAATTCAAAAGAAACGTCATAAGAAGAAAAGTAGATGGTTTTATCAGATGAATCGTATAACAGATGATTGCAGGAATCGTCCCTGCCTGACGCCAGAGCGCCGTCAGCATCCCGATCAGAATAAATGTAAACAGGATGTTTCTGACTTTTTTGATCCCCTGCAGTATCATCTTCCCTATAGATTTCCATGTATAGCCCTGTTTTCGGCTGTAGAAGCTAAACAAAACCAGCCCCGCAAAGAGCGCATATAAAATAAAATGATTGGTTGCGATACATATAATAAGCAAAATACAGAATATCGTTAGGGTCAGAGTTGCCATGTGGGGTGTCCTTTCCTATGCTGTCTTCTCTGCGCCAAAGAAAATAATCACTGCTCCAACTGCTGTAGAAATCGTTGCAAACAGGAGCATAGTATTGACACCGGAGAAATCGATTAGCGCACCGCCGAGGAAAGCTCCGATTACACTGCCAAGTGTGTAAGTCATCGTGATATATGCCTGTCCTTTGATTGCATCTTCTGCATCCATAATGGAATTTACATAGTAGACCGATGCCGCTGCCATCAGCCCCCATCCCAGCATCTGGAAAATTTGGATACCGTAAAATACTGTCATATTTGGTGCAAGCAGTGAACCAAGTGATTTCAGTGTGAAGAAAATACCTGTCAGACGGAACCAGATATCACAACGTGCTTTTTTCAGCATATAACCAAACAGGAATAAGGTCGGAAGTTCGGACATTGCTGCAATTGCAGTTGCGGTTCCCATTTCTGAACTGCCGCCGCCTTTACTCTGAACAATCTGGAAAGTAAAACTGTTCAGAAGAACATGTCCGAGATAAATCAGGATACATCCGGCAAGTACTATTGTGAAGCGTTTGTATTTACGTAAAAACTGTAACGGATTTGATGTTTGTTTCTTACTGTTGTCCCCTGTCGGCACTGAGCTGCTTTTTGTAAATGGAAACAGTGCCAGACAGCCCATCAGTACAAGTGTAACAATCATGATGCATACCGGTACTGCTGTAATTCCGGTGCGTGATGTAATAATTCCAAGGACATAGGAAAGTGCTGCATAAGCTACCGAACCCATCCCGCGGGCAATACCAAAATTAAGATTATGTCCCTGATTGATACTTTCCATTCCAAGAGAATTGATAAACGGGGTCAGAAGCTGAAGCAGGGTCACACCGCAACCATAGACAACTCCGGTCAGCAATATTGATTTGCAGAAAAGAAGGGAAATTCCGAGAATCAGCTGCAACACCAGCAGTAACTGCAGAAATTTTTTCAGGGAAGGGCTTTCCGGACGGTCTGCATAACTGGCCAGCACCGGCTGAAGAACTGCTGACAGGATACCTGCAATCGCAATGATGATGCCGATCTCTGTATTGGAAAATCCGCTTCCGAGAAGATAAAATCCGGAATATCCCATGATCGCCGCAAAATTCATCCAGTACAGTCCCTGGATAAATGCATAAAGCGGTGTCAGATTTTTTGTTTTTACTGAAGACATAACGAAGACTCCTTTGATATGTATTGTTTCTATTATACATTGGATTGTGAAATGGATAAAGTATAAAATACTTGCGAATTTCATTTTTTTATTTTAAGATGAAGAATATTGATATGAAACAGGAGGAAAGCCAAAATGAAGAAAACAATAGATGTTTATGAACATATGGGAGAAATTTTGAAAGGGGTAAAATCAGGAGTACTCATTACTGGTAAAGCTGATGATAAAGTGAATTCCATGACTATCTCATGGGGAATGGTTGGAATCGAATGGGGAAAACCGATTTTTGTTACCTTTATCAGAGAAAACCGTTTCACAAGAAGTCTCATTGAAAAGACTGGCGAATTTACAGTCAGCATTCCGATTGATGACAGTGCGAAAAAAATCCTCGGCTTCTGCGGTTCCAAATCAGGAAGAGACATTGATAAAGCAAGAGAAATTGGTCTGACTTATGAAGAGCCGGAAATGACTTCTGTCCCGGGAGTAAAAGAACTTCCATTGACACTTGAATGTAAAGTTGTCTACAAACAGGCACAGGATATGAATGCAATGACCGAAGAAAACAAAGCAAAATTTTATCCGCAGGATGTAGACAGTTTGTTTACCGGTTCAAACAAAGATACACATGTGGCATATTATGGTGAAATCGTAAATGCTTATGTAATTGAGTAAATTATCTGTATAAGCGTGAAAACAGCTCCCCGCCATTGGGGAGCTGAATTTTTTGCATTGTGTATTGAAGCAGTGCCATGAGCATATTCTCTGATTCAGGAATTTTTACAGGATGCTTCGCACGGGCAGTCAAAGCTCGGATTGAAAGCATAGAAATTCTTTTCATCAAGCTGTTCCTGTACAGAACGGAGTGCTTCACCGAAACGCTGGAAATGCACGATTTCACGAGCTCTCAGGAATCGGATAGGATCTGCAACTTCCGGAATGTCACGTACTACACGAAGGATGTTGTCATAAGTTGCACGTGCTTTTTGTTCTGCGGCAAGATCTTCAAACAAATCCGTGACAGGATCTCCTTTGCTCTGGAATTCACAGGCATTGAATGGAACTCCTCCGGCAGCCTGCGGCCACACACCAACCGTATGATCAATATAGTACGGTCCGAAACCACTCTTTTCGATTTCCTCCATGGACAATCCTCGGGTAAGCTGATGAACGATCGTGGAAACCATTTCCAGATGCGCCAGTTCTTCCGTACCGACATCATTTAGGACAGCAACCGCTGTTCGGTTCGGCATTGTAAAACGCTGGGAGAGGTAACGCATGGACGCACCGATCTCACCGTCCGGGCCACCATACTGACTCATGATAAACTGCGCAATTTTTGCATTCGGTGTCTTTATATTGACCGGGTATTGGAGCCTTTTTTCATAATTCCACATAAATTATCTGCAACCTCCTTCCACTTCCCACGGAAATGGCTGTTCTGCCCATTTCCAGGTATCCCCGCCGGACTCCAATGCATCATCAATAGTCAGCGGACCATAACACTGCGAATATTCTTTCATGAGTTTCTGCCGTTCCTTATCATATTCCTGATAAAAAGCAAACCCTTCCTTGCACTTCGGATGGGTATCGAGATAAAGCAGGATGTCATTGACTGCAAAGCTTACTTCATTAATCCGGTTCAACAGGTTTTCGCGAGGTGTGCACTGATTTCGATACATCATTTCTGTTTACCTCTCTTTCCGCAAAATGGTTTGCATAACTGTGGAAAAACAGTTCCCACTTTCAGGGCATAGCTCAGATCATACGTCATTGCAAAATTCTGGCAGGGAACATATGCCATCGCAGGTTCCATATGATCAACGTGTGTATACATTTCCTTTTCGGAAGCTGTCGGCGTTCCAGTTATTGTCCGGCGGGCACAGGGCAATTCTCTCTGATTTCCCATGCCGCAGGTTGTATTATATGGTCGACCGCAACCGCGGCGCATCTGATAATTTTCCATGAATAATCCTTTCTGATAAAAAAGTTGTTTCCTTATACTTTATGAAATAAAAAAGGTCAGTGTGCATAATTGAGAATCTGTAGTATAATGTAACTATTCAGAAGGTAGTATCCCGCGAGGCGTTTTGGCATGTTTTCTGCCAAAATCCCGAGACATACAAGGCAAAATGCCATCACCGAAGGTGATTTGGAATGCATTTTGACTCGTAACTGTGAAGGTACTGAACAGTTACAGTATAATTAAGAAAATACACTAAGGAGGAATGTTTCATGAAAAAGAAATCCAAGATACTTTCCCTGCTTCTGGCAATGGTCATGCTCCTGTCTATGTGCGCAATTCCGGTGCAGGCCGCAGACACTTTGCAGAATCAGACGAAAAAAGTGGTAATGGTCGTTGGACAAAAGACAACCATCAAAACACCTGTAAAAATGACATTCAAAAGCAGCAATCCTAAAGTTGCAGCCGTAAATTCCAATGGGAAAGTTACTGCAAAAGCAAAGGGAAATGCCACTGTTACAGCCAAAACCTCAAAGGTAACATGGACTTACAAAATTAAAGTAGAAAAGCCTAAACTGAGTAATACCAGGTTATCAGTTTATACTAAGACATCAAAGCAGCTCAAACTCAAAGGTACTTCACGTAAAGTCACCTGGTCATCCAGTGCGCCATCAGTTGTCAGCGTGAATAAAAAAGGAAAAATAACTGCCAGAAGAACCGGCAAGGCAACTATCACCGCAAAAGTAAATGGTGTCAAATACAAATGCAAAGTAACCGTAAAAGCCAGATCTAAGAAAAGTTCCGGAAGTTCCGGTCAATCCTCCGGAAAGTCTTCAGGACAAGCTTCCTCGTCAGGTGTCAACGGTTATGTATGGATTCCGGCTACCGGAAGTAAATATCACAGCAGCGCTTCCTGCAGTGGAATGCACAGTCCGCGCCAGGTAAGCATCAGTCAGGCAATAAGCATGGGGTACAGCGCATGTAAGAAATGTTATTGATTGACTTTCAGGTTGGAGCTTTTGAGTCATCTGCTTTAAGTAACTTATGGACTTTGAACTCAGATACTGCCGGCTCAGTCATCCGTTTTTTGGGAGTTGATTACCTTTGATTTCACTAACTCTCGTCTGAGGCATCCTAAATTGTTAATTAAGTTGACTTGAATATTAGTGGATTCTGTCAGAGTCATCTGAATTTCAAAATTTAGTTACCTATGATTTTCGTAACATGTATATATGTCATCTGAATTTCAAAATTTGATGGACCAGAATCTCAGCTTCCGCTGGTTAGGTCATCAGAGACTGGTGTTTTTGTGGACTTGAACGAGGATTTCTTTCATGTTGGTCATTCTAGTTGGCTTTTGAAGGTGACTTGTCCTAACACATATAGTACGGAAAGGTGATTTTTGCGTATAACAATGGTCACCACCCGCGAAGCAGGTGGGTTATAGTTCAAAATGCCTACACGCTGCGTAGACATTTTGAACAGGCTAAAGCCGTATCAAAAACGTGCCACACAGTACTCTGACTGTATGGCACGTTTCTAATTTCATACTTATTTCCATCTGCTTTCTTTCCGGCTGCATATCTCATTCCACTGACAGCCGCCACAGATTTCCACACGTTTCCCGGTCTCGATAATGTTCTTCTGAACGTTATCCACAAAATCCCGGAAACTCAGATTTTCTCTTTCTTTTAATCCACAATACTCCAGCACTTTCCGATCGTAATGTTCTACGAGATCTGCACTTAAACATACACCATGTTTAAGATTTGGACAGGCTTTGCAGATTTCATCACCGAAAACTGCCATTTCCACATCTGCACCTTTCTCCAGAAGTTCCAGCATATGCTGCATATTTTCGGTAAAACCATCACTGTATCCTTTTCCCTCGAAATACGCCAGACACATCCCATGGTGAGGTCTCAGCCTGATCATGCTACAAATTTACGAAGCTTTCTGGAAAGTCCATAAGCAAGTACGATTTTGATAATATCCGGAATGATGAACGGAATCACGCACCATCCAAGAACGGTTGCCAGACCAACAGCTGCGTTTGCTCTGCTGTAAACGATCATAAACCATGCAGTACCAAATGCATAGCAGACAATCAGTCCTACGATCATAGAAACAATCTGCATCACTGCTTTTTTGCCAGGAAGTTTTTCCATTGCCCACATTACAAGTGCAGAGAAAAGAAATCCGATGATATACCCACCGGTCGTTCCTGCAAGAACACCGATTCCACCGGAAAATCCTGCAAATACTGGCACACCGATGGCTCCGAGAAGGATAAATACAAGAACAGAAAGTGTTCCTCTTTTTCCTCCGAGAATCCCTACGGCAATAAAAACACCAAATGTCTGCAATGTAAACGGAACTGCTGCCGGAATGGAAATCCAGGAACAGATTGCCATAATTACTGCAAAAACGGCAATGTATACAATGTCATAAGTTTTACTTCTGGTTGCTGCTACTGTACTCATTTTGTCCTCCTCGCGATAACAGACTTCTGTCATCTGATCTTTGTTTTGATTTTAACAATTTAACACAGCGCGCCCACATTGTCAACCTATCGCCGCAAAAAGGTTTACATTTTCTCGTATCATAGTTTACATTCTATTTCTGATGTACATAGACTTCCATCTGCTTATATGGAATCACGATTCCATTTGCATCGAATTCTTCTTTTATTTTCTGGTTCAGACGCCATTTTACTGCCCAGTAAGATTCAGTGGCAACCCACACTCTCAACCCCATAATCACGGCACTTTCCGCCAGTTCATCTACGAAGACAACCATCTCCCGGCTGTCACTCTTTGTATCCGGATCGTCTTTCAGTATTTTTTCCAGAATGGTCTTAGCCTTCTGAATATCT
>ENA-UOJO01003745-UOJO01003745.1-human-gut-metagenome-genome-assembly--contig:-P57-NODE-3745-length-13979-cov-59.360600_pt1 | contig 13979 bp, 15 predicted proteins | sample MGYA00242351_ERZ723898 | MGnify/ENA metagenome assembly ERZ723898 | reverse complement strand
TTCTTTTATTATAACATATCATCTGCAAAAAATCTTGTTTTTCTATCGGGATTTTTCAGGCGACCTTTATTATTTTTCTCATGATAGCCGTTTTCGTTCCGCCAATAGACATCGCTCATTTTGTATGCTAGACTAGGTGTATCAAAATGTCAGGAGGTATGCGCTTTATGCATTGTCCCATTTGCAATATTGAAATGATCGCGGATTACAAGATCAAAGTCGAAAACTATTTGCTCTTTAATATGGTCACGATCAAAAAGGGAAGTGACACGAAAAAAGTAAAGGCAGCATTCTGTCCTTTCTGCGGCAAAATCGAATTGTACACTGACATTCCTTCCGGTGAAAAAGAATAAACATATCCAGTTTCCGGGATGCTGAAATAATGCTCCCCGGATAGGAGGTAGAGAACCCATGCACTTTACAACTGTTACTGCGAATCCCTGCATTGACCGCACGATTCAGGTGGATTCCGTCAACCTTGGTCATAGCCATCGTATCCAGAAAACGATCTGCGACTTTTCCGGCAAGGGCATCAATGTTTCGCTGGCGCTTACCCAGCTTGGAATGCCGGTCAAAAGCGTTTGTCTGAGCCATTCGGATGGAGAAGCGGCCAATTTCTTCAAGCAAAAAGATATGGATGCAGAACTTATCCCCGTTCCCGGCAATGTCCGTATCAATATCAAGCTGTTTGAAACATCTACGGGCTGCATGACGGAGTTTAATGAAAAAGGCACGCCCCTTGATCGTGAAACCGCTGCGGATGTTATCCGTGCTGTGAAAAATGTTCTGCCCACAACATCGGTGCTGATTCTCGGCGGCAGTGTGCCGCCGGGCTTCCCGGATGACTTCTACTATGAACTGGGCAAATGTGCACAGGAATATGACGTACCCTTTATTCTGGACGCATCGGGTCCGCTGCTCCTGAACGGAATGGAGGCGGCTCCTGTTCTGATTAAACCCAATGAAGAAGAATACTATGCCACCTTCGGCGTTCATCCCAGTGTAACGCAGGAGTTCTGTGCAAGCTATCGTCAGATCCTCATGGAGCACAACATCGCCTACGGCGCTGTTTCTCTTGGCGAAAAGGGCGCGCTGCTCGTCACACCGGAAGCCGCATGGTATTCGGAGCCTGTTTCTGTCGATGTGAAGGGTGTTCAGGGTGCGGGAGATTCCATGGTATCCGGCTTTGCCTACGCAATTGCAAAGCAGTGCACCCAAGGCGACCAGCTGCTTAAAATGGCAGTTTCCTGTGCACACGCTTCTCTGGAACTGCCCGGCACGCAAATGTGCACCATGGCAGGCGTGGAAAAAAGATTCCCGCTCACACCCGTTAAACAGCTCTGTACGTTTTAATTGAATCAGCTTTCTTGCAGCCACCGGCTTTGTCTTGACCGGTGGCTGTTGTTGTATCTCGACATTACAGAGAATCGAGCGCAAAAAGACCACCAGTCGAAAAAACGGCTGGTGGTCTTGCTTATTTGCGATGAATCATCGGAAGCTGCTTGACCTTATTTCCGACTTTTTTGCGTTCCAGTGAGAACACCATGTCTGGAGTGCGCTCAAAGAATCCTATATCACGCCGCCAGCTTGTGCCGCATTTGCAGTGGAACAGGCCAATGAACTGCTGCTTCATTTTGCGACCACAGTTCGGACAAACTCGTTTGCTGGCTCCCATAATAGTTTACTGGAGCTTGGCAATAATGTCATCGGCAGACATACCGCTGGCAAGCAGCTTTTTCAATACAGATTCTGCTTCAGCTTTCTTAGATTCTTCAGCGGCCTTTTTTTCGGCTGCAACCTTTTTTTCCTCTGCTTTAGAAAGTTCCTTTGCTGCAACCTTCAAAGCGGATTTTTTTCTTTTCAACTGTTCTTTCAGTACGCTGATGTTATCAGACAGTGCAACAATCTCGGTTTCAATTTGCTCCTTGGCAGCGGTCTTTTCAGCAATAATAGCTACATAGTCAATCTTTGCTTTCTTGGTACGCACGGCATTCTTGCTTCCTTTTGATCTAGGCATAGTAGTCCCTCCATCTAGTATTGGAATTTAACTTAATATAAGTATATTCTTCCTGTCTCGAAATGGCAATACTCTTTCACACCTTAAACGCTATATGTGGACGGGGAGTCAATGCTCTCACTACTCCAAAACTCCGTACTTTTTATACGGCAAAAAGGATTATAATTTTCTGCGTAGTACGGTATAATAAGCGAAAAAGTTTATTGTACGAAAGTGAGGAGTGGCGGTGGATAACATTCTTAATACCATAACCGCCTACCGTAAAGAACGCAAATGGTCGCTATACGATTTAGCGGCTCACGCCGAGCTGAAACCGTCCACCATTTCTACATGGTATAATGACAATGCGATTCCGACCATTCCTTCGCTTGTAAAGATCTGCGATGCCTTTCAGATCACACTTTCTGAGTTTTTTGCAAAGGCAGAGGGAAATGAATCTGCCCCGGTAGCACTTACGTCCCAGCAGATGCAGGTCATTGAGAAGTGGTCGATACTTCGCCCTGACCAGCAGGAAGCTTTTTTGAATTTGCTGAATACGATTCCCTGATTCTACATGGATAGCAATAGAGTTGCGGCTCTTTTACTATTATGAAGGATGTTCTGTACGTCCTTCATACTCCGCCCGCCTTGCCATCATCGACAAAGAAAGGACGAAGAAACATGAAAAGGAGATTGATCGAGTACAAACCGAACCCCGGCAACCAAAACTTGGTCCGCCGCCGACTGCATCTTTGCACTCCGACCTTGTGGCGCAGCTTGCGACTGCGTTGCTCTGTGGTCGGAGGGCTGGCTTATGTACTTTGATTCTTACATCACAGGAAAACGCATCCAGCAGCTGCGCAAAACCAAAGGCTTAACACAAGAGCAATTTGCCGTAAAGCTGAATATCAGTGACCGCCATTTGGGAAAGATCGAACGAGGGGAAGGCACTGCTTCCATAGATTTGTTGGTAGAAGTAGCCATTTCACTGAACACCACTCTGGACTTTTTGATTCTTGGCGTATTGGACACTCCACGGGAAAGGGAGCTTAATGCACAGATCAAAAAGCAGCACCAGAAAATCCAGATCTTCAAAAATAAGCTGAGTAATCTTATTGACGAGCTGGATACATCTGCATCTGTATAACCACCATAAAGAAGTCGAGAAGCGATTCTCGGCTTCTTTTTTTGTGCCATTTTTTCTGACGTATCTACGAAAAACCGGAACTGACAGTTCCGATTTTCGAGAAAAATTCGCTCAAAAAAGTGGCAAAACCGGAACTACCAGTTCCTTAAAAAGACAGTGTTTCTACGATAAACTATTGTCACAGCAAGGGCAACACCCCAGACGGGGAGAAGCCCGAAGCTGTAAGCCGTACCTTGAAAACTGAATATCATTCCCTCGGACAAAATAATGAAACTTCCGTAACTCGCGGCCCGGCCATAAAGAAGGCGGGGTGGCTGAAGAAGCCAATGTGGAGTGTGGGTGCAAGTCCCCACTTACCGAGGTGCATTCCAAATCCAACGGGGGTCGAGGACAAATAGGTTGGAAAAACTTAAAGCAAAACTTCAAAGCCCACCACCGGGATTCTTCTGAATCTAGGCAGTGGGCTTTTTCCATATCGAATATTCATTCTGATGACACGGAGGTAATGACTATGAGCCGTACTTTTACCCACAAGACCGACGAATCGACCCTGACCACCCTCTGCCCCCGCTGCCTGAATGCGTTCCGCAATGCACGCGGCATCCGCGTCCGTCGTGCAGACCCTTATCAGCTCACCAAGGAACCTTGCACCTACTGCCAGACCAACTTCGGCTACGACTACTACATCCAGCCCACCAGCCCGAAAGCCGTTTATATGAAGAAAGGACGGTTCGATGATGAATCTGAATGCGCTTAAGATCGACCCGGAGTTTCAAGGCAAGATCCCGCCGCTTACCTTTGAGGAACTGGAACAGCTGGAGAAGAACATCGTCAACGATGGCAAAGTTATCAATCCCATCATCGTCTGGAATGGGCTGATCGTTGACGGTCATAACCGATATACGATTCTTCAGAAGCACCCTGACATCCCGTACACCGTTCACGAGAAAGAGTTTGCAGACCGCTATGAAGCAATCATCTGGATCTGCAAAAACCAGCTTGGGCGGCGCAACCTCACACCGGAACAGAAGAAGTACCTTGTAGGAAAGCAATATGAAGCTGAAAAGGCTTTGATACCAAATGAAAAAGGGGCTAACCAATATACGAGTTTGGTTGGTGGTCAAAATGACCACCAACCAAAAAACGAAAAAACTCGTGCAAGAATCGCTCGTGAAACAAATACAACAGACAGCTTTGTACGGAGAGCAGAAGTCTTTGCCAAAGGCATAGACGCTGCCGAAGAAGCCGTTCCCGGCACACGGCAGAAAGTGCTTTCCGGTGAGATCAAGCCGACCGCCGCCGAGATTGCATCCGTCGCCCGTGCCCCTCCCGAAGAACGTCCGGCACTGGTCGAAAAGATCTGCACGCCGAAGAAACCAAAAAAATCCACAAGCAAGTCCACAGCAAAGGCCAAAAAAGAGAAAGCCGAGAACACAGCCGCTGATGATGTGGCTGAACTAACGTGCAAGTCAGAAACAGCGCCAGCAGGGATAGATGACCCGCCAAAGCCGACTAAGACATTGACTGAACTGCAAAGCATCCGCGCCTTATCCGATAAGATGGAATCTGTTGAGCAGGTGGCCGATGCCGAAGGAATGCTCAGTGAGGTGGAATCGGCGGCTGATATGATGATCTATCGTCTGGATGTCTGCTTTGAGCATTACCCGGAGTTCCTTGAAAATCCGAACATCCGTCAAAGAGTCGTTGAACTTTTGCAGAAAGCAAAAGAGTATATCGTAAAACTGGAAGGAGAATTTGCCTATGATTAAACTTGTTCATCACGAAATGGTCATCAACAGTAAGTTTCTGGAAGTGCCGCGCAGCTACTACCAGCGGCATCTCAATGCCAACCGGGTCAAGCGCATTGCTGCTGAGTTTGATGAGCGCATCGCCAATGCGCCCAAGGTCAGCTACCGCAATGGTCACTACTACGTCTTTGATGGTCAGCATACCATCGCCGCTCTCAAGCTGCGGAACAACAACTGTGATCTCGACATCCTCTGCAAGGTGTACACCGGTCTGACCGAAGCAGAAGAAGCCCTGCTGTTCGCACAGCAGACGGGTATTTCTGCACCGCTTACGGCGGGCGCAAAACTGCGTGCCAAGATCCACGGCGGCGACCCGGAAGCCATCGCATTCCAGAGTGCTACCCAGCGCGCCGGTTTTGGTCTGAGTTTCAACCAGAGTCACGCCAAGTGGAAGATCGCCTGCATCGCTACCGCATTTGCCGAATATCGGCAGCACGGCGAACGCATTTACACAGATGCACTTCGTGTTCTGGCAGAAGCATGGGAGGGTGACATCGACTCTCTCCGTTCTGAGGTGCTGCAGGGCGTTGTCCGTTTCGTGGCGCTGTACGACCACGAGTATGACCCGATTCGTCTGATCAAGCAGCTCAAGCGCATCAGCTCCCTGACCATCTACCGCAGCGGGCAGGCGATGAGCGGCCCGAACTATCAGAAGTATATGCACCAGATCCTGAAGGTCTACAACGGCTCCAGCCGCTCTAAGAGCCTTCCTATCAAGCAGTGATGTTCTCCTGTGGTAACAGTCCTAAAACGCCGCAGAAGCCGTCCGCAGGGCGGCTTTTGCCTACATAAGGAAAAGGGGGATGATTGCTACCGTTTATGTAACAAAGAATTTCGGCTTTCGCCGGGGCGAGATCTACTTTGCAGACCTTGACCCGCACTATGGTTCCGAGCAGGGCGGTAAACGCCCTGTTATTGTGATTCAAAATAATACAGGAAATAAATTTGCGCCGACTGTGATCGTAGCTGCTGTAACCTCAAAAGTCTCCAAAAAGCCAAACCAGCCCACCCATGTTCTCATTGAGCAGAACCCTGCGTTCAGCCGTCCGTCTGTGGTGCTGCTGGAACAGATCTTCACCATTGATAAGGAGCGTATCCGCAGTTTTATGGGAATGACCAGTGAGTGGGAGATGGCGCAAATTGAAAAAGCCCTGAAATGCAGTCTGGCATTGGATCGGGAAAATATGAACCCAGAAAGGGGGAATCTGTTTGGGTGAGGAAAATCTGAATCCCCGTGATGCGTATCGTGTGATGCTCCGGGATTACCCGGACGTGCTGAACATCGACCAGATGTGCGAGATATTGAGCGTCAGCACAAAAACCGGGTATGCGCTTTTGAAAAAGGGGAGCATCCAGCATTTGAAGGTCGGACGCTCCTACCGCATCCCCAAGGCACATCTTTTGACTTATCTTATCGGATTCGCACCCGGTCACACCATCCGGGCGTGACATCCTTGCATTCTCTCCTGCCGTTGGGTACACTGATGGTGTCAGCGGCAGAAGTTACATATTCAGGTGGATGCAAAGACAGGAGGAAACATTATGGTAGCAGGGCATCTGCAAGAAAAAAACGACTTCTACTACATCGTTCTGAGTTACAAGGACGCAGACGGAAAGCGAAAGACCAAGTGGGAAGCCACCGGTCTGTCCGTCAAGAGGAACAAGAAGAAAGCCGAAGCTCTTTTGCTGGAACGTCGGAGGAACTTCATGGTTCCCACCGCACCTGCGGAGATCCGCTTGGACGATGACATTCTCTTTTCGGACTTCATGCTGAAATGGCTGGAAGTCACGAAAAGCTCTGTCCAAATCACGACCTATGCCAGCTATCAAGGAATGGTGGAGCGCATCATCGCTCCCTATTTCCGCAAGCGCGGCATCAAGCTGGTAGACCTGAAAGCCACCGATTTGCAGGATTTCTATACCAAACAGCTTGAACGGGTCAAGGCAAATTCGGTGATCCATTACCATGCAAACATCCACAAGGCATTGAAGTATGCGGTCAAGATCGACCTGATCCCCACCAATCCGGCAGATAAGGTCGAGCGTCCGAAGAAGAATGCGTTCAAGGGCAGCTATTACAGTGCCGAAGAGATCCATGCTTTGACGGAGGTCGCAGAGGGCACCAAGTTAGAGATCCCGGTTCTGCTGGCATCCTTCTACGGTCTGCGCCGCAGCGAGGTGCTGGGTCTGAAATGGGATGCCATCGACTTTGAATCCAACACGCTGGAGATCAAGCACATCGTCACGCAGGCATCCATCGACGGCAAAAAGGTTCTGGTGCAGGCTGACCGTGCAAAAACGAAGTCCAGCCTGCGGACGCTGCCCCTTGTGCCGCCCATTCGTGACCGTCTGCTGATGCTGAAAGGTCAGCAGGACACCTACCGCCGCCTGTGCGGTAAAAGCTACAATCGGGATTATCTCGGCTATCTGTGTGTGGACGAAATCGGGAACATCATCCGTCCCAACTACGTTTCCGAGCAGTTCCCGAAGCTGTTGGAGAAAAACGGGCTGCGTCCTATCCGTTTTCACGACCTGCGTCATAGCTGCGCCAGCCTTCTTCTGGCAAACGGCGTTCCCATGAAGCAGATTCAGGAATGGCTGGGTCACAGCGACTTCTCCACCACCGCCAATATTTACGCCCACCTCGATTACGCTTCCAAGCTCTCGTCTGCACAGGCGATGCTGGAGGGGCTGGGCTATGGCAATGCGTCAGCATGATGCCATACGCCCACAAGACAGGGTGGACGGGCGATGTTCCGGCAAAAAAGAATGGACAGACGAATAAAATTCATCTGTCCATTCGATTTGGCGGAGCATCAGGGAGTCGAACCCTGGCACCGGTCTCCCGGCCTATCGCATTTCGAGTGCGACCTCTTACGACCACTTGAGTAATGCTCCAGATATTAAATTTTAGAATGCGCCGTGCATTCTGGGAAAACTTTGGAGAGAATTGCAGGAGAGAACGCCAGAAAATCGTTCCCTCACGAAGTCGGAAAACCCGCATGAAACCTAGCAAAACCGGAAAACCACTTCCAAAAAGCCAGTTAGATTTCGAGTCGTTCTCGTTACGACCGCTTCGATACATCTCCAAGTATATTTTCATGGCAAACTTACGATTTGTATATTGCAAATCGGCCTTGAAACTTGGAACAGTTGCTGTTAGAATATTGTTAGAAAACGCATCGTTCAGACAGGTTCTGAAGCCTGTCAGGACATCAAAATTGACGTTCCCTCGTGTGATATGGAGACATCCGGCGAAGCATCCACTTGGATTTCGAGTCACGCCTCTTCGACCACTTGAGTACTACTCCACGTTATGTTTTTGCCGGAAATTCCGGGCTGTGTAGGGGTTTCGTCCTGCCTTGGGAGGCGGCCCCGGTCCAGAATAAACCTTATACAGTATAGCAAAAAAGTCTCCTTCCGTCAACACTTTTCTCCCCGGTGCCGGGCCCGGTCTGCAGCGCAGGCCGGGCCTTTTTGGGGGTATTTTTTGCGAGGTGCAGAGGTTTTTGCAAAAAAGGGCTGGCTTTTTTGCGGTTTTTGAGTATAATATAGAGGATATAGTTCAAATTTGAAGCAAAAGGAGTTTTTGTTCCATGGCACAGGCAAAACAGGACATGGGGTCCGGCAGCGTGAAAAAGCTGATGCTGCAGCTGATGATCCCTGCCGTGGTGGCGCAGGTGGTGAACCTGCTGTACAACATCGTAGACCGCATTTACATCGGGCACATTGAGGGCATCGGCGCAGCCGCGCTCACCGGCGTGGGACTGTTCACCCCCATCCTCATGCTGCTGAACGCGTTCGCCATGCTGGTGGGTGCGGGCGGTGCACCACGCACCGCCATTGCACTGGGGCAGGGGGACCGGCAGCAGGCCGAAAAGATCATCTCCAACAGCTTTACGGTGCTGATGCTCTTTGCAGTGGTGCTGACCATCGGCTTTTATGCGGGTGCGCCCGCGCTGCTGCGGCTGTTCGGTGCCAGTGACGCCACCCTGCCGTATGCGTTGAGCTACAGCCGCCTCTACATTCTCGGCTCGGTGTTCGTGCTGCTGGTGCTGGGCATGAATCCCTTCATCACCACCCAGGGCTTTGCCAAGACCAGCATGCTCACCACCGTGATCGGTGCCGTGATCAACATCATTCTGGACCCCATCCTCATCTTCGGGTTCGGGCTGGGCGTGCAGGGTGCGGCCATTGCCACCGTGCTCAGTCAGGCTGTGGGCGCGGCGTGGATCCTGCAATTCCTCACCGGCAAAAAGACGATCCTGCGCCTGCGCAAGGACTATCTGCGCCCGGAAAAGCAGGTCATCCTGCCGGTGCTGGCACTGGGCATCTCCACCTTTGTGATGCTTTCCACCGAGAGTCTGCTCTCCATCAGCTTCAGCTCCAGTCTGGCCCGCTACGGCGGTGACGTGGCGGTGGGTGCCATGACCGTGATCACCAGCGCCTCCCAGCTGTGCACACTGCCCATTCAGGGCGTGTGCCAGGGCGGCCAACCGGTGATGAGCTTCAACTTCGGGGCCGGCAAAAAGCCCCGCGTAAAGGAGGCTTTCCGGTTCCAGCTGACCCTGTGCGGCGCATACACCTGCCTGTTCTGGCTGGCTATGATGCTGGCACCCGGGGCCGTGGCAGGCATCTTCACCTCCGATTCCGCACTCATTTCCTACACCACCTGGGCCATGCGCATTTACATGGCCGGCATTTTTGCCATGGGCTTCCAGATCGCCTGCCAGCAGAGCTTTATGGCGCTGGGGCAGGCCAAGGTCAGCCTGCTGCTGGCCTGCCTGCGCAAGATCATCCTGCTGATCCCGCTCATCTTTATTCTGCCGCATCTCGTGGCAGACCCGGTGTTCGGCGTGTTTCTGGCCGAGCCGGTCAGCGACATTCTGGCGGCCACCATTACTACCATCACCTTCTTTGCCCGGTTCGATAAAATTCTGGATCAGGGTGCGGCGCGGGTGTAACCGCTGCTTCCAGAGCCTGCAAACGTGCTGCGTGCGTTTGCAGGCTCTTTTGTTTTGCCGGGAGATGCTCCCTCCTCCGCTTGCCTGCATTCCGCAGGGCGGTGCCCTCGCCCGCTCCGCCCGAACCCCTGCCCGAAACCTTTTGAAACTGCTGTAAAGTCGTTCTTTTTTGTGTTCAGGTTTGACCTATTTTCCGTCTGCTCCCGGATTTTTGTGCAGGTTTGCCCTGTCATTCTGTCGCAAATTTTCGGCTTATTTTGTGCTCGTTTCACAAAATTGCCTACCCCCCCCCCCGGAAATTCAGCATTTTGTCTTGACATTCTCCACGGCACAGCACTATACTTGTGCTGCAAAGAGACGCCGGGCATGAAAATGCACGGCTATGTGTTTTTCTGCCCTGAAATCCGGTTTTTGCCGGTTTTCGGTATCGTTCCCGGTAACGTTCACGGTAACGTTCACGTCTCTGCAAGTTTTTTTGTTTGGAGGGTTTTGCAATGCGGAAAAATGTGAAAAAACAGCTTGCCTTGCGGGTGCTGTCCACAGCGGCTCTGGTGGCCATGGTCTCGTCCATCGCCACAGCGGCGTTTGCGGCAGAATACAATGTAGCAGACGGCAGTGTGGAGATCGTGGCCAAAGATGGTGTCCAGTCCATCACCCAGTGGGCGGATAAGGACAAAGGCACCTTTGTGAAGGATAAGGATGGCGACATCGACCATCGTCCGGATTCCGACATCATCCTGACCACCAAAAACAAAGACACCGGCGAGACCAAGTCCACTTCCAACACCGTCACCATTACCGCCGAAGAGAAGGGCGACACCGCCAATGTGACCCTGAAGGATGTGGACATTAGAGTTAACACTACTAAAGCCAAGTCCGGTGCGATCGAAATAAAGGGCGACGGCAATACCAACCTTGAGCTGAACGGCAACAATACCGTTTTGGTTGAGAACGGGTGGGAGGAAGAACACGCCGCCATCGAAAAAGCGGACAAATACGGCAAGGAGGGCACCCTGACCATCAAAGACGATGTGAACGATGATGGTACTGCAAAAGGTACGGATGCGGACACTACCGGCACGCTGCTGGCAGGCGGCTACCATGAAGCTGCCGCGATCGGCGGCGGTGCCGGGGAAGATCTTTGTGATACATCCAACATTACCATCACCGGCGGTGAGATTACGGCAATCGGCGGAAACGATGGCGGCTGCGGTATTGGCGGCGGCGGCAGACCCGGTGGTACTGGCAAGAACATCTGCATTGAGGGCAATGCCCATGTTACTGCCACTGCTGAGGAGGGCGCTGCGATCGGCGGCGGTTCCACCGGTGGAAACAGCATCACCATTAAAGATCACGCCGTTGTGGATGCTTACGGTATCTACGGCGCTGCCATTGGCGATGGTGGCTTGAGTGTGGGCAGCGGTCGCCCCACTACGATCACGATTTCCGGAAATGCCACCGTACATGCAGAAGCCTCACAGGATGGCTGCGCCATCGGTTCCGGACAGCATGGCAACGTCGATGATCTCACGATCAATATTGAAGAGAATGCCAACGTTACAGCTATCGGTCCCTATGACACCCCCGCAATCGGAAATAATCGATGCACCGATGGCGGCACAACAACCATCAACATCACCGGCGGCACCGTAAATGCGATCAATTCCTTTGGCTCCGACGATCCTAAGTATTCTTCTCAACATGATGGAACCGGCGACCACAGCCCTGCGATTGGCGCCAAGATTGATAAAGTAGTTCTTACGTCTGGCAAAACTATGGAAGGCACCTGTAACGTCAACATCGACAGCAGCACCGGCGATACCGTTGTCAACGCATACATTTATGGAAAAGGCTCCGGCACTGCGGTCGGCTCCAGAATTTGCAATTATAGCGATATCACACACAAATACGAATATCAGGATGTCCCTGCCGACAGCGTCAGCTACCATGCAGACGGTTCCTCCCACTTTGGCGAACGCAACTCTGCCATCGTCAATTGCTATAATAATGGTACTGTCAAAAAAGAAAACCTTAAAGAAAAACTTGACCTGCCGGACACACTGGATTATTACGCCAGTGGGCATAACGAGGATCGCTATTACCACACCATCACCGGCGGCACCCTCACCAAGGTCGTCCACAACCGCAAGTACATGGACGAGAACCCCAACATTGACACCAAAAAGCTGGAGGACGAGGACCTGCACGACTGGAAGCTGGTGGGCAAGGTCGTGGAGCCTACGCTGGAAAAGGACGGCTATGCAGACTACATCTGCAGCATTGACAAGTGCGGCCAGACCAAGCATGTGGTGCTGCCCAAACTGACCCCGGAACCCAGTGAGCCGGACGTGCCGGGCGACAATACCCCGGACACCCCCAACAAGCCGGACACCCCCAAACAGCCGGACGGCACCACCCCGGCCCCTGTGACCCCGGATGCCCCTGTGCAGGACGTCACTGCACCGGCTGACACGCCCGCCGCAGACACCACTGCTGACGCTGCTGTCGTACCGGCAGCCGCACAGAACGTGACGCCGAATGCAAAACCGGAAGCCACTGCTCCTGCCGCTCTGCCCCAGACCGGTGCAAACTGGCTGGCAGTGGTGGGCACTGCCCTCAGCGGCCTGTTCCTGCTGGCCGCAGGCTTTGTGCTGGACCGCAAGAACCGCCGCATGAACTAAAGCCACCCCCGCCTGCCGTGTGGTTCCGCAAGCAGCACGGCAGTTCGATACCCTTTCATAACAGAACCCCCTCGGGCCTGATGACCCAAGGGGGTTCTGCTTTTTTTTCAGGGTTTTACTTGCCCGCCAGCAGAATGGCCAGCACGGCTTTCTGCACATGCAGGCGGTTCTCGGCTTCGTCGAAGATCTCGTCGGCGTGCTGCTCGAACACGGCGGTGGAGATCTCCTCGCCCCGGTGGGCGGGCAGGCAGTGCAGCACCATGGCGTCGGGCTTGGCGGCTTCCAGCAGCTTGCCGGTGAGCTGGAAGCCCACAAAATCCCGCAGGCGCTGCTCGCTCTCGGCGGTGCCGGGGGCGGCAGTGTTCCACACGGCAGTGGCCACCACATCCGCGTCCCGCACGCCCTCGACGGGGTCGGAGGTGAAGTGGAAAGCGCTGCCGTACTTGTGGGCAAGCATCAGTACGTCGGCGGCGGGGCGGTAAGCCTCCGGGCAGACGCAGGTGACCTGCATCCCGGCCAGCAGGCCGCCCACGATGAGGCTGTTGGCCATGCTGCCGCCGTCGCCCACAAAGCAGAGCTTCCGCCCGGCCAGGGTGCCCCGGCGCTCCCGGATGGTCATCAGGTCGGCCAGCACCTGGCAGGGGTGTGCATAGTCGGTCAGGCCGTTGATCACCGGCACACCGGCCAGCGCGGCAAATTCTTCCAGATCCCGCTGGCGGTAGGTGCGCCAGACCACGCAGTCGTAGTAGCGGCCCAGCACGCGGGCGGTGTCCTTGAGGGGCTCGCCCCGGCCGGCCTGCAGCTCGGACGTGTTCATGTAATTGCCCAGGCCGCCCAGCTGGTACACACCCACCTCAAAGCTGGTGCGGGTGCGGGTGGACGCCTTGGAGAACAGCAGCGCAACGCTCTTGCCTGCCAGCAGCGGGGCCGTGCCGCCCAGCTTCTGCTGTGCCTTGAGCTGATCGGCCACATCCAGAATGTGGGTCAGCTCGGCAGGGGAGAGGTCGCTCATTTTCAGCAGATTTTTCATGCCTGCTCCTTCGGAGCCGTCGGCTCCATTGCACCCAGCACCTCGGCCAGGACCTCCAGTGCCATGTCCACATCGTGGGCGGTGAGGGTGAGCGGGGGCAGCAGGCGCAGGCGGGTCTTGGCGGTAAGCACCAGCAGGCCCTTTTCGCGGCAGGCGGCCAGCACATCGGCGGCGGTCACATCGTAGAACTCGATGCCCACCATCAGGCCGATGCCGGAAATGCTCTTGACATGGGGCAGCTTGGCGATGCCGGCACGCAGCTGCACGGCGCGGTCGTTGACATTGGCCAGGAAGCTGGTGTCCATGCGGTCCACCACCACGTTGGCACCGGCGCAGACCACCGGGTTGCCGCC
>ENA-UOJO01003738-UOJO01003738.1-human-gut-metagenome-genome-assembly--contig:-P57-NODE-3738-length-14006-cov-8.724823_pt1 | contig 14006 bp, 13 predicted proteins | sample MGYA00242351_ERZ723898 | MGnify/ENA metagenome assembly ERZ723898 | reverse complement strand
GCGGGCGGCCGGAGCCCGACCGGCCTCCGGCCGCCCCGGCCCGCTTTTAAAACAAATGTATTATTGAAAAAACCGGAATCATCTGAGGCGTCTGCCCGTTCCCGAGCTGCCGAAGCCGCCATTTCGTGAAGCAAATATCCCGGTCAGCACGGATCTCTCCAGCGCCAAAGCATATCCGAACATAACCCACGCATAGGCTATGCTCCAGCCCGCCTTTACAAAAATGCTCACAAATATTGCAGCCAGCAGGCAGGTAATTATCACAAGCGGCTTATACAGCTTAATTCCCGCAAAAATCAGCACGCCCAATACCAGCATCAGCAGCCCAAGCCACCAGCAGGACATTATCAGCACTCCGCCGTACGGCGCTATGCCGCGGCTGCCGCGGAAGCCCAAAGCCACATTGAAGGTATGCCCCAGCATAACCGCAATTCCGCCTATCGCAATGCCCAGTCCGGAATCCCCGCCTATTATAAGGGTTGCAAAAAGCGCCGCAAGGAAGCCCTTGAGCACATCAATGCCCAGCGCAATAAGCGCGTATTTCACGCCCAGCTCCCGGAGCACGCCGGTTACGGTAACGGTGCTTTCCAGCTTTCTGCCCGCAATTTTGCCGGCAATGACCGTTCCCGGAATGCATCCCAAAAGAAACCCGATTATAAGTGAAATAACGATCTTCAGAAACATAGCTCAACCTTCCTCTCCGTCTTTTTCTCTCAACATAAACCTTATCGGTGTTCCCGCAAAGCCGAAGGTCTTGCGGAAATAGTTCTCAAGATACCGCTGATAGGAAAAATGCATAAGCGATGCATCGTTTACAAACAGTACAAAGCTGGGCGGCGCCGCCGCAACCTGCGTGCAGTAGAATATTTTCAGCCTGCGCCCCTTGTCGGACGGCGGCTGCATAACCGCCATTGCATCCTGAAGCGCATCATTCAGTACGCCCGTGGATATCCTGCGCGTCGCCTGCTCATAGGCCGCCACAACATCGGGCAATATGCGGTTTAGCCGCTGCCCCGTAAGCGCCGATATAAACTCCACGCTTACATAATCCATAAAGGCAAGATCCGCCTCCAGCTTCTTTTTGAACTTGTCGGCCGTTTTGGAATCCTTCTCAACAGCATCCCATTTGTTTACAATAACCACCGACGCCTTGCCCTGCTCATGCACATATCCGGCTATCTTCACATCCTGCTCGGTTACGCCCTTTACCGCATCCACCACTATCAGTGCCACATCGCAGCGTCTTATGGCGTCCAGCGAGCGTATAACGCTGTATCTTTCAATGCTGTCGTCATCCACGCTGCGCTTGCGCCGTATTCCGGCCGTGTCCACTATATTGAAGGGGCGCTCCTGCCATATAAAGCCCGTATCTATCGCATCCCGCGTAGTGCCCGGTATATCGCTCACTATCGTGCGCTCCTGCCCCAGTATCTTGTTTACAAGCGAGGATTTCCCGGCATTGGGCTTCCCCACAACCGCTATGGAAATGCTGCCGTTTTCCTCCGTCTCCTGCTCTGCGGGAAGCAGCTGCACAATGCGGTCAAGCAAATCACCTATTCCAAGCCCCTGCTGCGCGCTTATAACGCTGGGCTCGCCGAGACCCAGGGAATAAAAATCGTATACATCATGCTCCTGCTTCGGGCTGTCCACCTTGTTTACAACAAGAATTATCCTGTGATGCCGCCTGCGCAGATACTGTGCAATATCCGCATCATCCGCGGTAAGCCCCGCCCTTGCGTCGGTAAAAAACAGTATCACATCGGCGGTGTCCACCGCCACCTCCGCCTGACGGCGCATCTGGCGGAAAAACACATCCTCGCTTTTAAGCTCTATGCCCCCCGTATCCACCACGGTAAAGGTCTTGCCCAGCCACTCCGCGTCTCCGTATATACGGTCGCGCGTCACTCCCGGCGTATCCTTCACTATGCTCATGCGTCTGCCCAGCAATTTATTGAAAAATGTGGATTTTCCCACATTCGGTCTGCCTACTATGGCCACCAAGCCCTTCATACTTACCTCTTTCATAATCTCTGCATGAATCACCCGTGCCATGACGGTTTCACACAAAAATTGTACAATAAAATTAAGAATAAACCGTAAAGACAGCGAAAAATATCGTTAAACAATGCGTTTTAACGGTTTAGCCGCAGTCACTTGCGCATCTATTGCGGCTTTTCCTGCCCGATAAGGGAATAAACAAAGCTCTCCCCGTCATTATCGGTGGGGCGTATGTCCACATTCAGCCACCCCTTCAGATCCTCCAGCTTAAGATCGTCCAAAAAGGTGTCCTTACCCTCCTTAAGCATGCTCTTTGAAAGCAGCAGCTCACTGCCCAGCTTCTTGCCCTCCAGCTGCACGGCAATATCCTTGCAGGTAAGCAGCCCCGTAACCGTAACGCTTTCGCCGAAAAAGAAATTGCGCACCGGATATACCTGCACCGAAAGGTTGGGAAAGCGCTCCTGCACCTTCTGCGCCATCTTGCGGATAAACGGCGCCACCGATACCCCGCAGGCTATGGATATTTCCCTGTCGGTAATCCACGGCGGCAGCATCGGATCCTCCAGCGTTTCCGTAACCTCGCGCTCCATCTTTGCAAGCATGCCCACTCCGTTGCCCAGCTGACAGAAATCCTCATAGGTTTCGTACTTGGGCACATCCTGACCCGCTATCAGGTACATCTCATCCGCCGCGAATATAAAGCGCGTCCCCTTCATTTCAAGGCACCGCTTCTGCCAATCCTCTATCTCCGCAAGAATGTACGCCGCATCGGACGGCATTACCCGACGCAGCTTTTCAAGCCTTGCCCTGTGATATGTAAGCCCCACCGGCACCACCGCAAGGCTTTTGCAGTGCGGATGCAGCACCAGCAGATCCTCAAAGGTCTTTCTCAGCTGAAAGCCGTCGTTATATCCCGGACACAGCACCACCTGCGCGTGAAAATCAATTCCTCCCTGCGCAAGTTTCTCAAGCAGCGGCATTATCTCGCCGCCCTTGGGATTGCCCAGCAGCTTTGCCCGCAGCTCAGGATCGGTGGCATGCACGGAAATATAAAGCGGGCTTATCTTTTGCCTTATTATCCTTTCCAGCTCCCCCTTACGAAGGTTCGTAAGGGTAACATAGTTGCCCATTATAAAGGACATCCGCCAGTCGTCGTCCTTTACATACATGGTGGAGCGCATATTGGGCGGAAGCTGATCCACAAAGCAGAAAAGACACTTGTTGCAGCAGTGCCGCAGCTTTATCATATCGTTTTCAAAGCTCAGCCCGATTATCTCATCCTCATATTTATCAATATCGTATATCGTGACCTCGCCCGAAGCATCCATCACGGACATGGAAAAGCTTTCCTTGGACTGATAATACTCGTAATCCAGTATATCCTCCACCGGCTGCTCGTCAAAGGCAAGCAGATAATCTCCCGGTTTTATCCCCAATTCCTCTGCTATTGAGTTTTCCGCTACAGCCGTAATCTTATGCTTCATAATATGCCCTTTACACAAAATCGCTTACAAGTCTTATACCCCTTATATATTATCCGATATTTCGACCGAATTGTCAATGTGCAATAAATAAAATCCGTGCAAAAGCGCAAATAAATCCGGATATCGGCAAATACTAACAGCAGCAATATCCGCACAACGCCTTCTGCGCGAAGCCTTTATTTTTTGCCGTGTTTGTCCCTCGGCACTGTCCGCCGCTGCGGCCGATACACAGATTTTACATTTCTTTACGATTATTTTTCCTTTGAACGCATGCGGATTTTACCTTGCCGCCGTAGAATGGCAGCGTAGAAAAAAAGATATATAAAAAATGTTTTCTAAGGAGGAAACAGCTATGAACAAAGGTATTAAAAAGTTTCTTATAGGCGCAGCCGCCTGCGTGCTTGCACTTACGCTTACCGCCTGCGGTCAGAGCAGCGCCTTTGATGCAAAAAAGGACATCACCGTCATCTCCCGCGAAAAGGGATCCGGCACCCGCGGAGCCTTTATAGAGCTTTTCGGAATTGAACAAAAGGACGCAAACGGCAACAAGGTGGACCGCACCAGCAGCGAAGCTCAGCAGACCAACAGCACCTCGGTAGTGCTTACGACCGTTGCAGGCAATAAATACGCTATCGGCTATATCTCTTTGGGCTCCCTGAACTCCACCGTAAAGGCCCTCAAAATAGACGGCGCGGAGGCTACGGCGGAAAATGTCAAAAACGGCTCCTACAAGGCCTCCCGTCCCTTTAATGTAGTATATAAGGGCGAGCTTGACGAGCTTGCAAAGGATTTCCTGGGCTACATCATGAGCGCCGAAGGTCAGGCCGTCATCGAAAAGGCCGGCTATATAGCCTCCGATGCCTCCGCTGCCCCCTATGCCGGAAGCAAGCCCGCAGGCCGCATAACCGTAGGCGGCTCCTCCAGCGTAACGCCTGTTATGAACAAGCTCAAGGAAGCCTATGCCGCCGTCAACCCCTCCGCCGAGATCATCATTCAGGAATCCGACTCCACCACCGGCATCAACGGCGCCATTGACGGAGTGTGCCAGCTGGGCATGGCCTCCCGCGCACTTAAGGACAGCGAAAAGGAAAAAGGCCTCACCGATGTAAAGATCGCGTTGGACGGCGTTGCGGTAATCGTAAACAACGAAAACCCCACCGATGCCCTCACCTCCGCACAGGTAGGCTCCATCTTCATGGGCGAAACCAAAACCTGGGAGCTTAAGTAAACACAAACGAACGCATCGGCAAAGTCCCGCAGGCACAATGTGCCCCGCGGGCTTCGCCGTATAATGACATCCGCAGCATCTGCGCGGTCAATTGCCCGCCCGTCGGTTTAACTATAAATATTTCTCCCGAAGGGATACTCTCCCCGCGGGGAAAGGAGCAGCTATGAAGGCAAGGCTTACGGAAACATGCAGCCGGCTCGTATTCCTTATATGCGCCTGCGTAACCATTATCGCTCTGCTTGTAATTATTATATTCATCTTCAGCGGGGGCGCTCCCGCCATAAAGGCAATAGGCCTTTGGAATTTTCTCACCGGTACTCAGTGGATGCCGGAAAACGATGTTTACGGTCTGCTTCCCATGATATGCGGCAGTATTCTTGTAACCTTGGGCGCAATGCTTATAGGCGTGCCCCTGGGACTGCTTACCGCCGTATTTATGTCCCGCTTCTGCCCCAAAAAGCTCTACCGCCTGCTGCACCCCTTCCTTGAATTGCTTGCAGGCATTCCCTCCGTGGTATACGGCTTCTTCGGGCTTGTGGTGCTGGTTCCCCTCGTGCGGGATCTCTTCGGCGGCGGCGGTTTTTCCCTGTTTACCGCAGCGCTGCTGCTGGGCATTATGATACTGCCCACCGTAATAGGCGTAAGCGAGGCCTCCATAAACGCCGTCCCCGACGATATCTACTACGGTGCGCTGGCTCTTGGCGCAACGCATGAAAAAAGCGTATTTACCGCCGTGCTCCCAGCCGCCAAAAGCGGCGTGGCTGCCGCCGCCGTGCTGGGCATGGGCCGCGCCGTGGGTGAAACCATGGCGGTAATAATGGTGGCCGGCAACCAAACCCGTATGCCCACCGGGCTTTTCAACGGCGTAAGCACCCTTACCGGCACCATTGTAATGGAAATGGGCTACGCCGCCGACCTGCACCGTCAGGCGCTCATCGCCACTGCGGCCGTGCTGTTTGCCTTTATACTGCTTATAAACCTTGTGTTTGCCCTTATTAAAAAACGCAGTAAAATGTAAGGAGGAATAATATGAAAAGCAACGCCTCTTTGACGAAAAACGCAGCTCACGCCGCAGTAAGCTACCGCCGAAGCGCCTCCTCGGTCGTTCTGCGGGTGCTCACGGTGGGCGCCGCCGCGGTCACCTCCTGCATTCTGCTTTTTCTCATAGGTTATATCCTTGTAAAGGGTCTGCCGCATCTTACGCCGGAGCTGTTCTCCCCCAAATTCACCACGGAAAACAACTCCCTGCTGCCCGCCCTTATTAACACCGTATTTATGACGATTCTGTCCCTGCTTATGGCCGTGCCCCTGGGCATAGGCGCCGCCGTTTACATGACGGAATACGCCCGCCGCGGCAGCCGCCTTGTGCGCATAGTCCGTATGGCAGCGGAAACCCTCTCCGGCATCCCCTCCATAGTATACGGGCTTTTCGGCTACCTTTGCTTTGTGGTAACGCTGCATTTCGGCTATTCCCTTTTGGCAGGAGCCTGCACCCTTACAATAATGGTGCTGCCCCTTATAATGCGCACCACCGAGGAAGCGCTTATAAGCGTCCCGGACAGCTTCCGTGAGGGCAGCTTCGGTCTGGGCGCCGGCAGGCTGCGCACCGTAATGAAAATAGTGCTTCCGGCCGCCGTACCCGGCATTCTCTCCGGCGTGATCCTTGCAATAGGCCGTATAGTGGGCGAAACCGCCGCCCTGATATATACAAGCGGCACATATACCGAGATCTGCACCGACCTTATGCAGTCGGGGCGCACGCTGTCGGTGCATATGTACTCCCTTTCCCGCGAAGGCCTTTATATAGACCAGGCATATGCCACCGCCGTGGTGCTGCTGATACTTGTAGTGGGCATCAACGCCCTTTCCTCCCTTGTTGCGCATAAAATTTCCTCCCGTGCCCAAGGTAAATAATCGCGGCAAAAACCTCTGCAAAATACGCAAAAAACAGCAGAATCCGCACAGCAGCTTCCGAATACTGAAAGTGAGATGATCTTATTATGAAAAAAGCGCAAGCAAATACCGATACAAACACCGCCGCCGTATGCGAAAAGCCGGAATGCAAAATTGCGGTGCAGAACCTTAACCTTTGGTACGGCGCCTTCCACGCCCTTAAAAATGTGAACCTGGGCGTAAAGGAGCATGAGATCTGCGCCTTTATCGGCCCCTCCGGCTGCGGCAAATCCACCCTTCTTAAGTGCCTTAACCGCATGAACGATCTTGTTGAGGGCTGCCGCATCGAGGGCAAGGTACTCCTTGACGGCAAGGATATCTACACCGGCACCGATATAAGCCTGCTCAGAAAACGCGTGGGCATGGTGTTCCAAAAGCCCAATCCCTTCCCCATGAGCATATACGACAACGTAGCCTACGGCCCGCGCACGCACGGAGTGCGCAGCCGCGTGCAGCTGGACGAGCTGGTGGAGGAGGCTCTGCGCTCCGCCGCCATATGGGACGAGGTAAAGGACCGCCTCAAAAAGAATGCTCTGGGGCTATCGGGCGGGCAGCAGCAGCGTCTGTGCATAGCGCGTGCACTGGCCGTGCAGCCCGAGGTGCTGCTTATGGACGAGCCCACCAGCGCTCTTGACCCAATATCCACCGGAAAAATTGAAGAGCTTGCGCTGCGTCTTAAAAACGATTATACTATAATCATCGTAACGCATAATATGCAGCAGGCCGTGCGCATAAGCGATACCACCGCCTTCTTCCTGCTTGGTGAGGTCATAGAGCACGCCCCCAGCGAGCAGCTGTTTTCCGCCCCTGCGGACAAGCGCACCGAGGATTATATCACCGGCCGCTTCGGCTGAAAAGGCAGCCGCTTTTTGCTTTGCCTTTATAAAAATCACTCTGAAAGGATGTTGTATATATGCGTAACAGCTTTGACGAACAGCTTAAAGAACTTAACCGCGAGCTTATAGAAATGGGCTCTCTGTGCGAACAGATAATAAGCGGCGCAATCGGCGCCCTGCTTAAAAACAGCGAGGAGCAGCGCAGACTGGTGGACAGCATTGACGGCAGCATCGACCGCAAGGAGCGGGATATAGAAGCTCTGTGCATGCGCCTGCTGCTGCGCCAGCAGCCCGTTGCCCGCGACCTGCGCCTTATATCCTCCGCTCTTAAAATGATATCGGATATGGAGCGTATAGGCGATCAGGCCGCCGATATATCCCAGATAACCGTTTTCATGCAGGGGCGCTCCCTCCCCATTCCCCACATCGAGGCCATGGCGCGCCGCAGCGCGGAAATGGTTACCTGCGCCATAGATTCCTTTGTGCGCCGGGATCTTGAAAAGGCCCGCAGCGTCTACCGCATGGACGATGCCGTGGACGATTTGTTTATCGAAATAAAGCAGGAAATAGTACGCCTGCTTAAGAATAACGAGGACGGCGAGCTTTGCCTTGACTATCTTATGATAGCCAAATACCTTGAACGCATAGGCGATCATGCCGTAAATGTTGCGGAATGGGTGGATTACGCCATTACCGGCAGTCATGACGCCGATTTTCCCGAGCAGTAATCCGGCCGCCTCCGCAAAGGGCAGCGGCCGGGCGTGCAGCAGCGGCATACTGCGCCCTTAACGCATATTTACTGTTCGCAGCTGCAAAAAACATACTCAGCGCCCCAAAGAAAGGAAAAGGTTATGAAACGCAAGATAAACTTAAGCTTCTGTCTGTTATGCAGCCTGACCGTGCTGCTTACGGCGCTTGTTATAACCACTCTGCTGTATAACGATTACAGCCAGAGCATAAAGGACGATCTCCGCAAGGAGGCCGACTATATAGCGGTCGCTTCCAACGCCGAGCAGGACTATCCGGCAAAGATACTGCACACCGCCACCGACCGCATAACCATCATCTCTGCCGACGGCACGGTGCTGCTTGATTCCGATGCCGATCCGGCAGAGCTCGGCAGCCACGCTAAACGGCCGGAATTTATCGCCGCAAAGGAAAACGGCTACGGCGAAAGCACCCGTGTAAGCGATACTCTGGCGCAAAAAACCTACTATTGCGCCGTCCGTCTTGCAAACGGCAGCGTACTGCGCGTGGGGCGCACCACCGACAGCATCCTTTCCTCCTACCTCTCCGCGCTGCCTTGGCTGCTGCTGTGCGCCGCGGTAACTCTGCTGCTCTCCATAGCCATATCCGCTCTGCTCACCCGCCGCATAGTGGAGCCCATCAACCGCATCGACCTTGAAAACGCGCAGGATGTTCCCTATGACGAGCTTGCCCCGCTGCTGGAGCGTATACGGGCGCAGAAAAAAGAGATAAACACCCAAATGGAGGAGCTTAACAAAAAGGAGCAGGAGTTCTCCTCCCTGTCGGACAACATGCGCGAGGGCTTTATAATGCTTAATTCCCAATGCGAGGTGCTCGCCGCCAACCGCAGCGCCTGCCGCATTCTGTCCATACAAAACGCCGATATAAAGGGGCGCAACCTGCTGGAGCTCAGCCGTGACCCCGAGCTTGCAAGGCTTGCTCCCGCAGCCTGCGGCGGCAAAAAAGGCAGCATGGCGCTGGTAATGGAGGGACGCACCTATAAGGTGCACGTCTGCCCCGTAAGCGGCGGCGGAGCCGTGCTGCTTATGCTGGATGCCACCGAGGAAATAGCCCGCGAACGGCTCAGACAGGAATTTTCCGCAAATGTTTCCCACGAGCTTAAAACTCCCCTTACGGTAATTTCCGGCTACGCCGAGCTGCTTAAGAGCGGGCAGGCCGATTCCGCAAGCGTAGAGCTGTTTTCGGAAAAAATATATTCCGAGGCCGCGCGCCTTATAGCCCTTGTGGAGGATATAATACAGCTTTCCTATCTTGACGAGAACCGCACTCTTCCCCGAACCGAGCCTGTGGAGCTGCTCAGCCTTGCAAAGGATGTAGCCGAATCCCTTGAACCCAAATGCCGCCTGCGCAATATACATTTCAGCGTTACCGGCACTCCCGTTACCGTACAGGGCATACGGCCGCTCATGCGCGAAATGGTGTACAACATATGTGAAAACGCCGTTAAATACAATGTGGACGGCGGAAGCGTGACCGTCACCGTCAGCGACACCGGGCAGGATATACGCCTTGAGATAAAGGATACCGGCATAGGCATCCCGGAGCGCGATCTCGAACGCGTGTTTGAACGCTTTTACCGCGTGGACAAAAGCCGCTCCAAGGCCTCCGGCGGAACCGGTCTGGGGCTGTCCATTGTTAAGCATGCGGCCGCCGTGCTTCGCGCACGGGTCAAGCTTTCCTCCGTTTTGGGCAAGGGCACTACCGCTGCCGTTATTTTCCAGCGCCCCGAAAGTAAATAAATTATAGAGTTGATATTTATAGATGTTTGGCTGAAATTCCGCCTAATTAAGCATTTATGCGTATATGAACATATATGCATAAATGCTTGTTGGCTTAAGCCGGTATTAAAATCGCTTTTACAATGCAGCATCGTCCCGGCCGTTTTCCGACGGGGCGATGCTTATGCTTTATACAGCGCCGCCCTTTTCCGCTTTTTCTGTTGACTTGCCCCATCGCGGCGCGCTATAATACCCGTAACAGCAAAAACGCTTTTGTATCGGGAGGTAATTATGGAAATAAACTGTGAAAAAATGATATTCGCCGTTCTGTCCGCCGAGGACGCTTCCGAGCTTGTAGCCGACCTTAACTCAAACGGTTTCTACGCCACCCTTCTAAGCTCAACCGGGGGCTTTTTGCGCAAAAAAAGCGTAACTCTCATGATAGGCCTTGAAAAAGCCCGTCTGGAGGAGGCTTTGGGCATTCTCAAGAAGCACGCGGGGGCGAGAATGGAAACCACCTATCTTACCGGCGCCGGCATGATAGGCATGCCCGCAATGCCCACAAAGGTGGCCTGCGGCGGCATTACCGCCTTTATACTCAGCGTGGACGGATGCGTGAAATATTGAAAAAAATGCGTTAAAAAGCTGCAAAAAAACGATAAAAAACAGGCAAAAAACGCTTAAAAATCGATAAAAAACCGATAAAAAATGAAGCCGGATCTTTTTAAGTGACGAAACATGAACAAAAACGGCACCGCCCGCAGGGCACCCCTGCTCTGTGCTGCGCCCCGCAAGGCGGATAAAGCTGCCGCGGCTTATACTCTGTTTGCGTCAAAAGCGCACCCGGGGGCTGTGCAAAAAGAAAGCTATCCCTGCCTTGATGCATTATCCGCCCTGCTTATGTATGTCCAGCCAGTGCTCCTTTGTAAGCACATTGGTGTGCACTGTGCGCACCTCGTTAAGCAGCGGCACGGGAACCTCATTGCAGGTGTGATGAAAGACAAAGCCCAGCTTTTGCTGCACGCGCTTTGATTTTTCATTTCCGTCGTAATAGCCGCACCAGACTGCCCTCATGCCCAAATCCTCAAAGGCATGCTTAAGCAGCTCCTGCGCAGCCTCCGGCATATAGCCCCTGCCCCAGAAGGGCTTACCCAGCCAGTACCCCAGCTCGCACTCATCCTCCCGCTGCGTCATATCCGTATGCCCGTTCAGCTTCAGCTCCGCAGAGCCTATGGCTATGTTGTTTTCCTTTTCGCAAATTGCATAGCACTCCGCCCCGTTAAGGACATTTTTTATTACATTTCTGCTTTCCTCCGCGCTTTTATGCGCAGGCCAGCCCGCAACGGGGCCCACCTCCGGGCTGCTTGCATATTCAAACAGGCTGTCGGCATCAGCCTGCGTCCATTTTCTTAATATAAGCCGTTGTGTATGCAGCATTGTTTTCACCGTTCCCATCCTGCAAATATGCATTTATTCTATCACACGGCACCCGAAAATGCAAGCACACACGGCACCCGAAAATACAAGCAGGGCCGCAGCGTCCTGCTGCGGCCGGCTTTATATTGCGTGCGGGCCCTTTTATTTAATTAAACCGTCCCGGTTACGACAAGGGTGCTGCTGCCGGGAGTGAGCGTCCATTTGCCGGAGGCATCCTGCGTATATGCGGCGGCGGGCACCGTTATCTGCCCCGCCACCGTGGAAAAGGCTCCCGTAGAGGAATTGTAGGTGTAGTTGGCGGGAGTTGCCCATGCAGTGGAATTAAAGTTTACTGCTATGGGGTTCAGTATGGGATTGAAGGTATCGGCCAGCACAATGCCTGCCGACGCATCCGCTGCGCCGCTGCCGATGTTTTCAATGGTGAAGGTATAGGTCAGCTCGCCGTTATCGGAAACGGTGGTTGGCGAAAGCGATTTGATGATCCTGAGCTCCGGCGCGGCCTGCGCGGTTATTACGGCCTGATCCGTAACGGCAGTGCTTATGCCGGCTCCCGTTACGGAGGCGGTGTTGGTTATTGTGCTTCCCTGCGCCGGGGGCGCATATTCGTTTACTTTTGCTTTATAAACAAGCAGCGCATTACCGCCCGCCGGCACATTTATACCGCTTATCACAAGGGGCGGGCCGGCTGTTGCCGTGGGGGCCGCCTGCAGCACGCCGTTTATATAATACTGTATTGAGCCATCGATATAGGTTAACGGATAGAGCGTGGAGGTGTTATAGGCATACGCGCCGAGATTATCGTTAAGCGTAAGGCCGGTGAGCGCGGCGGCGCCGCTGTTTACAAGGGATACGGCAAAGACGGCCTCGCCGTTTGGTGCATAGGTGTCGCCCACGGCGGTTTTGGACACCGTAAGCAACTCCTGAAGGGTGCCGGTGACGGTGTTTGATACCAGAGTGTTTCCGTTATAGGACAAGGTTGCAGCATTAGTGAAGGTTGCCATTGAGATTCCTCCCGTTTTAATACGGCGGAGCACAGGCTCCGTTTTTTGCACGTTTTTTCAAAAAAGCAGATAATACCGCTTTGCTAACAATAATATGCTGCATTTTGCAATATGTTTCCGCCCGTAACGGCAAAAATGCAGAGCTTGAGGGCGCTGCATAATCGTTATATTCCTGCTTATGTATACATTTTTATTTATCTGTCCGCTGTTTCGGCTGCTGAAAAAGTCTGCCGGATTTTCTGCCGTTGCATCCGTGTTGCATTTTGAGAAAAACAGCCGTGTTTTAAGAAAAAAATTCTTTCTTTAAGAAACAAATAAAATCCCGAAAACCCGCTCTACATGGGACTTTTACAGCAAAAACGCCGCAAATGCGGCGTTTTGTGACTGTGATGTGTGTCCGATTTAGATGCAAAGCCGCGTGTGGCCGATTTAGATGCACGCAGATTTTGCAGAGGGGACAGCGATGATGGGAGTTGCACTTAACCGCTATCTTCCGGGGCGCAATGCCATGCCTGTAAACAAATCTATGTATTTTTATTGCGAACAAAACTTGCAATAATTGCCGTCATGACTCCAGAGCCAAGAATGACAACAATATCTACCGGGGCAAGTACAATCCCGGGTATTCCTGCGAAAAAGAACCCATCGCCAAAGCGATAAAGATGTCCGCTGAGCAAAATCATTTCGCCAATGTACATAACCAGCGTAACGACTGCCGCTGATACACTCGGCAGCCATACGGAAAGCAGCGGTTTCTTGTTCAGAGTAAAAGATTCAATATATATGCCAACTGTTACACCGAACAAAACGAAAAATACGCTCATCAATACCGCCGACAATGCCGAAACTTGAATATCACCGTTTCTGTAAAAGGCAGTGAAGCATGCCCAAATGCACATTCCGAGAAATGCGCCGCTTGCTACCGATTGAATCACAAGGGACTTACGGCGGCTCTTGTCACCGGTATGTATCATTTTGGCAAAGCCGTAGAAGCAGTTCAGAATAGAGATAATGAGTACAATTGAGATGATGTAAAAATGAAGCTTGAATGCGGGGCTGTATTCACCCATCAAAACGTCGACCTCTGTCCAAGTTCTTTCTTCAAAACTGTTCGGAGGAACATAGCACATAAACATCTGCCAATCTTCCAATGTGGAGAAAATACCAGTTACGGTGCGAGTGACAGTTACAGCCCTTTCCAACATAAATTCAAATACAAAAAAATAATACAGTTGAAATTACAGTTTCAAACAGTAATGCGTACTCTGCAGATTTTGCAATTTCATTTTCCATTTTGAGACCTCTTTGAAAGCTTTCATCTATAAGTCGTATAATTTGAATTTGATTCGATTGATGATCAGAACTTTTTTCATAATTATTGTATCATAAATTTGTAAATTATTCTATAACGGAAATCCCGTTTTCGCAAGTCCGAGTCTGGACACAGCATCGAAAAGGGCAAAAGGGATCTATGAAACTCAGAAAAAAATTCAAGGTCGAAAAAACGGGAGAAATCTCTCGAAATCTCCCGTTTTCTCGTTTTTCCTCGCTCGGATCTAAATTGACTTGTCATCATGTGTCTA
>ENA-UOJO01003736-UOJO01003736.1-human-gut-metagenome-genome-assembly--contig:-P57-NODE-3736-length-14012-cov-7.474959_pt1 | contig 14012 bp, 18 predicted proteins | sample MGYA00242351_ERZ723898 | MGnify/ENA metagenome assembly ERZ723898 | reverse complement strand
GATCTACCCGAACAGAGAACAGAAAAACTTCATCCACCAGACGCTGGGATGCTGCAGGTTCATCTATAACCGGGGACTTGCCATGCGTAAGGAAGGCTATGAAAAAGGGGAAAAAATCGGCTATGGCCAGACTTCTGCCATGCTGACGGAACTGAAAAAGCAGGAAGAGTTTGCTTTTCTGAAAGAAGTCGATTCCATCGCATTACAGCAGTCATTGCGGGATCTTGACCGGGGATTTGTAAACTTTTTTCAAAAAAGAGCGTCCCATCCAACTTTCAAAAGCAAACATAACCATTTTCAGTCGTACAGAACGGTAAATCAAAAAGACAACATTCGTATCGTGGGAAGATATATCAAACTTCCGAAGCTTGGATATGTGAAAGTGCGTCAGTCAATGGAAGTGGGAAACATTCATCACGTAACCATTGAGCATACGCCATCCGGAAAATATTTTGCGGTTCTGAATGTTGAATTTGAACCGGAACCGCGACCTAATCAGGGTGGAACGATTGGGATTGATGTTGGAATCAAAACGTTCTATTCTGACAGCAACGGAAATACAGCAGCGAATCCCAAATATCTGGAACGCTCGATGCGAAAACTTGTAAGGGAACAGCGCAGACTTTCCCGAAGAGAGAAAGGATCCCATAACCGGGATAAGCAGCGAATTCGAGTTGCCAAAGTACATGAAAAAGTAACGAATCAAAGAAATGATTTCCTGCAGAAACAGTCAACGATGCTGGTGTGTGAAAACCAAACCATCTGCATCGAAGACCTGCATGTAAAGGGAATGATCCGGAACCATAAACTGGCAAAGTCGATAGCCAGTGTTTCGTGGGCAAAGTTTTTCGAAATGCTGGAATATAAAGCTGTGTGGTATGGAAATGAAATCCGCAAAGTACCAACGATGTATCCGAGCAGCCAGACCTGCAGTTTCTGTGGCTATCGGAATCCGCTGGTGAAAAATCTGCGCATTCGTATCTGGGAGTGCCCCGGCTGTCATGCAGTTCATGACCGGGATACGAATGCAGGCATCAATATTTTGAAAAAAGGACTGCAGCTGCAGTCGGCATAAAGATAAGAAAACTGTACCGCAGGGCATGCGGGAACAGTATAAATATAGCCTGTGGACACCGTGTAAGACATTGCAGTACCGTAAGGTATTTGCCAATGCAATGGTGGAAGAAACAGGAATCCCTCTGCTTTAGCTGTGGGGAGTGTCAAGTCAGTAAAAGAAGCGTCTGAGCGGTGGAATATATCAGAACGCTGGATTCAGAAGCTCTGTGAAGAAGGGCGGATCGAAGGCGTGCAGAGATTTGGCCGGTCCTGGATGATTCCCAAGGAGGCGCAAAAGCCTGCTGATTTAAGAAAAAACAGAAAAGGAAGGAGTGATATTTCCCATGTATAACCCTCAATTGGAAACCTTCCTGTGTGTAGCGGAATGCGGTAGCTTCAACAAAGCTGCGGAGAAATTGTTTATTTCCCCCCCCGGCAGTCATCAAACAGATCAATCTGCTGGAGGAAAATCTGGATCTGCAGCTTTTTGTGCGCACCCATCGTGGCCTTCAGCTGACGGAGGCTGGTAAATCTTTGGCACAGGACGCAAAATACATCATCCAATATTGCAAAGATTCGGTGACCAGGGCAAAAAATGTCATGAAAAAGAGCGAAGACATCATCCGTATCGGTACATCATCCATGACACCAGCTCAGGTTTTGGTGGATCTGTGGCCAAAACTGCAGGAGGAGTGTCCAGGAGTTAAATTCCAACTGGTGCCATTCGAAAATACACCCGAGAACGCCCGGGAGATTCTGGCCAATTTGGGACAGAACATTGATGTAATAGCGGGTATCTTTGATGAAACAATGTTGAACCTGCGCCGCTGTGCCGGGTTGGAAATTTCAAGGGAACCTATCTGCGCGGCGGTGTCCATTCATCACCGGCTGGCGGGAAAAGACAGGCTCACCGTTCAGGATCTGTATGGCGAAAAATTCATGATGATGCGTCGGGAATGGAGCCACTATGTAGATTTGCTACGAGATGATCTTTGGAAAAACCATCCGAAGATCCAAATTGTGGACTTTGACTTTTACGATGTGAATGCCTTTAACCAGTGCGAAAACAACAATTGTGTGCTGATGGCGGTGCCCAAGTGGCAGTACGTCCATCCGCTTTTGAAAATCCTACCCGTGGATTGGAGTTACACAATTCCCTATGGCCTGCTCCATTCACCAGATCCTTCCCCTGTAGTCAAGCAGTTTCTAAGGGCGGTGCAAAAAGAAACTGGACGGGACAAGTGATAACCAAAAGGTAAATACTACATAACGAAACGAGACTTCTGTGGAAGTCTCGTTTTTTTTATAATGAAATCAGAAAAGGAAGAGAGGCAGGTGACAAAATAAAGGTGCAAGGAATTCTGGTAGCTACGGTTTGTCTGTTGCTGTGCTTCGCAGGATGTGCGGTTCCTGGACAAACAGAGACAACTTCTTCCGGTGAATCTCACTCGGCAGAGAGCACCGCATCTTTGGATGATGCAGATTTTCAGCAGGAATCAGCCGGCTTTGCGCCTAAGGATCAAATGACAGAGCCATTTACTGTATCCACCCCCATTCAAGAAGTGATTGATGATCCCATTTTTGGAAGATACGGACGCTTGCTTTTTCCAGTGGATGATTGGTATATGAGCGGCGATACATTGGGTGAACTGCAACTCACTTGGTACAACAACATCGACCCAAATGAAACCGTAGAGATTGCCAATACCCTGTGGCAGCGAGCCAACGCTGGTGAAACTGTTTTCTACGATATTTATACAGAAGAAGAAAAAGCGGAAGATCCGGATAAAGAGGATACGGGATTGTTTTTCTTCAAAGGCGATCCCGGAGCCAATTTCGCCGTATGTAATGCGGGAGGCGGTTTTGCCTATGTGGGCGCTATGCAGGACAGTTGCCCTCATGCGCTGGAAATTTCCAAACGAGGATATAATGCTTTTGCTCTCATCTATCGCCCTGGAGCCCAAACCGCCTGTGAGGATTTGGCAAGGGCAATCAGTTTTATCTTTGAACACGCAGAAGAACTGGAAGTTGATACGAAAGGATACTCTCTCTGGGGCGGTTCAGCCGGAGCCCGTATGGCAGCGTGGCTTGGGTCCTATGGCCCGGCGGCATTTGGAGGGGATGATCTTCCACAGCTGAGTGCAGTAATTATGCAGTACACGGGCCACAGTGATTATACGGAAAACGATCCACCAACTTTCGCCTGTGTGGGAGAAGGCGATGGCATTGCAAACTGGCGAACCATGGAACGTCGCCTAACCGCCATGAGTACCCTTGGTATTCCAACGGAGTTTCATCATTATCCAGGACTGCCCCACGGATTCGGATTGGGAACCGGTACTGTGGCGGAAGGATGGCTTGATGAGGCTGTTGCTTTTTGGAAAGCTCAAATGTAACCGATGATTCATGAAATTTTAAGAAAGGAAGTATGGATATGAACAACTTTATTTTTCAAAACAGCACGAAGGTCTATTTCGGCAAGGGCTGTGTGAAGGAATATCTGACCTGTCTGACAAAAAATGCGCAGACCATCCTGCTGGCCTATGGCGGCGGCAGCATCAAGCGCAATGGTGTCTACGATGAAATCACAGGCATTCTGAAAGGCGCTGGAAAGACCATCGTGGAGTTCTCCGGCATTATGTCCAACCCCACCTACGACAAAGTGCAGGAGGGTGCGAGGCTGGCACGGGACAATCAAGCGGATATGATTCTGGCCGTAGGCGGAGGCAGCACCATGGACTGCTGCAAAGCTGTCTCTCTGGCTGTCCGGTATGACGGGGACATCTGGGAGGATTTCTGGGCTCACCCCGGCGTCATCGACTTTGATCCGCTGCCTCTGGGTGTAGTAGTTACTGTGGCTGGTACTGGCAGCGAGTGCAACGGCGGCGCGGTAATCACCAATGAAGAGAGAAAGATAAAAACAGGGCGGGATTATCCGGCTCTCAATCCCCGATTTGCTCTGATGGACCCCACCTATACCTTTTCTGTACCAAAAAAACAGATGGCATCTGGTAGCTTTGACATCCTCAGCCACATCATGGAGACCTATTTCAGCCAGCCCAATGAGGACAATGTTTCCGATGACATCATGGAGGCACTGATGCGTAGTGTGATCCGAAATCTGCGTGTTGCCATGGACAGCCCGGAGGATTACACGGCTCGGTCCAATCTGATGTGGGATTCCACCATGGCGGAAAACCGACTCATCAAGATGGGAAAAAAGTGCGACTTTGAATGTCACAACATGGAGCACCAGCTGGGCGCTTATACCAACTGCAACCACGGCTGTGGTCTGGCGGTGATCCATCCGGTGTATTACCGTCATGTGTATAAGGAAGGCTTAAGCAAGTTTGTCCGTTTTGCCGAAAATGTATGGGGAATTGAGCGGGATGGAAAATCCGATGAAGCGTTGGCTCTGGCCGGTATCGATGCCCTTTCCAGCTTCATTCAAGAGATTGGCTTGCCAACTACCCTCAAGGAGCTGGGCGCACAAAAGGAGCAACTAAAAGAAATCGCTGATTCCTGTGGTATTTCCCAGGGCAGTTATAAGCCCATGACCCATGAAGAGATTCTGGAAATTTTCCATGAATGCTATGAATAAGAGCCCCGATTAATACAGGAAAGGAAGGATCATTATGAAAAAACTGACTGCAATTTTCTTGTGCTTTGCAATGGCGTTGAGTCTCGCTGCCTGTGGAAACACCACATCTTCCACAAATGAATCCAGTACGCCGGAATCTTCCGTTCCCCCTGCATCCAGTGAAGCAAGCGACACATCGTCCACCGCCGCCAGCCAGGAACCGGCTTCCCAGGAGGAAACCGAAGTGGAGGCTGGTAACACACTGGTAGTCTACTTCTCTGCTACTGGCAATACCGAACAGGCAGCTACTTACATTGCAGATATTACCGGCGGCGACCTGTTTGAACTGGAACCTGCTGATCCTTATACGGACGAAGATTTGAACTACAACAATGAGGACAGCCGGGTTTCTCAGGAATATGCGGATGAGTCTTTGCGGGATGTGGAACTGGTGAGCGACACGGTGGAGAACTGGGACAGCTATGATACTGTGTTTATCGGTTATCCCATCTGGTGGGGAATTGCTGCATGGCCGGTGGATACGTTTGTGGAAGCGAATGACTTTACCGGCAAAACAGTGATTCCATTTGCCACTTCGGCAAGCTCCGGTTTGGGTGAAAGCGGACAACTGCTGGCAGAACTGGCCGGAACCGGAGACTGGCAGGAAGGAATGCGTTTCCGTTCCAGCGTTAGTGAGGGCGATGTGCAGGAATGGCTGGATAGCCTGAGCCTGTCATAACAATCAGAAAGGAGGACCCCCATGAAGCGTATTTTTTCCTTTTTTTCTTGCAGGAATACTTCTTTTAAGCTTTTCCGCTTGCAGCAGCGAGACTTCGGGGTCCGACCAGGTTTCAAGTACAGAATCTTCCACAGTCCAGCCCCCGGAAACAGATTCGGATGCAACACAGTCCTCTTCCAATACCATGGAGCAGGAAACGGTCAGTCCCAACTCAGATAGCAATATTCTGATCGCCTATTTCACTATGCCGGAAGATGTAGATGATAACTAACAACACGGATTGCCTCATGACTATCCGTATAGCAGCAGATTCTTCCGCTTTCGGGGAGAGTCTGCTCTTTTCTGAAAATCTCAAGGAAATATACCGGAATCCGAAGAAGTTAAAACCTTTGACTTATCACTCCATAACCAATGGAGACTTCTGTTTTTTTTCGCAATGGATTACAATAGAATCACAAAGGAGAGAAAGATGATGCAGATGAGAACACTTGGCACTGATTTGAACGTATCTGCTGTAGGCCTGGGGTGCATGGGCTTTTCTCATGCCTACGGTGCGCCTACGGAGGAAGCAGAGACTGTCCGTCTAATCCGTCGTGCCTTTGACTTGGGCTATACTTTTTTTGATACCGCTGAGGTGTACGGTACCGCCGCCGACCCCCATGTGAATGAAACGCTGGTGGGCAAGGCACTGGCAGATGTAAAGAATCATACGGTAATCGCCACGAAATTTGGCCTGCGGTTTGACCAGGAGAGCGGAAAGGTTCCATTGCCTCTGGTGGCGGATTCCCGCCCGGAGACCATCCGCAAATCTGTGGAAGGATCTTTGAAACGGCTCGGAACCGATCACATTGACCTGTATTTCCAGCACAGAATCGACCCCAACGTAGAGCCGGAAACTGTGGCGGAGGTGATGGCTGATCTGATCCAGGAAGGCAAAATTACTCACTGGGGCATCTCGGAGGCAAATGAAGACTACCTGCGGAGGGCTCATGCCGTGTGCCCGGTGACGGCGGTACAGAACCGATACTCTATGATGGCACGGCATTATGAACCGTTATTCCCCATTTTGGAAGAATTGGACGTGGGTCTGGTGGCTTTTTCCCCTATGGCCAATGGTTTCCTCACCGGGCAATATGGCAAGGGGCAGCGCTTTGATGCCGCCACCGACTACCGTGCTGCTATGCCCCAGTTCACTGACAAAGCTGTGGACCAAAATGCCGCACTTTTGAAACTGCTCGCAGATATGGCTGCGGAAAAAGGAGCAACCTCGGCCCAGATCTCCATGGCCTGGATGTTGTGTAAGCACCCGTGGATTGTACCCATCCCTGGCACTCGCAAGGAAGATCGCATAAAAGAAAATGCTGGGGCCGCATCTGTTTTTCTGACGCCCAGTGAGGTGCGCGCTCTGGACGACGCCCTGGATCATATGGATATGTCTGCGGTATTCGGTGGAACGCCTTTAAAATAAACGGAAGGAGTATGCTCATGAACGAAACGCTACTTGATATATCTCGGCAGTTTTGGGAAGCTATGGAACACGCCGACGAAGTGGGGATGCGAGCCTGTGCTCATCCTGACTGCAACTTTGTCCATATTGGCATCACCTGCAAACTGGACAAGGAAATCGAATTTTACACCAGTGGGGCCTTTCAACCTACGAATATTACCTTCCACAGTCAGAAGGCTGAGTTGTTTGGAGATACCGGAGTGGTGCTTACTGACTGCGATTACAGCCTACTGCTGGACGGGAAGGAAACCACTCACCACTTTATGGTGACGGAAGTGTACACCCAGGATGAAAAACGGTGGAAGTTGGTCACTTTTTCCTTTACGGCATTGGTGTATTGAACCGCCAGCCACAAATTTTGGTAAACACTGTTTGTATCGGTACAAACAAGCAATCACTTTTTAGGAGGATTTATTTATGGAATACGCAACTTTGAACAACGGAATCAAAATGCCCATGGCAGGCATTGGCACCTTTTTGCTTACTCCGGATGAAGCGGAGGCATCCGTCCTCTCCGCTCTTCAGTGCGGATACCGCCTGATTGACACGGCCAATGCCTATGTGAACGAAAAAGCCGTTGGCCGGGCTATGAGGAAATCTGGGATTCCGAGAGATGAGATTTTTCTGGAAACCAAACTGTGGCCCAGTTTTTATGAGCAGGAAGATGCGGTAGAAAAGACGCTCCAGCGCCTGGGAACAGACTACATTGACCTGCTGCTGATCCACCAGCCCGCAGGCAACTATGTCGCAGGTTACCGGCTCATGGAGAAAGCCTACAAAGAGGGCAAGGTGCGCGCCATTGGCCTTTCCAACTTTACCCCGGAGCAGGTGCAGGAGATTCTGGACATCTGCGAGGTAAAGCCTGCCGTGCTCCAAACAGAGGTGCACCCCTACTCGCAGGAGAAGGAACTGAAGGCATTTCTGGATAAAGAAGGCATCGTCATCCAGGCATGGTATCCTCTGGGTCATGGAGACAAGGCGCTGATCCAGGAACCGTTGTTCACGGAATTTGGCAAAAAGTATGGCAAGAGCAATGCCCAGATCATCCTGCGCTGGCACATTCAGGCCGGCAATATCGTGATCCCTGGCTCCAAGAACCCGGCCCATATCAAAGACAATTTCAACCTGTTTGACTTTGCGTTGACAGATGATGAAATGGCTAAAATCACTGCTTTGGACAAGCAGAAGCGATATTACACCAGTACACCGGAAATGTTGAAGAAGTATGCGGAAATGGTTCCGCCTGTAGACGAGCAGAAATAAGGAGGGATTCGCAATGCGTAAGAATTTTGGAACAAAATCCTGGTTTTATCCGCTGCCGGTGCTTGTGATCGGCACCTATGATGAAAACGGCAATCCTGATGCCATGAATGCCGCATGGGGCGGCCTGTACGATGCAGACAAGGTAGTACTGTGTCTGAGCTCTGGTCATAAGACCACCAGGAATATCCAGGCAAAGGGAGCGTTTACCGTCAGTTTTGCTGACGCTGCCCATGCGGTTTCTGCGGACTATGTTGGCATGGTGTCCGCAAATAATGAGCCGAAAAAGATGGAGAAGTCTGGCTTCCATTGCACCAAGAGCGAATCGGTGGATGCGCCCCTCATCGATGAGCTGCCGGTAGCTCTGGAGTGCAAACTCCTGAAAGTGAGCGAGGACGGCAACATCATCGGTCAGATTGTGAATGTGAGCATTGACGAAAGCGTACTGGACAGCGATGGGAAGCTGGATATGAGCAAATTCCAGCCCATCTCTTTTGAGCCAGCCAACAATGGGTACCATGTGCTGGGTGAGCGTGTGGGCAATGCGTTCAGCGATGGCGGCAAGTTGAAATAAGGGGGCGAATGATATGAATAAGGAATTTCACAATCTGTTCCCGCAGGGCAGTCCCAACACGGTGGCCGGGCAGTATTTCAGCGGGGCCAGTTATCTGTGCCCCCTGAGTGATATGGGCGTGTCTGTTTCCAACGTGACCTTTGAGCCCAGTTGCCGGAACAACTGGCACATCCACCATAACGGCGGTCAGATCCTTCTTTGTACGGCGGGTCGGGGTTATTATCAGGAGTGGGGCAAATCCGCTCAGGAATTGAACCCTGGAGATGTGGTTAACATTCCGCCCGAGGTAAAGCACTGGCATGGGGCGGCTCCTGACAGTTGGTTTGCCCATATAGCGATTTCCGTTCCAGGTTCCAAAGCCGAGTGGCTGGAGCCGGTAGATGAAGCAGAATATACTAAATTAAAATAAATCCGATAGAAAGGATGGGATTATCATGGATAAAGTAACAGCAGGCAGAGATGCCATGAGCAAATTTGCCCCTAAATTTGCGGAATTAAACGATGATGTCCTCTTTGGAGAGGTTTGGTCGCGAGAGGATAAGCTCTCGCCCCGTGACCGTAGCCTGATTACCGTCTCCGCCTTGATGGCCAGCGGAATTCTGGATACATCCCTTCTTCATCATATTGAGCGGGCCAAGGCCAACGGTGTAACCGCCACCGAGATGAGCGAGGCATTGACCCAGCTTGCTTTCTATGCTGGCTGGCCCAAGGCGTGGGCGGCTCTGCGGATGGCAAAAGATGTCTATGGAAAGGAATAAGATGGAACACCCTTTTGTTGTGTGCCATATGCTCACTTCTCTGGACGGAAAGATTGACGGTACGTTTTTCGGTGTGCCTGAAACAGTTCCGGCGATAAAAGCCTATGGGGAACTGCGAAGTTTTTACGGATGTCAGGCCACCTTATACGGCACAACTACCATGCTGGGGGGATATGCCGAGGGAAAGGTGGGGCAGCTACCCACTGTGATGTCCACTCCGCCCCGAGCGGATTGGGTAAACCCGACAGGCAAGGCCATGGGCAATTTCATTGTTGCAGTGGACCCACAGGGTCAGCTGGCCTATTCCGGATTGTCCATCGAAAAAAAGGGCCGCCCCGCCGCCCATGTGATCGAGGCGCTGACGGAGCAGGTGGCTCCAGAATACCTGTCTTATTTACAGAATCAAGGGGTTTCCTATCTGTTTGCCGGCGAGAAACGACTGAACTGCACTCTGCTTTTGGAGAAACTGCATCGACTGTTTGGCATCAACAAACTGATGCTGGCGGGCGGCGGGATCGTCAATGGATCGTTTTTGGCTGAAAATTTGGTGGACGAGTTGAGTCTAGTCATTGCCCCGGTAGCCGACGGCGGCAACGGTGTCAGTTCCTTTACCCAAGTTGATTTTCTGCCATCCTGGCCACCGACTGCATTTCATCTTAAAGAGGTGCAGACAGTTGTACCGAATGTGTTATGGGTGCGCTACACCCGGCCATAAACGGGCATATTCGTCTAATCAATAGAATGATTTTACAAGGCAGGGTATCTGTTTCAACAGGTACCTTGTTTTCGTATTAGTGGAAAGCTAAAGGTTAATACTTTATAACGAATCGAGACTTCTGTAACCTTACAGAAACCTTTACAATAAAATCAGAAACAAAAGATTATCCAGGCAATGCCTGGAGAGGTGTTGTGAAACCACAGAAAGGAAGTTATCTATGATGGAATATGTATTATTGAATAACAACGTTAAAATGCCAAAACTGGGATACGGCGTTTTCCAAGTCTCGAACGAAGAATGCGAGCGCTGTGTACTGGATGCAATCTCAGTGGGGTATCGCGCGATTGATACCGCTCAGTCCTACGGAAACGAGGAAGCGGTAGGCAATGCTATCCAGAAATGTGGCGTACCCAGAGAGGAATTGTTCCTCACCAGCAAGATCTGGATGTCCAACGCCAGTTATGAAAAGGCAAAGGCATCCATCGACAAATCCCTGCACAAGCTGAAAACCGACTACCTTGACCTGATGCTGATCCATCAGCCCTTTGGAGATTATTACGGCGCATACCGAGCCATGGAGGAAGCATACAAAGAGGGAAAGCTGCGGGCTATTGGCGTGTCCAACTTCTACCCGGACCGACTGATCGATCTGTGTCAGTTCGCAGAAATTGCACCCATGGTCAATCAGGTGGAAACCCATGTGTTTCAGCAACAGCGAACTGCGCACGAATACATGAAAAAGTACGGTGTGCAGCACGAGGCATGGGGTCCCTTTGCCGAAGGGAAGAAAAACTGTTTTACCAACCCTGTACTAGTTGAAATTGGCGAAAAGTACGGAAAAACGGCTGCACAGACTGCCTTGCGGTTTCTGATCCAGTCCGATGTAGTCGTGATCCCAAAATCCACTCACAAAGAGCGGATGGAACAGAACCTGGATGTATTTGACTTCTCCCTGAGTGAAGCAGATATGGAGGCCATCCGCACTCTGGATGAAGGAAAGAGTCTGTTCTTTGACCATTACGATCCTTCCACAGTGGAAATGCTCACCAATATGGGCAAAACGCGAATCGTATAAAGGGGGAAAGCCCAATGAGCAGGATACTGGTTGTTTACTACTCTGTCTTCAATGGGAATACCAGAGAAATCGCACACCAGATGGCGGAGTACATAAAGGCAGATTTGGCTGAAATTTAGACAGTACCGGATGTACGGCTTTCCCTTCAGCTGAAGTGCATCTGGAAGAAACAGTATCCTCTGAGCTATCGGAAACAATAAAACCGGAGACTGATGTAGCCAGTGCCATCTCCTCTGGCGAGGAAAAATCGTCCATGAAAACAGGGATTATTGCAGAACAGATTCTGGAGGGCGAAACGGGGACGATCCATTACAGCTATTATCTTCCGGAGGATTACGATACGCAAAAGAAATACCCGCTGATGATGGTCATGCCGGGCTATGACATGATGTGGTTTGGAGGAGAATCTTCCGGTTCGAACCTGGACTGGGATGGGTTCCTATGCTGGACGCAGCTTCAGGAGGATATGATCGTTGTGTCTGTTCAGCTGACGGATTGGCATGATACGTCGGCTTGGCAGGCCATTGAGCTGACGGAATATTTCCTTGCTAACTTTTCTGTGGATGTGTCTCGGGTGTATGCTGCGGGCTATTCCGCTGGCGGGGAAACCATGTCTCAGGCAGTACCTATGCGCCCGGACCTCTATGCAGCCTATCTCCACGGAGCATCTCAGTGGGATGGGGACTATGCGCCCATTGCGGAAAATGGCACGGCTGTCTATATTTTTATGGCAGAACATGATGAGTATTATGGTTCCCAGCGGGCATGGAGTGCTTACAACAGTCTCCATGATGCCTATGAGGAAGCTGGATGGAGCGAGGAGCAGATCAGCAATGTTCTTCAGATCCAGACACCAAATGACGAATGGTTCGTTCAGCGGGGCGTTACCAGCAATTATCATGGCGGCGGCAATGTGGTTTTTGGGGAATATGATGTTTTAAACTGGGTCTTGTCTCACACCAAGGAGGAGAATGAATCATGAAGGTATTGCTTGTAAATGGCAGCCCTCACCGGGAAGGCTGCACCTATACAGCACTGTGTGCGGTGTCGGAGGCACTCAATCAGAACGGGATTGATACCGATACGTTCTGGATTGGCAATAAGCCGATTTCCGGCTGTATCGCCTGTCACAAGTGCAATGACCGCAATCGCTGCGTGTTTGAGGATACGGTAAACGATTTTTTGGTATTGGCAGAGGATTATGATGGCTTTGTATTTGGAACACCGGTCCACTGGGCAGGAGCTGCCGGTGCAATCACTTCTTTTCTGGACCGTGCTTTTTATGCCGATTTGAACGGAGGCGGCAGACGATTCTATTTGAAACCTGCAGCGGCGATTATGTCGGCTAGACGAGCCGGAACGACGGCTACATGGGATCAGCTGAACAAGTATTTTGGTCTGATGCAGATGCCTATTATTACGTCTCGTTATTGGAACATGGTGCATGGAACAACACCGCAGGAAGTAATGCAGGACCGTGAGGGCCTTGCGACTCTTCGAACACTGGGCCATAATATGGCTTATTTTCTCAAGTGCAAAGAGGTAGGCAGCAAGCTGGTGCCTCTGCCCCCGGAAGAACCGTGGGAAATGACAAATTTCATTCGATAAGGAACCAATAAAGGATAGGAGGTCAACCCAAATGCAAAGCAAAACGATTGGAAAAATCATCGTGGATCTTGGCATGACCGTCCTTGCAAAAAAGAAGTGAGCATGATATAATATGGATAAGAAGGCAAAAGTCACCGCAATGGTGTGAAAATAGATTTTGGCTGTTTCCATAAGGAGTAGATCGAGAGGCGTTATCCTCAGTGGCTGAAAACGCAGATGTGTGATGCTTGCAGCAAGCTATTTGTATAAGCCGAAAGGCCGCAGAAATGCGGCTTTTCCTAAATACATGAGTTAGCCTAACCTAACTTGCCAATGTGCGCGTGCTTGTTAGATAAATCTAACTATAAAAGGAGAGACAGCAATGCGAGAACACAAGAATTTCTGGGACAGAAATGCAGGTCTGTATGACTGCTTTATGCGAAAAGACAGGGCAGTATACGAGAAAATGTATGAGCTGATCCGTCCGGTCGTGAAAGACAAAACAGTGCTGGAGGTGGCTACCGGAACGGGACTGATCGCCAAGCACATCGTAAAAGCAGCGGCACACATCGAGGCGACGGATGCCTCTCCGGAAATGATTACAGAGGCCAAACGGGGGAATTACTCTGCGAAGCTGCGTTTTTCCGTGCAGGATATGTTTTCTCTGCCATACGCGAGCAAATCATTCGATGTGGTAATCGTATCAAACGCACTGCACATTGTGCCTCAGCCAGAAAAATCATTGCGAGAGATCAAACGGGTGCTGAAGGATGACGGTGTGCTGATCGCGCCTACCTTTACGCACGCAGAAAACTCATTTCCCGGCAAGGTCAAAGCCTTTTTCATGAATCTGGCAGGCTTTCCTCTCCACAGCAAGTGGACGAGTGAAGAATACCTAAAATTTCTGCAACAGAATGATTGGACAGTGCGAAAAAGTGTTGTTCTAAAGGCCTCTTTTCCGCTGACCTATACGGAATGTGTGAAATCGGAGGTGTGATATGTCCTTCTTTGAAAACACCCGCAAGCCCGTAGGCTTTAGCGGGAAGATCATGGTTGCTATGATGAACTTTGGGCACAGCGCAATGGCAGCGTGGGGATTGCATTTTTTGCAGCCTGCCCCGGATGCCATGGTGCTGGACTGCGGCTGCGGCGGTGGAG
>ENA-UOJO01003723-UOJO01003723.1-human-gut-metagenome-genome-assembly--contig:-P57-NODE-3723-length-14065-cov-5.418273_pt1 | contig 14065 bp, 14 predicted proteins | sample MGYA00242351_ERZ723898 | MGnify/ENA metagenome assembly ERZ723898 | reverse complement strand
CGATATTTGATCGGCCACTTTGTCGGGGTGTCCTTCAGACACCGATTCGGATGTAAACAAATATCCCATAATACAAAATTAAAATTAATGGTGATTGATTTATCCGTGTACGGACAGAGTAGAATTTAATTCATCGGGAAATCAAGATGTGTTTTTAGCATTTTTTTCCGTGGTTGCAAGCTACTCAAATCTTTCCACTTTTATTTTCGGCTGCAAAGATAGGAATAAAATTGGAATAATTACAATATAATTTTTGCTTTAACATTGCTTGACGATAGTCTTCAAAGCTGAAGAGCCAGCTCTTGCATCGTCTTGTTCAATAACGGATGAACTACATGCGGAGCTATCTCAGCCAATGGCTGCATAACAAAGGCACGCTTTTCCATTAAAGGATGAGGTATAACAAGTTGTGAAGTATTCAGCACAACGTCGCCATAAAGAAGAATATCAATATCTATCAGACGGTCTGTGTAACATCCACCTGATGATTTCTTCATCCGGCCCAGTTCTTTTTCTATCTCTTGTGTAACCTGCAATATCTGTAAAGCTTCCATAGAAGTTTGTACACAAAGAGCCGCATTCAAGAAACTATTTTGAGATTCAAATCCCCAGGGAGCGGTTTCATAAAAAGAGGATAGAGAAGTAACCTCCCCTATCCTTTCGTTTATCTTTTCTACAGCAGCCTTCAAGTTAGCTTGCTTGTCACCCAAATTAGTTCCAAGTCCTAAATAAACCGCTGTCATCATTTATCAATAATCAGCATGGCATCGCCATAAGTACCGAATCTGTAATCTTCCTTGAGAGCTGTATTATAAGCTTCCATAACCAATTCATAACCTCCATATGAACATACCAGCATTAGCATAGTAGAGAGTGGAAGATGGAAGTTACTAATCATGCTGTCGGCTACAGAGAAATCATAAGGAGGGAAAATAAACTTATTAGTCCATCCTTCAAATTCTTTCAAGTGTCCGTCTGTTCCCACGGCAGTTTCAATAGCACGCATTACAGTAGTGCCAACAGCACAAACCTTGTTTCCACGGTCTTTGGCTTCGTTCACGATACGGCAAGCATCCGCATTGACGAACATCTGTTCCGAATCCATCTTATGCTTAGTAAGGTCTTCTACATCGATTTCACGGAAATTACCCAGTCCGGCATGCATCGTGATAAATGCAAAGTCGATACCTTTAATCTCCATACGCTTCATCAGCTCACGGCTAAAGTGCAAACCTGCAGCCGGAACTGTTACAGCTCCTTCATTTTTTGCAAAGATAGTCTGGAAACGTTCTGCATCTTCGGGTTCTACCTTACGGTTGATAAAGAACGGCAGCGGTGCTTCACCCAAAGCATATAGTGCTTTTTTAAATTCATCGTGAGGACCGTCGTACAAGAAACGAAGCGTACGGCCACGCGATGTAGTATTGTCGATAACTTCGGCTACCATCGAATCGTCATCACCAAAATACAATTTGTTTCCGATACGGATTTTACGGGCAGGATCAACCAATACATCCCACAAACGCAGTTCCTCGTTAAGTTCTCTCAGCAAGAATACTTCGATACGGGCACCGGTTTTTTCCTTGTTTCCATATAAACGTGCAGGAAATACTTTGGTATCATTAAAGATAAATACATCCTTGTCATCAAAGTAATTCAGCACATCCTTGAATACCTTGTGTTCAATCTGACCTGTTGACTTATGTACAACCATCAGGCGAGACTCATCTCTGTACTTTGCCGGGTAAAGTGCAATCTTCTCTTCCGGTAACTTAAATTTAAATTGTGACAGTTTCATCTTCTTCCTTTCTTTCCTTAATCGTTTATAACTTCTATCTCCTGTTGGTCCAACCAACTCTCAAAATCTTCTACTTGCATGCAATCAGCCAGTCTGACATCTCCCACACGTGTACGTATAAGTCCAGTGAGATGTGCTCCACTCTGTAAGGCCTCGCCAATATCGCGTGCCAAAGCTCTGATATAAGTACCTTTACTGCAAACTACCCTGATTTTTATCTCGGGCAAATTGCATTCCAGCAATTCTATTTCATCAATAACCAGAATTTTGGGCTTCAGTTCCACTTCATCACCCTTTCTTGCCAAATCATAAGCACGCTTGCCATCTATCTTGCAAGCCGAAAAGGCAGGAGGCACCTGCTCTATGGTTCCTACAAAACGAGTCAGAACTTCCCGTACCATTTCTTCGGTAATATGCTCTGTAGGATATACGGCATCAATTTCTTTTTCCAAATCATACGAAGGAGTAGTTGCTCCCAACTGCAATGTCGCAATATATTCCTTAGTATGATACTGAAATTCTTCGATACGCTTTGTAGCCTTTCCGGTACAAATAATCATAACACCGGTAGCCAACGGATCGAGTGTTCCGGCATGGCCAACCTTTATTTTCTTAACACCGAGCTTGCGACTGATGTGGTAGCGAATCTTGTTTACTACCGCAAAAGAAGTCCACCGCAACGGCTTATCAATATATATTACTTCTCCTTCCTTGAAATTCATATAAAATTATGACAGCATGCTACATACAATAGTTACAACTCCAGCTAAAGCACAGTATATGCCAAAATAAACCAATTTTCCTTTTTTCACGATATTAATCATCCACTTACAAGCAGCACAGCCTGAAACAAAAGCAGCCAGAAAACCTACAATCAAAGCAGCCAATGAAACCTCGGCTCCCGGATTAGCAGCCCCTTTCACTATTTCCATACCGCTGAGCAATGCCTCACCTAAAATAGGAGGAATTACCATCAAAAACGAAAACTGAGCCAATGTTTCTTTTTTGTTTCCCAATAACAAACCTGTAGCAATGGTCGAGCCCGAACGAGACAAACCTGGCATTACGGCACAAGCCTGTGCCAAACCGATAATAAATGCATCACGCAAGCTGATTTTCTCTTTCTGGCGTGGCTTTGCATAATATGAAAAGACCAACAATCCTGCTGTTACGAGCAACATGATTCCTACGATAAGCAAACCAGATCCAAATACATCCTCAACATAATCCTTAAAGAATAAACCAACAATACCTACCGGAATCATCGAAACAATAATACTGAATACATATTTTGTTTCCTCATTCATCTGAAATTTAAACAGTCCACGGAAAATCCAATCTATTTCTTTCCAAAGGATAACCAAGGTACTGAGAACAGTAGCTACATGTACAACAATAGTAAACGTAAGGTTTTCTTCTCCCTGAATACCAAACAAAGCAGAACCAATAGCCAAATGTCCACTACTACTTACAGGAAGATATTCTGTCAATCCCTGTAATAGACCTAAAATCAAGGCTTCGAACCAACTCATTTTTCTATTATATTAAGTTTGAATTATTATTTATCAGAAGGTTTACACAAAATCCCATAAATCATAAAAATGAACCCCAAAAAGCAAACAACCGGTGCTACAACTATTCGGCGAGTACTAAATATATCAGGTTCGAAAGTGGTTTCTGTAGAGCCCGGTCCCGACATCAGCAGAAAACCTATGATAATTACTACCATGCCGATAGTAAGGAGTATAAAATTCTTTTTGTCAAAAGCTAATTTCTGTCTATCCATACCGATAACTGATTTTGAGATTATTAAATATAATAAAGATTGCTTGCTTTCATTCTAAGGAACTTATTAATAGAAATAAGTGTGCAGAAAGCAGTTATAAGAATTCCGAAAACGAATACCGATGCCATCACAATGAGCATTACATACGGAGTAACTACTGCTATCAAATCCGGTTCATATTGAATTGTCAGATAAGAAAGCCCCATCAGCACAGCATCAGCAAAAACAGAAGCCACTATACCTATCCAGAAACTACGGGCCATGAAAGGTCGGCGTATAAACGACCAGCTGGCACCCACCAGCTTCATGGTATGAATAAGAAAACGCTTTGAATAGATAGTAAGGCGTATGGTATTATTTATCAATGCAAACGAAATAAGAGTCAGCAAACCCGCCAACCCCAAAAGAAACAGACTCAGCTTCCGGATGTTACGGTTCACAGAGTCGAGCAATTCCTGAGGATAGTTCACCTCCATTATATACTTGTTACTCCTTCTGAGCTCTTGCTCTATCCAGGCGATACTGTCGGTCGTAGCATAATCGGCAGCCAACTTCAACTCCAAAGAAGCTGAAAAAGGATTATGTCCCAAAAATTCTACAGGGTCGGTTCCCATAGCCTGCGTTTGCTCTTTCAACGCCTCTGCTTTCGATATATAAGTCGTTTTTTTAATATAATTCTTCTTCTCCAATTGTTTTTGGAAAGCAATTATCGAAGATTCCTTCATATCATCGCTAAGCACCAAAGTTATGCCGATATTCTCGCGTACATATACAGAAAGGTTGTTGGCTGTAAGCATAAAAAATACAACCATTCCCAACAGCAGCAATACCAGCATAGTACTAATGCTGGATGTAATGAACTGCATATCAAAATATGATTTTTTGTTTTTACTCATTGTTTCTTTCTGAATACATAAATCATTGAACTACTCCGTTCTTTATTAATCAAAGTACTGAACCAGGCTTTTATTCCAACAAGCACTCCACGTAAAAACGGGAATTTATGTTTCTGATACTTTTCAGACAACATGGAAACATAAAAAGCATCAAATGGCATCGGACGCTGGTCGGCCAGAATAAAACCATATTTAGCTCCAAACTGCTGCATGACAGCCGGTGTAAAATGCCATAAATGACGTGGAACATCGTATGCAGCCCATTGTTCTTTATACTTTGCCGCATCATACGAGCGTGGATTCGGAACTGCCACTACCAAGATACCTCTATCTTTCAGTATGCGTGACAATTGCATCCATGTATCATTCAGTTGCTCCAAATGTTCCATCACATGCCACAAAGTCACTACATCAAACGAGTTATCTTCATAGCTTTCCAATGCTCCTGGAGCATCAACCTGAATTCCAAAGTTATCGGCAGCAAATTTCCGCGCAGCGTCATTTTTCTCAATAGCTCTCACCCGCCATCCTTTCGACTGCATGGCATGAGCAAAATAGCCTGTACCTGTACCAATATCCAACAATAGTCCCCGACTAAGCCCTGAATGATGCTTAATGAGGTGCGCCTTGCTGATAAGCATATATTGTCTTACCCAATGGTAGACTTTATTCATCAGCCCTTTGTGTGTATTGCTGTGCGAAATATAGTCAGGAGAATCATAATAACGCCCTATTTCAGCCTCGCAAGGTGCATGCTGCGTAAAGATAAAGCCACAAGAGTCGCACATGTACACATCAAATGTCTCGCCTGTAGCATAATGATCTGTACACGTCATCAACTTCTGGAAATGTTTTTTTCCGCATAGCGGACATATATCTATTTTGAGTATATTCACTTTTATCCCTAATTTCCTGCAAATTAACAAATAAAATGTATACCTGCACCACTCCTTTAAAATCTTTTAAGAGTATACCTTACTATTAAAGAAAAAAAGTCCTGAATGGCAAAAAACCACCCAGGACATTGGTTTATTTCTTCATAAAAGATTTATAAAACTTCCTCACCTTTCAGTGTAGCCGAGCTTGAAGAAGTGATGCGCACGTTTACAAAATCACCAATACGGTGTGTTCCGCGGTTAAACACAACAACCTTGTTTTGCTCCGTACGGCCAAATAATTGTTCTTTCGAACGTTTTGACACGCCTTCTACCAGCACTTCGAATACCTTACCTACATCTTTGGCATTGCTTTCAGCCGACAGCTGATTCTGTAATTCTATCATTTCGTTCAAACGGCGGATTTTTATTTCTTCAGGAACATCATCCGGCAAATGCTTGGATGCATAAGTTCCGGGGCGTTCCGAGTACTTAAACATGAAAGCCGAATCATAGCCGCAAGCACGCATCAATGAAAGCGACATCTGATGATCTTCTTCCGTTTCAGAATGGAATCCGGAGAAAATATCTGTACTCAATCCACAGTCGGGAATGATACGGCGAATCGCCTCTACCCTTTCAAGATACCATTCGCGGGTATACTTACGGTTCATCAGTTTCAATATACGCGAGCTTCCGCTTTGAACCGGCAAATGAATATGCTTGCATACATTCGGCACTTCGGCAATAACGTGAAGCGTCTCATCGCTCATATCCTTAGGATGTGAAGTAGTAAAGCGTACACGCATGCCCGGAACAGCTTCGGCTACCGTACGCAACAACATCGGGAAAGTAATCACTTCGCCCTCTTTCTCGAATCTGTACGAATTGACATTCTGTCCCAGCAAAGTAACCTCCTTGTAGCCCTTCTGCTGCAAATCGCGCACTTCATTCAAGATACTTTCCACATCCCGGCTGCGCTCGCGTCCGCGTGTGTAAGGCACAATACAATAATGACAGAAGTTGTTACATCCGCGCATAATCGAAACAAAACCTGAAATGTGATTTCCACAAATACGCGAAGGAATTACATCACGATACGTTTCGGTTGTAGAAAGTTCCACATTGATTGCTTTCTCACCTGCCTCTACCGCTGCAATCAACTCTGGCAATGTAAGATAAGCATCAGGACCTGCTACCAGATCTACATGATGGTTTTCAATAAGGTCGTTCTTTACACGTTCTGCCATACAACCCAATACACCGACAATCAGGTGTTTACGTTTTTTACGCAGTGAATGGAAAAACTCCAGACGATTCAGGATTTTCTGCTCTGCATTATCACGTATAGAACATGTATTCATAAATACAGCATCCGCATCATCCAAGGACTCGCAAACATCATAGCCTGCCATTTTCATAATTGAGGCAATTACTTCACTGTCTGCCACATTCATCTGGCAACCATACGTTTCAATAAAAAGTTTTTTGCTCACGCAATCGGTCGCAGATTTAAAGTCTGCTCCCTCCATTTCTTTTACCATAAATTCTTCTTAATTATTTAATACTCTGCAAAGATAGAGCTTTCTCTATCAATAAAAAAAACAGGAGAAAAAGAGAAAATACGCATAATAGTTAATATATACTAATAAATAAAACAAAATAACGACTATAATGAAATATATTATCTCTTTTTACTTATTTTTTTTACGAAAAACATAGATTTTTTCATAGTTAAGGTTTAGGTTAAAAAAGATAAGGGGGGAGACAGCTGAGAAGCTCTCTCCCTTTTTAGTATCCATAACAATCCTCATTGTTTTTTGTTTATCCAACCATCCTTCTTCTTCCTCGCTTGGCTCTTATGCTGACATTTATTCAAATCTAACCGTAAATACCGACTGTGTCTTAAATGAGACAAAGCCTAGCCACATCTCTGACAAAGATTCTTCTTTTTTGTGCTGCATGTTTATCTAACGAATGATGTACAAAACAAATACCGTAAATTTATTTTCCAAAAGCCATTTGATATTTTAAACGAAAGCTTTTCAACAATTTATAAAATAATTTTTATCTTTGGAAATCTCTCATTCAATATATCTATATGGAAATAGTACAAATTATCATATTCATCGTTGCTATAGCATTTGCTATCACAATAGAAATGAAGAAACAGGCCCGAAAAAATGAAGTTTCTGATTCTATAGAACCGGACGAACAAACATCGGCTGATGATTCTCAAGAAGAATGGATACCTACGGACCTAAAAGATAACTTATGTAAAACAAACATTCAGGAAACTGAAGAGAAACACACACACCAACCTCAAAAAGAAAAAAAATCTATACGCATAAAAGGTAAAAGTGATGCCCGCAGAGCTTTTATCTATTCGGAAATATTCCAAAGAAAATATTGAAATACTAACTTGATAAACACATTTTTAATACTATGAGCTATTGTTACATCACAGCAGAAGAAGCTGCTTCATTAATCAAAAACGGGGAAATTATTGGCTTGAGCGGATTTACACCGGCAGGTAGCCCGAAAGCTGTTACAGCCGCACTGGCACGTATTGCAGAAAAAGAACATGCCGAAGGCCGCCCTTTCCAGATAGGACTTATTACAGGTGCTTCGACTGGCGATTCTTGCGACGGTGAGCTTACTAGAGCCAAAGCCATCCATTTCCGCGCTCCTTATACAACAAACAGTGATTTTAGAAAAGCTGTAAATGCAGGGGAAATCAACTATACAGATATTCATCTTTCACAGGTAGCACAGCGTATCCGTTCCGGATTCCTGGGACATATCAATACCGCAATAATCGAAGCTTGCGAAATAACAGAAGACGGACGGATTTATCTGACAGCCGGCGTGGGTATTACACCTACTGTAGCACGTCTGGCAGACAAAATTATCATCGAACTGAACGAAGCTCACAGCAAATCACTTATCGGTATTCACGATTTATACGAAATGGAAAGACCTCCTTTCCGCCGTCCTGTCCCGATTGTGCATCCCAGCGACCGTATCGGTTTGCCTTACATACAAGTAGACCCGGCAAAAATTGTAGGTATCGTTAAAACAAATATGAAAGATGAAGCCCGAGGTTTCCATGACCCAGACCCGATTACCGACAAAATCGGTCAGAACGTAGCCGACTTTCTGGCTGCCAACTTAAAAAGCGGTGTCATCCCTTCTACCTTCCTTCCTCTTCAGTCTGGTGTAGGAAACATCGCCAATGCCGTATTAAGCGCCTTGGGAAAAGATGCAAGCATTCCGCCTTTCGAAATGTATACGGAAGTTATCCAGAATTCAGTTATCAAGCTGATTAAAGAAGGACGCGTCAAATTTGGAAGTACTTGTTCGCTGAGCGTAACCAACGACTGCCTGGACGACATTTACGAAAATATGGACTTTTTCCGCCACAAACTGGTATTGAGACCTTCCGAAATATCAAACTGCCCGGAAGTTGTGCGCCGCATCGGTGTCATTACCATGAATACTGCCATCGAAGCTGATATCTACGGCAACGTAAACTCTACTCACATTTGCGGTACGAAGATGATGAACGGTATCGGAGGTTCAGGCGACTTTACCCGCAGTGCATACATTTCGATATTCTCGTGTCCGTCGACCGCTAAGGGAGGTTGCATCAGCTCTATCGTACCGATGGTTTCTCATCTGGACCACAGCGAACACTCGGTGAATGTAATCATTACCGAACAAGGTATTGCCGACCTGAGAGGCAAGAGTCCGATGGAACGTGCACAAGCTATTATTGAAAACTGTGCTCATCCGGATTATAAAAATCTGTTATGGGATTACCTCAAAATATCCAATAAGGGACAGACCAGCCACTGTCTGTCGGCTGCGCTGGGCATGCATCAGGTGTTCCTGAAAGACGGAGATATGCGACTCACTAACTGGGGCGACTTTACCCGATAAGTGACGTACATACTAGCACAAAATACGAAAGCGGAAGACTTGTTTCAACAACTGAAGTTATAAACAAGTTTTCCGCTTTTGTTATTAACATTGGTGATAACTTTATCAATAATATCCCTTTATATTAACTTTTCGTTGTAAAAAAAAGCGGTATCCTATTAACTTTCACTATCTTTGTAGGCCTATATATAATAGTATAAACTTATAAACAATATATTAACAATTTAGCATCGCTATGGAGTATAATTTCAGGGAGATCGAAAAGAAATGGCAACAAAGATGGGTAGAAAACAAAACCTATCAGGTGACCGAAGATGAATCGAAAAAGAAATTCTATGTACTTAACATGTTCCCTTACCCATCGGGAGCCGGACTACATGTAGGACATCCGCTAGGATATATAGCAAGCGACATTTATGCACGCTACAAACGCTTGAACGGCTATAATGTGTTGAATCCGATGGGATACGATGCATACGGACTGCCAGCAGAACAGTATGCTATCCAGACAGGACAGCACCCGGCTATTACAACGGTAAACAATATCAACCGTTATCGTGAACAGCTGGATAAAATAGGCTTCTGCTTTGACTGGAGCCGCGAAATCCGTACTTGCGACCCGGAATATTATCACTGGACACAGTGGGCATTCCAGAAAATGTTCAACAGCTTCTATTGCAACACTTGTGCAAAAGCAAAGCCTATTTCGGAACTGATAAAAGCCTTTGAAACCAAAGGTACAGAAGGTTTGGATGTAGCCTGCGGTGAGGAACTTTCGTTCACAGCTGAAGAGTGGAACAGCAAATCGGAAAAAGAACAGCAGGAAATCCTGATGAACTACCGTATTGCCTATTTGGGTGAAACAATGGTAAACTGGTGTCCGGCTTTGGGTACTGTTCTGGCTAACGATGAAGTTGTAGACGGTGTTTCCGAACGTGGCGGTTATCCTGTAGTACAGAAAAAAATGCGTCAGTGGTGCTTGCGGGTTTCGGCTTATGCACAGCGCTTACTGGACGGACTGGACAACATCGACTGGACCGATTCACTGAAAGAAACTCAGCGCAACTGGATTGGCCGTTCGGAAGGTACTGAAGTGCGCTTCAAGGTAAAAGACAGCGATTTGGAATTCACCATCTTCACTACCCGTGCCGATACAATGTTTGGTGTAACCTTCATGGTACTGGCTCCGGAAAGCGAACTGGTTCCGGCACTGACAACAGAAGCTCAGAAAGCTGAAGTAGAAGCTTATCTGGACCGCACCAAGAAACGTACTGAGCGCGAACGTATCTCAGACCGCCGCGTAACAGGTGTATTCAGTGGCTCGTATGCTATCAATCCATTCACAGGCGAAGCTGTTCCTGTTTGGATTAGCGACTATGTACTGGCTGGTTATGGTACAGGTGCCATCATGGCTGTTCCTGCTCACGATAGCCGCGACTACGCTTTTGCCAAACATTTTAACCTGCCTATCGTACCGCTGGTAGAAGGTTGCGACGTGAGCGAAGAAAGCTTCGATGCTAAAGAAGGTATCGTATGCAACTCTCCAAAGGCTGGTATAACACCTTATTGCGACCTGACCCTTAATGGACTGACTATCAAGGAAGCAATTGCCGCAACCAAGAAATACGTGAAAGAGCACAACATGGGACGTGTGAAAGTGAACTACCGTCTGCGTGATGCTATTTTCAGCCGTCAGCGTTATTGGGGAGAACCGTTCCCAGTATATTACAAAGACGGTATGCCTTACATGATTGACGAAAGCAAGCTCCCTCTGGAATTGCCTGAAGTAGCTAAATTCTTGCCTACCGAAACGGGTGAGCCGCCATTGGGACATGCTACTAAATGGGCTTGGGACGTAGAAAAAGGTGAAGTTGTAGAAAACTCTCTTATCAACAATACTACAATCTTCCCGCTCGAACTGAATACAATGCCTGGTTTCGCCGGCTCTAGTGCTTACTACTTGCGCTATATGGACCCACGCAACCACAACGCGCTGGTTTCTGAAAAAGCTGACCAGTACTGGCAGAATGTAGACTTGTATGTGGGAGGTACAGAACATGCTACAGGTCACTTGATTTATTCACGTTTCTGGAATAAATTCTTGTTCGACTTGGGAGTAAGTGTAAAAGAAGAACCGTTCCAGAAACTGGTAAACCAAGGTATGATTCAAGGTAGAAGTAACTTTGTTTACCGTATCAAAAATACCAATACATTCGTATCCCTGGGACTGAAAGACCAGTATGAAGTAACTCCGCTCCACGTAGACGTAAATATCGTATCGAACGATATTCTGGATGTGGAAGCATTCAAGAACTGGAGACCGGAATACAACAATGCCGAATTTATCCTGGAAGACGGTAAATACATCTGTGGATGGGCTGTTGAAAAGATGAGTAAATCCATGTATAACGTAGTGAACCCCGACATGATTGTAGACCGTTACGGTGCTGATACACTCCGTATGTACGAAATGTTCCTGGGTCCGGTTGAACAGTCTAAGCCATGGGATACCAACGGTATAGACGGTGTACACCGCTTCCTGAAGAAACTGTGGTCATTGTTCTACAGCCGTACAGATGAATTCCTTCCTGTAGATGCTGAGCCATCAAAAGAAGAACTCAAGGCATTGCACAAACTGATTAAGAAAGTAACAGGAGATATTGAAACATTCTCTTATAACACTTCTATCAGTGCATTCATGATTTGTGTGAACGAACTGACCAGCCTGAAATGCAATAAAAAAGCTATTCTGAATGAGCTGATAGTACTGATTGCTCCTTTCGCACCTCACTTGGCCGAAGAACTGTGGGAAGCTTTAGGAAACAACGGTTCGGTTTGCGATGCACAATGGCCGGTTTGCAACGAAGCTTATCTGGTAGAAGACAGCGTAAAATATACCATTTCATTCAACGGAAAAGCACGTTTTACTTTGGAATTCCCTGCTGATGCCGACAATGAAACCATTCAGAACACTGTTATGAACGACGAGCAGGCACAGAAATGGATAGAAGGTAAAACTCCGAAGAAAGTAATTATCGTTCCGAAGAAGATTGTGAACATCGTACTTTAAATGTCTGCTGAATGGAAGCACTTTTAAAGAAAAAGTTAGGCCGGGAGTCGAGAGACTACCTGGCCATTACTTTCGGACTCATCTGTTATGCAATTGGCTGGGCTGCTTTTTTGCTGCCTTACCAAATTACAACAGGAGGAGTAACAGGTATTGCAGCTATTATTTATTATGCAACAGGACTGGAAATACAGGTTTCGTATTTCATCATTAATGCCATATTTATGGGATTTGCCCTGAAAATACTGGGTCCGAAATTCAGCATAAAGACCATTTATGCCATATTCATGCTTACGTTCCTGCTCTGGTTTTTCCAGATGATTCTCAAAGACAGCGAAGGCAACCTTCCTCAACTATTGGGCCCTGGACAAGACTTTATGGCCTGCGTAATAGGTGCCGGTTTATTGGGATTTGGAATCGGTATCGTATTCTGCAACAATGGAAGTACTGGCGGTACAGACATCATAGCCTGGATAATCAATAAATACAAAGATATTACGCTGGGACGGATGATGATGTATTGCGATATTATCATTATTTCATCCTGCTATTTTATTTTTCACGACTGGCGTCGTGTCTTGTTCGGCTTCTGCGTACTGTTTATTATGAGTATCGTTATCGACTATGTTATCAACAGTACCCGACAATCGGTTCAATTCCTTATCTTTTCGAAAAAGTATAATGAAATAGCTGAAGGAATTGCCACACAGGTAAACCGTGGTGTGACTCTTTTGGACGGACAAGGCTGGTATAGCAAACAGGAAATCAAAGTAGTAGTGGTGCTGGCCAAAAAAAGCGAAATGCTGGATATTTTCCGCCTGGTGAAAGATATCGACCCTAATGCGTTTATTTCGCAAAGTAACGTTGTTGGTGTCTACGGAGAAGGATTTGATAAACTGAAAGTTAAATAACCGGAAGTAGCAGATTCTGAAAAAGAGATTGCAAAGGATTTTGTATAAAGTTCTTTGTAATCTCTTTTTTATTTTACAGTTTGGTCTTCGGGATTAATTCTTTACTTTTGTATATCTGAAAATTAAAGAATACATTAATTTATGAAGAAATTAGTTTTTTCAACCAATAACGCTCATAAATTGGAGGAAATTAGAGCTATATTGGGTGATAAAGTGGAAATCCTGAGTCTGAATGATATTAACTGCCATGCAGATATTCCTGAAACAGCCGATACACTGGAAGGCAATGCAGAATTAAAAGCAGCGTATATCTATACAAATTATGGTTTGGACTGCTTTGCTGACGATACAGGCTTGGAGGTTGAAGCATTGAATGGCGCACCAGGTATTTATTCGGCCCGGTATGCGGGTGGTGAAGGCCATGATTCGGAAGCGAATATGAAGAAGTTACTAACTGAAATGGCTGGAAAAACAAACCGTAATGCACAGTTTAGAACTGCTATCTGCTTAATTGAAAAAGGAAATAAACATTTGTTCGAAGGAATCGTAAAAGGTCAGATTATTGAAGCCAAACGTGGTAATTCCGGTTTTGGATACGATCCTGTATTTATTCCCGAAGGATACAATGAAACATTTGCTGAAATGGGAAATACGGAAAAAAATAAAATCAGCCACCGTGCCCGTGCTGTAGCTGCACTATGTGAATATCTGCAAAACGAAGAACAAACGGCATAAAATAAAAAAAGGAGTACCGCTGTACTCCAACCTTTGTTAACCTTAAATCTAATAC
>ENA-UOJO01003719-UOJO01003719.1-human-gut-metagenome-genome-assembly--contig:-P57-NODE-3719-length-14071-cov-171.601170_pt1 | contig 14071 bp, 10 predicted proteins | sample MGYA00242351_ERZ723898 | MGnify/ENA metagenome assembly ERZ723898 | reverse complement strand
TGTCAAGCTGGCGGTATTATTCACCCGTAAAATCAAACCTCTGTCCGTCAAAGTCAGCATCGGTCATGTGCTCCAACTTTGCAATGGTGCCGTTTGCCAGCCGCCGCATTTCCGTGTCCATGTCCGGCAGGGCGGTCAGCATCCGCGCCATCGTTCGGCGGCGGTCAGAGGTGTGGTACATACAGATCAAATTTTCTTCTTCCACGCTGAAATTCATGGTCAGACCTCCATTTCATGTTGTTTGCTGCGGGCCGCTGCCTTTTTCGGGCTGGCGGCCTGTTTTGTTTCGGAAAGCTGCTTGCGGACGGAAGCACGGGGCTTGCGGATGCCCCTGTCCCGGTTCTCCTTTTTGTCAACCAGCGCATAGATGCCGAAACGGTCTTTTACGCTGGACAGATGTAAAGATTTATACGGCAGCATGGCAAGCAGCTGGTCCGTGTCCCGGCTGGATGCCAGTTTGGTAAAATAGGGCGATACCTCCACCATAAAATGATTCTTGTCCGGGCTGTTGGGAGCAGCCAGACGCTTCATATCGGCTACGATACGCTGGGCCTCGGCCTCGATCAGCCCAGTGTGCAGTGCCGCAAGATGTTCTTTGAAATCACCGGGCCGTGCCGGTTCTCGACTGCGCTGCTCCTGCCGGATGGCCGCTTGCAGAAGTTCCGGGTCACGGGGCTGCATTTCATACCGCACGAACTCCCCGAAATATTTGTCCGGGCGGCTGTCGAAATGCTCTTTGGGGCCAATCTCCCGCATCCCGCTTTCGTAGATCAGACGATTGGCACCCACGGGCAGGGCGACTTCCCGGATGTGCTGGAAGTGCTGCTGATAGTCCAGTTCATACAGATTGCCTTGCACGGTTCCGTTGGCCGCGCCGGTCAGCTCCACCGCATAGGCAAGAATCCTGTCATGGGTCTGTTCGCCGCAGAATTTCCATGTGTTGTAGGCTTGCGTGTCTTTGAGCAGCACGTCCCGTTCCCGGAAGCAGAATGTTCCAGAAGGCCGGGACAGCCACAACAGCAGCTTATCTTCCGGCTGGTCGCTGCGGGCGGCCTCCCGCAGCATCTTGATGTCATAGGCAAAATCGCTCTGATAGTATGCGGTGTTCTGGTGCATAATGGCTTCCAGCGCAGCGATCACATCCATATTTTCAAATTTTTGCACGGCTTATACCTCCAATTCCTTTGTCTTTTCCCGTGGCGGCGTTTGCTTGCTCTGCTCCTTTTTTGCGGCATCCAGCTGTGCCCGGATGGACGGCTTTTTCGGTTTTGCGGCGCGGGACTTCTTGGCTTTCGGTGCCTTTTCCTCGGCCTTGACTGCGGCGGCAAGGTCCGTCAGAGAAATTTGTTCTCCGGCCTTTGCTTTGGCCTCCAATTCGCCCAGAGAGGGCGCATTGTTCAGCACGCCATCAATCATATTTTCGTTTTGTTCGGTGGAAAGTTCTGCGGTGCGCAGCGGATTTTCCCGCAAGAACTCCGGCACCTGCTGGAAGCCCACACTGTCGCAGTAGTGGGCGGTGTCCTGCCCATTCTGGTGCAGCACCACCACATCCGAAACAGACAGCGAGTGTCCCTTGAAATCTGCCGGATAGTCCACATTGAATGTGCGGTAGATGTCCTCCAACGTGGTGCCAGCAGTCAGCGGCGCGGCGTATACTTCCGTATAGTTGGCCTTGTCCACGGTCAAACCGGCAGCCTGCAGGCGGTCGTAGGGCTCAAAACGGTAATCGCGGGTGGAATCTTCATTGCGCAGCTGGTAGATGGAAAAGCTGTCCTGCTGCGGTGCCTCAAAGCCTGCCGCTGCGTATTCCTCTACGGTCATTCCGGCAGCAGCCGCTTCCTGCGCGATCTCGGCCTGCACCTGTGCCTTGTAATCCTGCAAGCTCTGGTCAAAGTCAGCCAGCTTGGGCGGTTCCGGCAAGTTATACTGGCCTTGGTTAAGCAGCGGGCGGCAGTCCTGCACATAGGCCACAACAGTGTTGTAATAGGCAGCCTGTTCCGGCGAAATGTTCTGTTCCTCCCGCAAAGCGGCGGTGGCTGCCTGCTCCATGGCCGAAAGATTGCAATGTTGTTTGAGGTACGGGATAAACTCGGTCAGCACCATTTCCCGCTCTGCCTTGTCTTGTTCCCACGCTTCCGGGCCTTTGTTGTGCAGAACAAAATTTTTCCAGTTCTCGTCCTTGGCGTAGTATTCGTGGTAGTTCTGGATATGCTGAACCAAAGAACCCTCTCCGTCACCAAAATCCTGCCGTCCCTCGTAGTTGTCGGGCTGGCCGTTCAGGGTAAAATCAATACGGAATGCGGTCTTGTCGTACCAGCCGCCCGTGTAGCCGTCCTTTTCCCGGTCCGTGTGCTGGGCGGTGTCCAGTTCTTCAAAGACGCGGTTTGCCACGGACAGCGGCATGATTTCGCCGTCCTGCAGCTTGTCACTTTCACTCCACAGAATCGTGACCGTGGGCTCTACGGCAGGGTCTGGAATTTTAACAGGTTCGGGAATTTCGTTGGCCTTTTCTGCGGCCTCTTGGAATGCCGCTAACTTATCGCCCAACAGAACTTCCGACACTGCGGCTGTCTGCCCCAACAGATTAAGCGCTTCCTGCCCGGCATCCGGCAGGGTCAGACCGGGCGCGTCCAACTGCCCGCCGTCCAGAGCTTTATTGTCCGGGCCATACAGGGTGTAGTCATAGCCGGAATCACAGGTCTGGATGAACAGGGTACTGCCGTTGTCCAGCGCAAATGCGGCTTCCTGTGCAGTGGAAAGTTCTGTTTCCCGCTGCTGGCGCAGTTCTGCCAGATGTTCGTCCAGTGCGGAGATCAGTTCATGGGCCGTATTGCGGATAATTTCCAGAGAGGCTTTCAACTCGGCCAGTTCCCGGCCCGAACTCCACCCGGCCACATAACCAAAGGAATACTCGGATGTGTCCAGCCCGTAGTGCTGACAGACCGCATAGGCCACGCTTTCGGCCTGCACCTCGCGGGTGCGGCTGTCCGGGCGGTTAGACTGTTCCGGGTCGTTGGGGTCGATGGCGTGTAGCTTGGCATGGGCGATCTCATGGATGGCCGTCTTGATGGTCTGTAACTGGCTCATACCCTCTTGGATGGCAATGCGGTTGTCGAGCAGATGAAAGTAACCGTGCGCCCCGCCCTCGATGTCCTCAAACCCGATGGGCACCGGGGAAGTCTGCTCCAATGCCTTGAAAAAATCTTGATAGTCCTGCACGCTGCCGGACAATTCATCCACGGCAATGGATGGAAGTGGTTCGCCCTCGGTCTGGCTGACATCGAACACGGACACCACCTTGAAGGCCGGAATCTGCACCGTCTTTTCCTCGGTCAGCGGCTTGCCGTCCTTGTCCAGAATCGGCTTGCCCTGTTCGTCCAGCTTTTCCATCTTCTGCTTGACCTTGTACGGCGCAGGAGCAAGGATTTTGATGCCTTTTTCGCCTTTCTTTACGGTGCGGTGGAACGTGTCTTTCCACTTGTTGAAGCCCGCCACCAGTTGTCCGCCCTGCATGGCAATCAGCAGGGTGTTGTTGAAGCTGTAATTGTGGAATTTTGCCATCGTGGTGAGGTAGGCTTTGTAGCGGTCGCTGTCGAACAACTGCTGAATGCCTGTTTCCAGCCGGTCCGTGATTTCTTTCATCCGTTCTGCGCTGTCTTTGCCGTTCAGGATAATGGGAATAACTTTCTGCTGTTCTGTTGTGGACTGCACCGGCGGTGGGATGTTGGCCGCATCCCGCAGGATTTCCGATGCAGGAAAAGACAGCACCCGGTATTCCTCTGGCACAGGCTGGCCTTCGTGGACTTTCTGCCACGCATCCCCGCTTTTGACAAGGTAGCCGTACTCGGTAAACACGCCCTGCTCCTGCTGGGCCACATACCGGCCGAACTGCGCCGTGTCGATGCCGCCTTTCCATTCTTCCGGCATATCCACCATGCCGGAGCGATTCAGGTAGTAATCTCCTAGCTGGGCAGGCCCGTGCACATCCGGCAGATGCACATAGTAGTCCACGTTTTCGGGAAAGTCGGTGATTCTCCCGATGCTGAAAAGCTCACTCTGCGGGGCTTGCAGGGCGGCGTTCAGCTCTGCGCGTTCCCCGGTAGAGAGTGTTTCCAGTCGTGATGCCAGAAAGTTCAGTTCGTCCACATTGGATGCCAGTACCATGTTGTAGGGAATCGCAAAACGCTTTTCTTCCTCGGCAAAGTAGCCGGAAATGAAAAGGCCCTGCGGATTATCGGACGAAATGCCGATTTGCCGCAGGGCCGCTTGTACCTGTTCGGTTGTAGTGGGCAGGTCCAGCCAGACGCCATCCCTGCCTTGCTGCTGCCGATTTTGCAGCTGGATGGAAAATAATTCGCTCATTTGGTCACACTCCTTTTTTGCTATCCTACGGATAGAGAGAGCCGGTTATGGCAAAATGAATGCTTCACCTTACCATAACCGGCCCTCGTATTTTTGCCTTACTCTTTGCGCTCTACCCGGTAATTGACGTACTTGCCTCCCGTATCTGCTAGAAGCACCGTTGCATCATAGGTTTTGCCTGTTTTCTCGGAGTAGAGGCCCTTGACCTTTGCCTTACCGTTTTTGAGCAGAGCAGCGGCGATCTTCGGTGTGAACGCCTTTTTGCGCTGCTCAAAGAAGCGGTCATTCTTCCACATCACGAACTGACAGCTACGATTCCCGCAGTAGAAGTTTTTCTTGCCCTCATAGACGTTTTCACTGCACCGGGGACACTTGCCGATAATAACCCGTTCCGACTGGAACAGGTTTTGCTTATCTGCACTGATACAAGAATAGGTCTTGACCAGCTGACGCACCTGCGCTTCAATTTCGGCCATGAACTCGTCCGGGTCTGCATTGCCCTTGGCAATCTCGGTCAGACGGTTTTCCCATTCAGCAGTCAGAGCGGGAGAGGTCAGGCTTTCCGGCAGAACCACCGCCAGATTGATGCCGTCCTTGGTGGGGACAAGCTGTTTGCCCTTGCGCTGCACAAAGCCCATTTGCACCAGCTTTTCCAGAATCGCGGCGCGGGTGGCGGGTGTGCCCAGCCCCTTGCGTTCTGCATCTTCAGGCATATCTTCGGCCCCGGCCCGCTCCATTGCTGACAGGAGCGTATCTTCGGTGTAGGCTTTCGGCGGGGACGTGAAGTGTTCCGAAACGTTAGCCGTCACGGAAGAGTTCTGTCCCTCGGCCAGTTCCGGCAGGGTGTTCAGCACTTCTTCCTCGGTATCTGCTTTCAGGGTGGAGCGGAACCGCTGGTCGATTTCTTTCCAACCGGGAACAAGCACCGTCTTTCCCTTGGCGGTGAACTCATTTCCTGCACAGGAAAATACCGCAGTCACGGTTTCGTACTCATGGGGCGCGGCTATCGCGCAGAGCAGTTTGGAGCAGACAAGGTTCATCAGCTTGCATTCACTCTCGGCAAGACCAGTGAAACCCTGCTTTACAAATTCGGACGTGGGGATGATGGCGTGGTGGTCCGATACCTTTTTGCTGTTCAGAATCCGGCCCACTTCCGGGGTCAAGTCAAGCCCTTGGGCAAAGGGCAGCAGCCCCAGAAGGTCAGACACAAGATGTTGTGCTGTCTGGCCCATATCCTCGGTCAGATATTGGCTGTCGGTGCGGGGATAGGTCAGCAGTTTCTTCTCGTAAAGATGCTGGGCATAATCAAGGGTCTGCTTTGCCGTAAATCCGAACAGGCGGTTTGCCTCCCGCTGCAATGTAGTCAGGTCATAGAGCTTGGGCGGCTGTTCTGTCTTTTTCTCCCGCTTGACAGAAGTACAGACGGCAACTGCACCCGTGCATTTTTCTTTGAGAGAATTTGCGGTTTCTGCATCCGAAATGCGCCCACTGTCCGCTTTCAAGCTGCCGGACTGGATGCCGACCGTGTAATACTTTTCTTTTTGGAAGCGCAGAATTTTTGCATCCCGGTCCACCAGCATTTTCAGTGTCGGGGTCTGCACCCGGCCCACCGTCAGGGTCTTATGGTACAGCACCGAAAACAACCGCGTTGCATTGATGCCCACCAGCCAATCCGCCTTTGCACGGCAGAGGGCCGATTGATACAGAGCATCATAATCCGAATCCGGGCGCAGGTTTGCAAAGCCCTCCCGGATAGCGGCATCCTCCATGCTGGAAATCCAGAGCCGCTTCACAGGTTTCGTGCAGCCGGCCATTTGGTAGACGAAACGGAAAATCAGTTCTCCCTCCCGGCCTGCATCGGTCGCGGCGGTCACACTGTCCACATCCGGGCGGTTGAGCAGAGAGCGCACAATTTCAAACTGCTGTTTCTTTTCGTCCGGGACAATGAACTGCCACGGCTGGGGCAGGATGGGCAAATCTTCATACTTCCACTTGCAGTATTTTTCATCGTACTGGCCCGCTTCCGCAAAGGACACCAGATGCCCGATGCACCAGCTGACAAGATACCCGCCGCCCTGCCAGTAGCCGTTTTGCTTTTCAGTGGCCCCGATCACGGCGGCGATGCTACGGGCCACACTGGGCTTTTCGGCGATCACCAGCTGAAAGCTCATGTTTCGTCCTCCTGTCCGTCCTCCGAATGAATCTCGATTTCAGCCGGTTCCTCGTCTGCATCCTCGTCCTCGCCAAAATCGTATTCGTCCAGATCATCGTGCCCGGTGGTGTCGGTCTTGGGTTTGCGGAACTTGAAATAATAGAGGGCCGCGCCGCCGCCCGCCAGAGCCAGCGCCAGCAGAATCATCAGACTGCCCATGTTGGATTTCGGCTTTTCCTGCGGCGTTTCGGTGTCGGTTTTCACAGCTTCCGGGGCCGTGCAGCTCCGCAGGCTCTTTTCACACAAGGGGCAGTTTTCGTTCACGTTTCCTGCCTCACATTTCACCGTGCAGGTGCAGACCTCGGTGGTCTGCGGTTCTTCATCCAGCAGGGCCAGCAAGTCGGCATCGTCCACTTGGTTCAGAAAGTGGACAGAAGTTTCCTTGTCCTCATTGGCACGGTCAATCAGGATGTAAAAATAATTCCCGGCCTTGGTGGTCACTGTGATAAGCTGCTTGTCGCCGTAAAAGTCATCCACCAGTGTTGCATTGCCCTTGGGCGTGATAGGTACACCCTCCGGCTCCATGCCGCCAGTGGTAGTTTTCTCGTCCAGAATTTCCGGCAGAGGTTCCGGGGCAGGGTCAGAGCCGCTTGCAAAAGCGGGCATGGAGAACGAACAGAGGCAGAGCAGGATAGCCAGCAGTCCGGCAGCGAAGCGGTTCCAGTTGTCAGGTTTCATCGGCGGCATCCTCCTGTTTGTGGTACGGGGTGACAGTGGGTGCAGCGTTCAGCGCACCGCTGCGCAGAAAAGCCGCAAACTCGTCCGGCTTCATATTCATGCTGCGCACCAGCTGAATGATCTGCAAGTTTTCCTGTTCGGTTTTTGCAGCCTCCAGTTCTTTCAACTGCTGCTGGTATTCAGAGATTTTTTCTTTGAGCCGTTCGATGTCGCGCTCAATGCGGGAAAGTCTTTTTGCCATACAAAATCCTTTCTGGCGTCACGGTAAACGCCCATAGCTGTAAAAATGTTCCTGCCAATATTTTGAGTTGAGGTTTGTGTAAGAGATAGGGTCGCCGCAGTGCAGCATGATGGAATTGCCCACATAGATACCGCAATGGCTCACGCCGGGGGTATCGTAGGTTCCCTTGAAAAACACAAGGTCGCCCGGTTTGACCTGCGCCGTCGAAACAGGAGTACAGAGGTTGTAAAGGCCCTGTGCGGTCTGGCGGCCCACGTTCCAGCCGGAGTGATTCAGCACCCACGAAATGTAGCCGCTGCAATCAAAGCTGGTGCTGGGCGAACTGCCGCCCCACACATACGGGTAGCCGATGTACTTGGTGGCTTCCTCCATCATGGCGGCAAACTTATCATCTTTGAGGGCTTCCGGGGGAATGTCGTAATAGGTGGGCTGCTTGATGGTGGACGCATTGGGGTACTGTGCCTGCCCGAACAAATCCGGCCGGTTGCCCAGCGTGCGCATATAGAGCGAATAAGCACTGAGTTGTTCTTCGGTCAGCACTTCCACGGGCAAATGGGACAAATCCTTGTTCTTCAGCTTGACCGTGCAGATGTAGTATTCATACGGTTCTTGGTAGGTGATAACTTGCGGCACACCATACGGGCCAATAATGACCATCATTTTTGTACGGTAACGTATCTGCATGGTCACGGTCTCGGTCAGGATGTACTGCTTTTCAAAGAGCATTTCAAGTTCGCCCTGCACCTCGGCCAATGTAAAAACGCCATCATGGAGCGCGGACAAAATCGAGATCAGCACATAGGGGTCATGCTCGATTTCGTCCAGATAAAAATGGTATTCATCGTAGTTGTGGGTGGCCTCGTAGGTGTCGAGATACCGTTGCAGTTTTTGTTCCAGCTTGGCGTAGGCTTTCTCTGCACCCAGCATATCCTTGTCCTTGGAAAAGTAAGAGGATGCCGTCACGCCGGTTCCAGCGGTGCCCGCCATCACGGTGCAGGACTGCAAACCCGTTATCAGGAGCAGAGCCAGCAGACCGAACACCGCCACGATCAGAATGGTTTTCCAGTTCTGGGCAGCAAATTCGGCCACCCGTTCGCCGCCTTCGGCTGCCAGCTTTGTTACCCGGAAACCATTTTCTGCGGTAGTGGCTGCACCCTGTGCGGCGGCTTGTCCGGCCTGCCGTGCAGCTTTGGCGTACTGTTGCTTGATACGCTGTTTCTGCCACATCCGGGAAATGGGATTGCTGGCGGACTGCGCGATCTGCGGATTGTCCCGCAAAGATTTCTGGTAAAAGTATTCTGCATTGGCAGACATGAGCTGACGCTCTGCCTTTTCCACGGCCTTGTAGGGCTTCATCTTGTGGTGCCGGATGCCGCTGCGGATGACCTTGGCGGTCTGATGCTCCACCAGTTCTTCACCCTTGTGGCCGCCCTCCACGCCCACATTTTCGTGTTCGACCTCGTGGATTTTTCCGTGAGCGAACAGCAACGCTTCCGATAGCGGGCGGCTGGCCGGGTTTGGTTTCAGGCTGGGCGGGCCTTTGTCCTGCTGCTCAAAGCGCAAGGTGGATTTTGCCTTTCCGCTGACAGCATCGTAGACTTTTCCCTTGACCGGGACACGCTTTTTGGGCAGAGCAGCGCGGGCCGCATCCAGCTTGTCGGCTTTCGCTTCCGCCTTTTGGATGTACGGCTGCAACGCCGGGTCTGCCCGTTCTTCTTCGGTCAGTTCCAGACGGGCGGCGGAACGGTGCAGACCATCTTCACTCTCGGCGGTTTCCGCAGCTTGTTTGGCTTTTTTCTTTGCCTTGTGCTTGTCCTTTACGTCCTCGGTGCGTTCCAGTATTTTTTCGGTCTTGCCCTCGGAATCCGTAGAATAATCCTGTTCCGCCTCCCGGCTGGAAACGTTCTCCACAGTGCCGTCCGCCTGATTTTCTACCACCAGACCGTCACGGGTCATGGTCTGGGTGACTTTGGCTTTTGCCTGCAATTCTTTCAAAGTTCTTCACCTCCCATCGGACAGCGGCCCGTTTCAATGTCCGCAATGTATTTGAGAATCGGGAACACCTGCGGCGGCGAAACTGCATTGCCCAGTGTTTTCATCCGCTTGCTGCGGTTCGGCACATCTTCGGTCAGGCGCGGGATGTCGGCGGGTTCTTCGGCCCAAAGGGAATGTCCGTCCATTTGCGCGGGAAACCCATCAGCCACTCTACCCAGTCCGGGTTGAGGTAGGGCCTTTCCAGCGTGGTGGGGGTCATGCGGTAGACCACATGGGAAAGCCGCGCCGTCCACGCCTTGCCGTCCTTGTTCATCTTGCGGTAGCTGCCGTTCGCAGAGATTTGGACGTCCAGTCCCTTGCCCACATCCCCGGTGTCGCTGGCAAGAGGTGTTGGCAGAAGAACCGATGATGAATACCCGTTTCCGTTCGTGCCACGCGCCAACGGCAGCAGCAGGTAATACGAAAACCCGAACATCGTAACCTGCCTGCTCCAAGTCAATGAGCGTTTTGTCGAGCCCCATACGGAGGAAGCCAGCAACATTTTCTCCAAGCACCCAACGGGGCTGCAATTCCCGGATAACCCGCAGCATTTCGGGCCACAGGTAGCGTTCATCGTGGAAGCCGCGCTGCCGCCCTGCGGTGGAGAACGGCTGGCACGGGAAGCCACCTGAAATGAGGGTGACGGTGCGAAGTCCTGTTTTTTCAAAGAAAGCCTCCTTTGTTACGGTGGTGATGTCCTGAAAGCGGGGCACCTCCGGCCAGTGGCTTGCCAGCACAGCGGCGGGAAACGCTGCCCACTCGCATTGACAGACAGAGGTGAACCCCGCTGCTTCCGCGGCAAGGTCGATGCCGCCGATGCCGGAAAACAAACTGAAATGCGTTAGGCTCATAGCTCCACCACCTCGCTGAGCCGGGTGGTCATGATTTTATAGAGCTGGGTGTTTTTCGGGATGGGGTTGGAAAACGGAAGCACCACATTTTCAAAAATCAGCAGTCCTTCGCCCGGTTCGGAATTGTCAATGTACTTCTGCTGGTCTGCGGAGAGGTTCAGCCGTTCCGAAAGGATTTTGCGGTCGCCGGATGCCTGATTCAGCAGCGTGATGAAGTCGCTGTTTTCCAGAATGTTCTCGATCTCCGGGGAAGAAAGAAGGTCCTTCACATTCTGGGTGGCGCCCGTGGGCACGCCGCCCCATTTGCGGAAGCGTTTCCAAATCTCGGCACTGTACGCAGCGGTCTGTTCCTCTTTCAGGAGTAAGTGGAACTCGTCTGCAAAATACCATGTGGCGCGGCCCTGACTGCGGTTCTGGGTGACACGGCCCCATATCTGGTCTTGGATAATGAGCATCCCCAATTTTTTTAACTGCTTGCCTAACTCTTTGATGTCAAAGGCCACAAGCCGGTTGTGGATGTCCACATTCGTTTTGTGATTAAACACATTCAGCGAGCCGGACACATACAAGTCCAATGCCTGCGCTACCCGGTCCGCTTCCGGCAAGTGCTGGTCGAGCAGGGCTTGGTGGAGGTCAGACAAAATCGGCATATTCTCCGGGCAGGGATTCGCCAGATAGGGGCGGTAGATGGCTTTCACGGCACGGTCTATCACGGTGCGTTCAATCGCTTCCAGACCTGTTTTGCCGCCCATGACCAGCTCACAGAACGACAGCACAAAATCCGACTTCAAGGCCAGCGGGCTGTCATCTTCGGAATAATTCAGGTTGATGTCCAGAGGATTCACATAGTCCTTGCTGGTGGGCGAAAGTTTGATGACCTGCCCATGCAGCCGCTTGACCAGCGGGTAATACTCGGCCTCTGGGTCTGAAATAAAAATATCGTCAGCAGTCGTTAAAAACACACTGACGATTTCAGACTTGCAGCTCATGGATTTGCCGCTGCCGGGCGTACCCAGCTTTAGGCCGTTGGGACACCGGGCCTGCTTGCGGTCCAGCATGATCATGTTGTGGGATTTTGCGTTGATGCCGTAGTACATGGCCGCACCGCTCTGGAAAAGCTCCTGCGTGACAAAGGGCACGAACACCGCCACGTTGGAGGTGGTAAGGCTGCGCTGAATCTTTATCTGATTGATACCCAGCGGCAGGCTGGACACAAGGCCCTGCTCCTGCTGGTAGTCCAGCCGGACAAGGGAACAGTTGTACTTCTGGGCCACACCTGCCGCTTGGAACACATCGTTGCCCAGTTTTTGCTTGGTGTCGGCCACATTCAGCACTAAAAAAGTCAGCATGAAAAGCCGTTCGTTCCGGGTCTGCAATTTGTTCAGCAGCTTTTTGGCGTCCTCGCCGTAGGTGGCAAGGTCGCTGGGCAGGATGTCCATGTCGTACCCGGAACGGACAGCCTTTTTCTGCTCCTGAATCTTCATGGCGTCAAGGTCTGTGATCTTCCGCTTGATGGTTTTGATGGCCTCGGTCTGGTCGATGGCCTGCACATGGAGATTGACGAGAATGCCGCTTTCCGTTTTGAGGAAGTCGGCCAGCATTTCATCCGAAAGTTCCGGCGCAAGGATTTGTAAAAAGCTCACAGCTCCATATTTGCCGCCCAGTCCAAAAGTCTTGGCCGTGCCGAAGCAGAGGGAGGACGGGGCCACAAAATCCTTAGTGGACAGGCCGGAGGGCGCCAGCCAGTCCCAGTCAAAGCGGAACGGTTCCCCGTCCGGGTGGAAGATGCCGTGCAGAACTTCCAAACGCTCCTGCCCGTCCATGACGTGCGCCACGCAGCCCATAGTCTTGAAGTAGCCCAGCAGGTCAAGGCCAATGCGGGTCAGCCGAGCCCGCGCAGTTTTCAGGCTGTCGGCCTCGATGGTGAACGTCAGGTACTTGGTTTTCACAATGCCGTTGTTGCCGCTGGCAAGCTGCTTTTGCAGGATGGCGGTGTACTCGGCGCGGATGTCGTCAAAATCATCCCCCTGCGGTGCGATCTCAAAACTTTTTGCGTACTGCACCGGGTCAACCTTGCGATTCAAAAACGAAAGCTGCACATGGATGGAAGCATCCACATAGTTGTACAGGTCGCACAGGTGTTCAAAGATGGCGGTTCTTGTTTCCGGCTGGGCCAGCTGATAACTGATGTCCTCAAAGGCAATGCACTTGGAGAATGTGCGTCGGTCAATGCGGCACACACCGTCCGGGTAGATGGCCTCATACGGGATGGTGGCCTGTGCCGTGCGGGGCTTGCCGTCACCCTTGTACTTGCGGATAACGGCATCAATTTCTTTTTTCTGGGCGCGGGTGAGCTTTTTGGGCTTTTCGGTTTCGCGGGGTATCGTTTTTCTGGACAATGGCCTTTACCTCCTGTTCCATTTGGTATTGCCGCACAAGGGCGGCGTAAGCATTGTTGGTCTGATAGGGCCTTTCCTTGGGACGGATAAAGCAGCACTGAATCATTTGCTGAATCACCACTTCAAGGGGCTGGCCGTGCCGCTCGAACAGAGCGAACAGCAGCCCCGGCAGCATGGCAAAAATCATCAGCAGGGCCGCCGCACTGTTGGAAAGATAGTTCCGGGCCAAAAAATAAAGCGGTCCGCCCGTGAGAAGCGCACCGCCGAAGCAGACCAGCTGCCGCTTGGTCAGCCCGAATAAGACTTTGGATTTTACATGGGTCAAATCTTTGGGAACGGTCACATACGCCATTCAAACGCTCCTTTCTCAATGGGCACCGAACACGGACTTGCTGATGCTGCCGGTCTTGAACAGACAGAAACAGAGCAGCACGGTGTAGCCCATGCAGCCCCAGATAGCCCCGGCAATGTCCGCCGCGCCCGAAATGTTGCGTATCAGCACCGCGTAAATGCCCACGACAATCATAATCAGGAACGCTTGGAAACCCAGTGCCAGCAAAGACTTCAAGTAGTTCTGCCCGGTGCTGCGCCACTCGCTGCTGCCCATGGTCGCCAGCGGGATAGGCCCCAGTGCGGTCACAACGTAAATCTCGATCATGCGGCCGTAGGTCACAAGGAAGATGCAGATGGACAGGATGTTCATGGTCAGGCCCACCACAAGGGTCTGGAACCACAGGCTGAGCAGACTGCCGATGGTCATGCTTTCCAGCTGAAATTCCAGTCCGGGTATCAGGCGGTCAAAGTGGATGGATGTTTCACCGATGATAACGCCGGAACTTTGGTTGACAACGCTCTGGGTGGCATCGAACACACCCATAACGATGTTCCATGTGTTGCTGACAATGAGGATGGCAAAGGCAGACTTGAAAATCCAGCGGAAGAACATGGAGGTGTCGAAGTCGTGCATATTGTTCTTTTCGGTAATCATCTGGATAAGCTCATGGCACATCACAAGGGCAAGGATAGCCGCTGCAATGGGCAGCACCACCGTTTCGGAAAGACTGCGCAGCATATTGAAGATGCCGCTGTTCCACGCCTGCGGGGTAGAGCCGACATCCGAAGCGATTTCGCCCACCTTGGCGTTCACGTTATCGAACAGGCCGGAGAGGTTGCCCGTGATGCCATCGATCAAAATGCCTTTTATCCATTTCTCGATGATCTCACTAATCAAGCAAAGATACCTCCTCGTATTATAAAGTAGTAGTTATTAAAGTCCCTCTCCAAGGACAAAATG